>ERZ773138.792-NODE-792-length-34550-cov-39.715466_pt1 | contig 34550 bp, 28 predicted proteins | sample MGYA00511114_ERZ773138 | MGnify/ENA primary metagenome ERZ773138 (study PRJEB29015, sample SAMEA2737805) | human gut metagenome | biome: human gut; feature: human-associated habitat; material: faeces | place: China | collected 2012 ...
AACTCAAACCAAATGCTCTATTTTGCTATTTTTTGCCTTTTTAGGCGTTCTTTTTAGGAAAAAATCCTTTTAATATTCAAAAGGACTTTCAAAGTCCTTCAACACCTCATGTTTCGTATCCTTTTCCGAAAGATTAGCATGTTCCGTAGGAATGCGCCAATCAATCCCGAGTGATTCATCCAATATCGAGATACCCCCGTCAGTTCCACCGCCACATGCTTACCGTATGTTGGCGACCCCTTGCGGAATCTTTTGTTGTTTCAGCATAAAGTTGTACTTTTGCACGCATGAAAGAGAAATTACAAAAAGCCATCGGTCATCACGAAATATCTCCACGGCCTTCTCCACCTGCTCCCGCTTCGAAGCCACGATATAGATAGTCTTTCCATGCTTGGCAACGTAAGCAAACAACTCTGGAGCCATAGAAGTCATGTCGAAGCTTCGGCGAGTCACTTGTTTGCCATACACCATCTTGATGGCTTTCACCAACAACCCACCATCCGCAAAAATACCATCCAGCTGCGAGAATAGCTCCTTATTGTCGAGAGCAGTCAAATAAGACACTGGGTTGAGATAGGTATATGCCTTTCCCTTATTCTCGAATATCTGATTAACGGAAAAGGATTCCGTTTATATAATCTTAGAAACTAATATTGATATCATATTTCTATATGTTTAAATGATTCCTAATTGTTTGGCTATATCCTGCACCATCTTTGCAAAAGGACGCTTTAGAATGTCTTCGTCCTTATCATAATTCGACAAGATAAAGCGATTAAAGTCTGTCTGCTTAAACCCCAATTGCTTAAAGTTGTCTTTGTAAATATCAAGGATGGTACTATTATAGATTTGTTTTTTCCATATCAACTCTTCCACCATTTCCTTATGCGCTTGATATTGAGTAGATATATGAAACAAGGCATCCATATTATCTTTCAATCCAGGTTCATTCGATGAAAATATAATCCTTAGCATATCCCGGTCATGTGTAGCTAAATATTGCGCACACGACACATGAAGTATTGAAAAATCAAATGGGTCTAATTTACTTTTATCATCCGTAAATAAGCAAAAAGGAAGAATATCATCCTTGCTTGATTTCAATTTATTACATTTGGGACAGCTCGGCTGAAGATTGAAAAATGAAGTGCATAAATATGGATATTTACTCTTAGGCATCCAATGGTCTATCTCATAATTCTGAAAACTATTCCGACCATTATCATAAGAAAAAGCATATTGAGCATTACAATAGACGCAAGTCTTGATACCAAGCTGATTGATAATTTTAGGATAGACACTTTCTTGCACGTAATCATATCGCATTGCCTCTACTATTTCCTTATAAAGGAACTTGAGGGATTTAGGGTCATTTCCAAACTGCTCATTAGGCATCTTATCCTTAGCTATTATTTTTTCAAACTTTTGAATACTGGCTTCGAAGGGTGGTTCCAATACAATCAAGTTGTCCCATTCACTGATGATAAGTTGAACATATTGCTTTTGCTGAGGATTAAGTAGAGGATTATTAGCCAACTCTCCCAAGTGTGTTTTAGGAGACTTATATTTACTACCTAAACCATTTTCAAGAAATTTCTTAAAAGACATAGCTATACCTCTAACTCTATCATCTATTAGTATTCTTCTCATCGCCCTTATCCTCCATAAATGTCGAAAGTTTGTTTTTCAACAATGGTTCACCAATTAGAGTCAATAACTCCACAGCTTCCTTAAACTCATTTGTATCAAGTTTTTTCTTCGTATAACTATCTATTACTTTTAGGATCTTCTGCTTGGCAAATTCACCCATAAAGCCATTTTTCAAGAAGAAACTCTGTCGCAAAATATCATTTACATTTGCAGCAAAAGGATTTTGCATATAGCTCTTATCCACAACATGACCATCTTCCAAGTAAAGCACATTGCTCTGAGGTATATCAGAAAGCAAGAACGGGGAATGGGTCGTAATAATGATATTAAAGCCACAATATGTATTCAAATGCAATCTTTGGATAGACTGCAAGAGTTTATACAAAAATGTTCTTTGATATTCAGGATGGAAACAAAGCTCCACTTCATCAAGAATTATATTCACATATCGATAAGCGATACGAGAAGTTGGCACTGATTTTATGTTCATCACATGATAGATGACAGAACTCATCAAGAACAAGAATTGCCTTTCACCGGAACTGAGTTTATAAAAAGGAATTTCCGCTTCGTCCTTATCTCTTTTCATGATAATCTCCGAGTTAAAGATTGGAGGTGGCATCAGCTCCATTGTCGCTTCAAGAGAAGTGTTCTTCTTGTCCATCCTTAACCAACCTTCATAAAACTCATAAGAAAATTTGTTCTCTGCCCAAATGTCTTGGTCAAAGGCATCCAAGAAATGAATGGTTTGCCTGATTTTCGTTGTGATGTGAGATTTGTCTTTCTTTATTTCTGTGATAAGATGGACCAAGTCTTTCTTTTCATTTTCATCTTTCAAAAAACCATCAATCTTTTCAATATCAACTACTGAGGCATATTCTGCGTAACTTGGATATTTTGATGGGATTGTCAAGGTCTTATAGATAAGATAAATACATCCATAAGCAGACATACAGTTAGAATTTGCAAACGAATATCCGTATGCATCCAAAACAAGTCTTACAAAAGAATTCTCCTCTCCATAAAGTATCCTAAACGAGTTCTCTACCTGTGTTACATCCTTTTCGTGAAATTTTTCAGGCAGCTTAGCAATCACTCTATATGGATTAAACGCATAAACAATGCGCAGAAGTTGATAGCCATCTATGAATTCTCGATTTTTTCTCTTTGCCTCAACAAGAATACCTGCAAGCCTGTCTTTGGTCAAAGCTGTCTCCGTCTTCATATCAATAACACCTTGATCTCTGTATGGATTTAAGACAATAGGCGAAGCATATCCATCATTCTTATGGAACATGCTGTTCATCCAGTTGCCATTCGAACTTGCCCCAATTAGATGGTCTGTTTGATAATGCTCAGCCTTTTCGTCTTGATAGTCCAGAGAATTATAAGCTTGTAAGGCATAATTCATGACGATGGTGTAGAAAAAGCAACTTGCTATCTCGCTTCTCTTTGCAGTTTTGGGCTTGTAGCAAACTTCAAAATCCCGATATTCATGTATCATCGTCAAGTCAGGATCAGACAAAAAGAATTTCTTATCACCATAAACCAATGCCACAATTCCATCATCACAAATCAATGTACCCTTCATGCCTCTTATTTCGTAATCAAGAGTTGCCTTAATGCCAGGAATAAAATAGATTTCATCTGCTCCATTGCGTCTGATCGTATTCCCCACCAAACAGGCACTAAAGTTGTTTATCATGCGAAACATCAACTCTAACAGTGATGATTTGCCTGCGCCATTCATGCCCACGATAGCAGAGACACTAACATTCCGTAGGAAGAATGCATCACTCAGCTCTGCAGTATAAAAAGGATAGTAACCTGTAGCCAACGTTTTTGTCAGCTTAGGATTACACCCTTCTTTTATGGTCAAGCCAAGTAGTCTTATTTTTCGGTAATTGTATGTCATTGTAATATTATTAGTTTTGATTATAGACTAGTAAGAACTCTTATCGTCTTGATATTATTGATATATCTATACGATTGTGGTACTTGGAAGTTCTCACCAAATATCTCAGCTATTTGATAATCCTTCGCCTAGCTTCTTGTTTTCATTTGGTTGAAGCTGATTTGAACGATATGATTTCTTAAACTCAATGAGCCAGTCATAATCCACTGCCTCACCCTTACAATACTTGCGCAAGCTACGACCTTTACGGTTTTGGTTGTAATCCTGCATCACTTTTTCGAAATATTCCCTTGTTTCCATTATCAAACTGTTTTGATTACGGATGCAAAGGTAATATATTATATAGGTACCGCCATACGGGCTAACGGTGATTTACACTTTTTAATTAGCAAGATTTTCAAAGATCTCTCGTGCTTACAGCGTATAGCTGCTTAGCACATTATTGAATTATTAACGAACTATTGATTTCTTATTCTTCAATATTATTAATTTCCTTTTTGAATGAAGTCAGGATACTTGCAGCTACGATTTCCTTATTTTTATAATACAAAGAATGATAAAAATCATTATAAACCACTGAAAGCAGAGTTACATACGCAGACAGCAAAACATTAAAATGACTACACACCTGTTCTGCCTTTTTCGAATCAAACTTAGGGAAAACATTGAGAGCAGTAATATGATCCATATTTGATATAGATGCCGTATGTACATCTTTACAAAGTTCAACGTATTGATTGTGTATTGAATCATACAACCCGCTTTTGGACATTTGAAAAACAGTTGATACTTTCGCTAAGTCAAAGATTTTATACACACTTTTTTCAAATATAATATTGGGATTTTCTTTCAAACAAACAGCCTTGATAAAGTTTTCGATTGAACTTCTCAACAATAAGCATGACCCTTTGTAGCATCCATTCATAAAGGAAAATAGAGATTGACCAACATCAGAGACAGACTCCAATAAATAATCGTATTGGTTCTCTTGTATAGAAAATCCGCTTTGCTGGTGTAATTCGACAACAAATACGAGATAAGAATAATATCTTTTATGACAACTTGCTAAAATTTTCCGAAACTCTATGTCACCTACAGATGAAGTTAGGTTGTAACTGTTAAGGAATTCCAGCAATCTATCAAAATCCTCATTCATTAGTCTCCCCATAATAACCACCTAATTTTGCTATCGTTTCATTCCATGAGAAATCAGGCTCCTTTCGTGCCTTTTTAAAATCACTCATATCCTTTTCGTTATTTAATATACGATTCAATGCATCAACTAATTTTCCAAGTTTTTTATTATTTGAATTTGAAACTTCACAAACAATCATACCAATATACTCTATCTTAGATCGCTTGGCTGCCTTACTAAGATGCAAATCCAGCACCTCTTCCGCAAAATCCAAAATATCACCTTTGGTAAGGAATAACTCTTTGTCTTGGAACAATCTCGGCAAAACGCCGACTAAATATTCTTTGTCATTCGGAATAGAACATTTATGCAACTCTAAACTCTTATTTTGCTCCTGCTGAGCAAGAAAATCATATAAGTCGCTAAAAGTATTACCTTTATAAGTATCAAAGATCCAAGATAACTCTTGCACAAATTTTTTCAAACTTTGCACTTTACTTTCTGAAAACTTTCTCATCTTGACTATTTTATTCTAGATAACATTTCATTAACAATTCTCGACAATGCCGTTTTAACATTAGCATTTCCAGAATCTAAGATAAATTCCTGATTCAGCTGATGTTCTGCAACATTAATTGATTTTGGAATTTCCCATTTAAACAAATACTTTTTCCAGAAAACATGTGTCTCAAGATTCTTTCTTGCCGCTCCATAAACCCGCGTCTTTTCTTCAGTCATCATCAATACCAAACCTAAACACTTAACATGCAAATCAAAATTCTCATTTTTCTGTCTAATGATACTTCTCAACAAATCAATACCAGTTAAAGACAAAGGATCTGCCTTAACAGGAATCATATAATAATCACTCGCAATCAAGGCACTGGTCATCCAAATTGAAGGAGTTGGAGGAGTATCAATGATCACATAATCCAACTTATATATAGAATTAATCTCCGTCAAGTATTGATGCAATCGATTTACACATCCCGACTGAGCAGATATTTCGATCTTAAACAATTCTAAATTACCAGGAAGAATATAGAGATTATCTTTGATCTTTAACGGTTTAATATCTTTAAAAGTTCTTTCTTTACAAGGTATTTCTCCGTCAACAGAACTAATTCTCTTGACTACATTTGGCTCAAATATGTTACAGATTGTATCACGTTTTTTTGAGCAATAGTCGATATAATCATCACCTGACATAAAACACTGAGTTGCATTAAACTGAGGATCTATATCAACTAGCAAAACACGCTTATTCTCATTCGTTGCTAAATAATGGCAAACGTTAGTTGCCAAAGTGGTTTTTCCTACACCACCCTTCATATTTATAAAACTTATAACCTTCATAGCTCTATTTCAATAATTTATTTTAATATTTCAAATTGAAAGAATATCAAATCAATGATTTGAGCATACAATATAAGAACAATCTCTTCGCCTTATAAAATGTAGCATGAAATGACAATTACAAAAGCAAAAGGGATTGCAAATCCCTAAGACTTGATTGGTCGAACCTTTTTAAATTGCGGATTTCAAATCCACAAAAACGCCTAACGGAAGATAGCTCCCCATTAACGAACTGAGCCTCTTTTGAATTTGAAGTGAGGCTCAACAAACTTCAATAGAGTCTTACGTAAACTTTATCTAAGCCTCAAACCATTTTTTTGTATCGGTCACGCATATTGTTCCTTTGATTACCAATAGCTTATCCGAATTATTCCAGTAAATCGTGATGGGTGATAGATGAGCTGCAAAAAAATCTGCGTCATCTGCAAAATCTGCGTGACCAAACTCCAGCCCAAACAGGGCTTCAGGAAAAGAAGATTCCGAAAGATTATCTCCTGTGTTTAAGTCTCCAGAAGAAGTGCCATACCCTGCTTCCAGCACCTCGTTCAGCACAAACCTACCATACTTCTCATTCGGAGGAACAATAAGCAGAGAGGCAGACATGCCGAACACCACCTGCATGATATACATAATGGCCAATATCACCAGGTGTCCGGGAATAAGGATGCAGAATCTTAGGAAATCAAAGAATCTCTGATGTTGCTTCTCCACCCTACTCTTTCACCATGTTCCAGAGGAACAAAGTATTACCGATGATATATCTTCTCCACATACGCTTTGGCTCCTTCATCAGACGATAGAGCCATTCCAAACCATGCTCCTGCCACCAGATAGGGGCACGCTCTACGGTACCGGCGAAGAAGTCAAAGACGGCACCGATGGTACCTACGTGACAATGGATGTTCAACTCATTCCAATGAGAGTACGTCCACTTCTCCTGCTTTGGCGCCGTCATGCCAATCCAGAGCAGATCAGGGTTGGCAGCATTAATGGCATCAATGATAGCCTTGTTGTCCTCATCCGAGAACTCAGGCTTATACGGAGGCGAATAAGTCACCACCTTCAGGTGAGGATAATCCACGGCAGCACGCTTCACAATCAGGTCGAGTACCTTCTGTGAACTACCCATAAACATCACCGTACCACCCTTCTTCTCCAGCTTATTCATTTCGAAGAAGAATAGGTCCCAACCAGCTATTCTTTCCTTCGGCTGGCTCTTCGCCTTAATCCACTTGCACGCCTTTACGATGCTCACCCCATCCGGAATCAGCACATCGCCATTTGTCAGGGCATCAGCAAAAAGCTGATCCTTCTTTGCGGTGTTAAAAGAATGAGCATTTACTGTGTTTATGAGCAATTTGCCCTCTGGTAATGAGGCCAATTCCGCCTTACTACCCAAAATTGTTAATGTTTTTAATTTAAACATATCTATATTTTCTTATTTGATTTCATTAGTAAATTCTACTTCAATAACATCTTCAGAGTATCTTCTTCTTCACTCATTGAAGCCAGCATTTTTTCTTTCTGTGTACTATCCGTAATGTTGTTTTCTATCATGCCCTTTAAAGAGGAAAACATATTGCTGATTTTATCTTGTAGCTTCTGTCGTTCAAGAGTAATTTCTTCACCTATTGATGCCAACAGACTATCTAAGAATCTTATAACCTTAATCAAAAGTTCAATCAAATCAATCACTTTATAAAATTCCATAAGAGGATCGAAAGTATTCAGTATAGACAAAATACCCTTTACATCACCTGGTCTTTTCTTAGAGAATTTCAGATGAACCAGCTTTGCCCTGACCATTCTAACATTTTGGTCCTGTACACTCTCCTTCAAACAAGATTCCAACTTGTCTGCCATATTATGGAGTGGAACATCTGATTCGGGAATAAGCTGTTTCATTTCATACCATAGCGATTCACGAGCTTCTTTCTCTGTATATCCAACTATCTGAGTTAAGACCGAAGTCTTTACTATCAAGAAATATCGCATATTCAAGGCAGCTTCAAACTCTGTATCAGAAGACAAATAGGAATCCGTGATAGAAAGGAGATCCAACATAGAGTACATCACTAATGAATAAAGATTATTCAACTGATAGAACCTATCCAGTTGACCATTAGAAGATTTCTCACCTTTTTTAATACCCAAGAATTCATAACCTTTCTGGATTTTCTCAAATAATGCAATACTATCCAGAAACCTTTTACCATACTCGTTTAGATATTTTTTAGTAGAAGCCTTAAACTTCTTCCCTTCAAGTAAAGCCTGGATTGCATGCATATGCCTTCCATCATTACCCAGCAGACCAGTTTCATCAAGATTGACATCACTAAGACCCTGATTATTTCCAATAAGGCTCTGCAGGTATCCTATTGTGCAGATAGCATGCAGAATATTCATTATCAGCAAATAACTAGACAATAAGGAGGCATAAGGCTCTTCATCTGTAATAGCCATCGTTTCCCTGATAAGTTTTTCTGCCGATTTGTCATAATGTAGAGCGATATCCCTCATAACCTTGCCATCCCAATCTGCCCTAAACTTTTCGAGCAAATCCTGAAGAACAGAAAGAGAGTCTGAGATTTCAGGAGTCACCATGCCGGAGTCGTTCAAGATAGTTGTCAAATACCCGATCAGAGTTTTCTTCTCGCCCTCTTTAAAGGAGTAAATATACTTAATACCTTCAGAAATACCAGCAACAACGTTTTTCCAATGATATCGCTTGGCATGCACATTATCAGTCTTCAATGCAGCAAGGGCACTTATGCAGACATTGATATAGACAAAGTCTATCCCCATAAGGCAAGCATTAAAAACATGAGTATTAAAGGCTTCTTCCTTCAATATCATCTTTTCTCTACTTATCGCAATCAAGACTTCTTTGCTTAATTTATCAACAGTGGCTTGCATAGATTCAACAACCCTCAGTATGTGAGCTTCTTTACCCATAATATTCTCAAAACTTATTAATTACAGATTATCATTCTAACTCAATATTTTATATATGAACCCATATAAAACCAAAGATCAAATTCAAAGCAAAGTATTGGGACATAGCTAACCATTATTAAACTTGTAATTGTAAGCCATCCGCATATAGGCCTCATTTTGTCTTTCTTTATTATAATCGGCTTCATATTGTTTCAAGCAATCACTAACCCATTTGTAAACTTGTTTGTGAAACCCTGCTTTAGCGCGAACCTTCAACAGACAATTTTTCATTGTTTTTATTAGAGGTAACATGCTTCCAGTCCAAGAGAATGTACACATATTTCCATATAATTCATTCAAGACCATTTTGTTTCCTCCATAATTATTCAAAAGCCAGATTACAAAAGGATGAAACTCCTCGTTTTCTTCGCCACTATCCGAAGACTTTAGAATAGGACATAGAGAGGCACAAACAATAGGTCCATACTGAGAATGCCTTTTACATACTTCTTTCATTTCCTCCTCATGATCAGAGAACAAGGTTCTTTCAGAAAAACCAAATCCAGAGCCTATAGCAAGACGGATTTGGTAAAAGAAGCCAGGACGATTATCCAAGTCAACAAGAGCCGCTATGAATTCATCCCAGATCACTGCTCTGAACTTTGTTAAAAGTATTGGGTAAATTTCCTCCACCCTTAAGATTGACGAATTAAATGAAAGATAAGCAATCAACTTACTATTAATTGTTTTTGCGAACTTATTGTCATTTGTTTTCTCTAAAACACGCTCAACTTGTCTTACATATTCGTAATTTGTACGATTGCTTTGCAAATCATAATTAATCAGAACTTCTTTATATATCGAAGACAACCTATCATCTTCATACAAAACATCCAAATACCAATATTGAGAAAGAAAATCAAAAACAGAATTTGATTCTTTAGAATGATACTTGATAATTGCTACAACTTTCAGCAAGTTTTCAACATCTGTCAATCTAATTACATTATAATAACTACTTATAGACTCATATTCCAATTTCTTAGTAGCAACATATTCCCATAAGAAATTCAAATTTGAAAAAGCGTCATCATCAATTACTCCGAGCAAAGCAATTCCTTGTTTAATGAAACCATTTTCATAGAGTTTTTTAGCCATCTCTTGCGCATTGTGTCTATCTGGCAAACATTTTATGAATCTCACCAACCAATTGCTATAAAAGTTCGAGTTCTGACGTATAATATACCCATATATCTTCTCAAGAACTTGTGGAATGTCCTCATTAGGAATTCTCGCTGCAACGTTTTTTGTAAACTCCCAAGAGGTATATTCCTTATCATTGGCAACAAGTCCTATGATTTCATCACTCAAATATTTTTGCTGGGCAATAAACTTTTCAACAAATGGCAACACCACCAGTTCCTCTTTGTTAAGAATATCTACTGATGTTTCTTCATGGGTATAAATATCATGCACTGCATTTCTCATTTCCGTTACAATAGAACGAGGCTTAAGCTTGTCAATATAACTCAATAAAGTTCTGCTGTTTTGAGGAGTTAATACATCAAAGTTCTTAATTTCAATAAGAGCTTTTTGCATTTGTCCCCAATTGTAGTTGAGGCGAGGTGCTATTTCATCTATAAAACTAAATAACAAATCACTCCTATTTCCCCTAACAAACATCCGAGCATTAACACAAACTATTTCTGCGAAATGTTCAACAACATCTGGCTCCAAATCCATCCAACTAACAGAAAGATTAAATAAACTGTCCCAATATTCATTTATCTGTTTATAAGTTGGCATAAAATCTACCAAACTTTTAAATCCGAACCTTTCAGCTCCACCTATTCTTGATAAATTGTAAGTATCAAAAGCACCTTTAATCGCTCCCAACAAAAGGTCTTTATAGGTATTTTTTTGCTCATACAGTTCATTCAAGACAGCCATCCTTTCTTTCAAATCACATTCCGTTCCAGCTAAAGCAACATGAAATAACTGCAAGAATTGTCCTTTGGAGTTGTTTGCCCATTCCTCATTTTCAGCAAGAGCTAATCTTGCTAAAGTTAATGCCGCATAATGAAAGGAATCCTTGCAAAAGCATAACTTTTCTAAAGCATTAACAATATTCCTTCTTGCTTCACCCTGCAAATTACTTTTAAGATAATCAATAGGCTTTGAGTACAAGATACCATATAAACAACTGACAACTGCCTTTGGATTCACTGTTGACATAGCGAGGATGAGTCGTGAACCCAAATCAGAGCATATAACATCCTCATCGGCGAAAGGGCCTTCATGCAATTTTAATAACTCGCCATATAATTTTTTAGCATCAGCATTGTCTTGCATGAACTCTAACCTCCTTGCCCAACTATCTATAATTGGAAAATAGAATGATTTAGGGTGTGCCGCCAGTTCTTTGATAGTATCAATGAAACCCGAACCTTGTTCTTTAATCCATTCTCCCACAAGCCAAATAGCCAATGGTTGCGGACGCATATTTATATACGAAGCATCCTCCTCCAACAGATTGCGCTCTTTTAAATGTTTCACGACCTTATGGAATAGCACCTGTCTATTTATATTATCTACTATCGGAGTAAATTTATTATTTTCTATTAAATATTTTGCCGTCTCACTATTTCCACCTGCATAATCGAACGGTTGCAGCAAAGCAATAGTCCTCATTGCTATTCTTTGGTTATTTGCATTTTCCTCATGTAAATCCAAAAGATGCTCTATCAGAACAGAGTTGTTTATCACACCTATTTCACTGGTCTTATTATATGCTTGTGTCAAAAGCAAGGCCATAAATGGAATACCTCCAGAATGAACAATCAGTTTTTGTCTATTCTCTCCGCTAATCGGACGAGTCAGATTGTTATCAATAATTCTCTCCACAACATTTTCAAGATGTATGTCTTTCATGTTCAAGACTGAATATGAACCATAATCAACATCAACGGGATCATAATAAGCAGATACAAACCGAATATTGTTGCCATAACTATTAATTGCCTCAGCAAAGACTCCCTTAGGACTATTGTCCAGCACTACTGTACAACCAGGTCGTTTTTCTGAAAGTAATTGCAATGCAGATTTAAAATTTCCATGAGAAACCTGATCGCAATAGAATACATTTTCCATGTTTCCCTTATCCTCAAAAGCTTTTACTATATGCAAAGTCTTTCCTGTACCTGACAATCCCAAGAGTCTAACATGCCCACTATCATTATTTGCTATCAGTTCACGAAAACGAGCAAGTTCTTCCGAATCCTCATAATGTGCAACACCATGAAGATTATTTGTTAGTGAAAACTGAGATAGAAGAATTATAGGGGTAATTCTATGTAAGAATTGATTTTCTTCTATACGTTTTAATCTCTCTATCTCTGATTTTTCAAATTCCGGTTTTGACATGAAAACTAAAACTATGACAAAAGCAACCGTAAATACAACAGCCAAACCGATTTCGCTCCAAGTAAGAGTTGACGTAGATACTCCCAAACGCCATTCTCCTTTAGAATCAAAGAATACATCTATTATCCAAAAGCTAAACAAGCCCACCATTCCACTTCCATATACTCTAAAGGCATTAACATATTTATTTCCATGCCGAGCATTCCATATAAATTTTGCTAATTGAACAAAAGAATCCAATGTATATTGATATCTTTTATTTATCATCGTATTTCTATATAAGTTTTATTCAACAATAACATTTATCACTCCATCAATACAGTCTGTATGCATAGAGTCTATAATATGATATTTAATCTGGAATTTGCCGTCTTGATTTTCCACATAATACATTCTTTCACAATATCAGCCAAATCTGCACTTCTAAAGTTACATTGCATTATCAGTCCTTCACCATACCCTTTATTCATTAAAGGTATAGAAATTCCTGTATAATTATTCTCAGAAAGCATTGTGCCTAAATGAACAAATTGAGAACGATTTTTATAAAAATCAACTATCATTTTCCTCAATGCCTTGCTTTGTGATACTCCATAAACCAAGTTTTCCACTCGTTTAGCTATAGAATACCTTAGTTGACCACAACATTCACATTTAGTCGGTTCTATATCCTTTAAGCTAACAACCTCCAATGCTGACATATAGCAAAGAATTGCTTGCTCGTTATAGGCTTCCAACGAAGAAATCGTCATTTGCGATAACTCATCATATTTCAAGCCTTGCCCAAACAAAAATACAGCCTTATCTATATCAGATAAATTATCTTCATAAGAATAAGGTTTTCCTATAAATTCATCTAAATACTTTTGGATACTATCAGAAACTTTCAATTTATATTTTCTTGGTCTTCCGAACTGCCGACGAACACTATCAGAATATACCTGGAAAGCACACCCTTCGATAGATATGTATTTCAACTGGTCGAATGACAGCCAAGCACAGATATTTTTCAACAATGAAGATGATAGAGTCTTGGCATCAACCAAATCATATCCATAAACATTTAGCATCAGTCGATTGTCATCTAGTGAAAGATAGTTAGCATCTGACTTCTCAAAGCAAATAGCACTATCCAATGGCAAAGTGAGATAAAACACTTCTAATTTATCTATGTTTTTGCGAGCATGGGTAATACATCCTTTTAATCTCCTTTGCAATTGCGCATCAGATATCGAATCATCAACAGAAATACTAATAGCCGATAAACAACCTTTAATTTTGTAACTTAAGGAAATATCAAGTACATGTTCCAAGCCTATGTCACAATGTCCTAGATAAATTTTGTTTTCAATACGTAGTGGCAAAAGATTCCACGCTGCTTTACCAAACTCCTTACGCAAAGCAGCCCAAAAGCATCTCAAGAAATCATTTGATTCTTTATTGCTGTCATATCCCAAAGAATAATCTATAGTCATAATATAAAGAAATATAATCAGTCGTTATAAAACACCACCCTCTTTCAATTGCTTGATGGTGTCTTGTTTCAACTTGGTTAAAGTTTTTTTATGAATATCCTTCTCTTCCAAGGATAAATGACCAGACATATAAACCAAAACATCCTTTTTGGTTGCAGGAATACCCCAGCATGCAGCATTCACTTCAATCATTGTCGGATTCATTTTATAGGCATCAGTATAAAGTGCGGATACTTCATCTTTATACCCAGCATAAAAGTTATTAATGTGGAACATTTCTTCATGTGCCTTACTCTCCTTGGTTACATTTGCCCCCTTCCCTCTGAACTGTATTTCCTCACATCTAGGATAAGGACCATCCAAACTTTCGATTTTTGGCACGAAACGAAAAGGACTCAACTCCTTATGTTGTTCACTATTCACATAAAGACCGAAATCACAGTCTTGTGTTTTTTTATGGTCATTACATACGCCACACGATGGCTGTAAGTTATAAAAGCATGTTCCAAGAAATGGGTATAAGCTTTGTGGCAGGTAATGATCCATCTGATAAAACACCTCTCCATTCTTCGACATCGTAGGAATTGCATTACAATATACACATGTTTTCAATCCCATCTTTTGGTGAATCTCTCCCAGTATTACCCTGGCTTTAGTATATTGAAGGCATTCTATGATTCGCTCATAAAGTTTTCCTTTAAAAACCTTCGTCTCCGTCTTCCGATATGCCACCTTGGTCTTCAACATGTCAGGCTCACGCTTCAGCACCTCGTTATACTTATCTATATATTGTTTCCACTCTATAGGCTCCAATGTCAAGACCTTAGGATAGTCAGCTATCAATAAATCGAAGTAATCCGTTATTGCACTTTTATCATTCCAATTATTGTTATCAGCAACGAATGTCCCAAGTTCCGCCAGTTTTTTCTCCACGTCAGCACATGTAGCCATTACTCGTTGGCTATAAACAAGAGCATAGGCTCTTACCGCATCATCTATCTCAACCTTTACCATTTCTCTTCCTCCTATCCTCATATAGTTGTTGCAACTGCATCTTCAAGAAAGGATCGCCTATCAATTCCATCAGCAAATGATATTCCACTTTACTATCATCATGGAAATGGCCGCCAGGAAGCAAACGCTCTATCATACGCCTAATTTTCTTTCTGGCATATTCTCCCACAAAACCCTGTTTGAGAAAGAAACTCTGATAGAGAATGTCGCAGATATTAGCAGCAAAAGGATTCTTGATGCCTTCAGGCATTACCATCTTCCCATCCTCCAGATAAAGGATATTGCTCTGAGGAATATCAGACAGTATGAATGGCGAGTGCGTAGCTATCAGGATATTGAAAGATGCATTTCTGTTCATGAACAATCGCTTGATATAGCCCAGAAGTTCATAGACAAATCGCCTTTGGAACTCAGGGTGAAAACAAATCTCCACCTCATCAAGTATCAGGTTGATGTTTCTATATCTTACCCGATGCGATTCCTGTATGCTCAATAGGTTCAATACATGATAGATATATGTGCTGAAAGTATAGAGGTATTGCCTCTCACCAGCACTCATCTGCTCAATTGGAATAGGAGTATCATTCACTTTTCCACCATTTTCAAACCTATCCATCAAGATTTCTATTTGGAAGAATGAAGGAGGCAAATATTCCTGGATATCTCTCATACTCCTCTGTTCTTTTCCCCCAGTAACACACTTTAAATATTCTCGGTGAGAAATTTTACGGGTCAAGAATGTCTGAGAATCGATAGTCCCCATCTTCAATGCATTTAAGAAATGTATGGTCTGTCTTATCTTAAGTGAAATATGCGACTTGTCCCTCCTGATGGTCTTCACCAGCCTGTAGATCAAATCCATCATATCAGGTTCTACTCCTTGGATAAACTTATCTAGCTCTCCCAAGCCCGAAAACTCCTCATAGGCAGGATAGCTATTGGCTATCGCAAAGGTCTTATAGATAAGATACATGGCGGCTATTTTTTGCAGGGTATCTTCGAAATTCAAGCCATCCATTACTCCATAACATTCTAATATCGCTGTACCTATGTCGTTATGTTCAAGTTGCGAGAACTTATAGTTATCATACACCTTAAATTCTATCCGATATTTCTCCACGTACTTTTTTTCAAGAGAACTTGAATCAAACGTATAGAGAATATCATCCAGAGCATAATCCTCCATGAAAGGCCTATCATGTACCTGTGCATATATCAAGATGGCAGACAGTCTGTAAAGAGTAAGGTGATGCTCCTTTTTCAAGTCAAAGACCCCATTGTCACGATAAGGATTCAATACGATAGGAGTCATATATCCATCATTCTTATGAAACAAGCTATCCATCCAAACATAACCTTCTGCCAGAATTTCAGCCATAGCCTCATTCAGAACATCTTTCAGAAGCAAGCAGCGTTCCCTTTTATAATCATTGGCGTTAAAAGCCTGCAAGCTATAATTGGTAACTATCGTATAGAAGAAATTTTCCTTAGCCCATTTCACGAAATCAGCCATGAATACCTTCTCTGAGCTTACCATCCCGTCCTTGACAGCAGTCAAGGTAACAGAAGACTCATTGCCCATTTGGAATTCAACCTTATCTCCCAGACAAGAGATTTTAGCAAGCTGTCCGTTAACCACATAATAGAGTTCGGCATACAAGTCCTTGACATAATAGAGGTCATCTGCCGTTTTACGACGTTTTCCTCTATTCAGCAAGCAACTCAGGTTGTTGATTACTCTATAGATGATTTCGAACAAGGAAGACTTACCGCTACCATTCACCCCCACGATAGCCTCCACATTGATGCGACTGCCATAGAATCCTAGCAATGGATTCTCCTCTCTGAGCTCAACCTTGTTGCGATTAATCTCGCAACGCCCATTGAGTTTATAGAACTCATCACGCAGCCCCTTTTTCAAATTAGGAGAACAATTGGGGAGAATATGAATCACAGAAAGCGAGAATTCCTTAGGTGTTGCTTTTCCTTTTGATTCCATAAGATGTCCATATAGTTAAATTCCATACTCTCTATGTTAAACAACTAACACAACGTCCACACTATATATCAGAAAGTTAGCCATATAAGCTTTTTTGAATATAGTTTTCATTTCTTATTTGCAATTAAGTAACAACTTAGGATGTTTTTATTACCTCAGCATCCGTATCCGCATAACAGAACAGAAACTATGCTTATTTACCTTGTAAGAATACCAAAATCAATCACAAAAGACCACAATAAGCAAAGTTATTCTGTTATTAAAGTTACATGACTAATATTTAGTTCTTTAGGAACATTATGCTATTCTACAGTTTTTTGCAATAGCATAAATGCCATCTAAAATTTATACAGGCTATGAAGCATGCGATAAAAATCAATAAAAGATAATTGAATGATAACAATACCTAGGATTTAAGTATTTCAGCCAATCTTTCTTCAAACTTACCTACAGTAAATTGATTTTTGAACTTCTTATATCCCAATTTACCCATTCTCATTCTTTCCTCCGGATGAACAAGAAGATATTCTATCTTATTAGCAAGAGCCTCAGAATGCCGCTTACTTACTATAAATCCAGTTTCACCTTCATCGACAATATCAGAAATACCACCTTCGTCGGTTGCTATACAAGGAAGAGCATGCTCCATAGCTTCAAGCAAGACTAACCCAAAAGCCTCATTCAATGTTGGGAAAATGAAAATATCTGCATTTTCGAAGAACGCTTCTTTCTCCTCATTATATTTTTTCCCATGGAAATAAGCTAGTGTCAATTTGCCCCCCCCACATTGTTTTTGCAAACTATTTGCAAAACGGTTTTCAAATGAGCTTAGAGTGAAACTTTCTTTGAACTTCTTATACCCCATTTCTCCCATTCTCTTTCTCAATTCACTATCATCAAGAAGCTTAGATATACTTTCTACAAAAGCATCAGTATTGCCAGGCTCACATACAAAACCATTTTCGCCATTCTTGATTTCTGCAGTAACTCCACCTACATCAGAAGCTACGATTGGGAGTTTAAACTCCATAGCTTCCAAATTTACTAAAGGAAAGGCTTCATTCAGAGACGGAAAAACGAAAATATCAGATTTGCGATATTCTTCGTTTTTCTCTACCCCATATTTCTTGCCCAAATAAATAGCCATATCATTCAGACCTCTCTTCTCAGCCTCTTCAGCAAAACGAGCAGCATCAATCTCTGCAGTTTCACCGCCAACAAAGTTACAAACAAAAGAATATCCCCTTTCCTTCAATATCTTTAACGCATCAAGAAGTACTAATACTCCCTTATCAACTAGTAAATTAGATAAAAACAACAACTGAGGAATAACGTTATTTCGCTCGGAAGTTGGTTCTACGTCTAATGATGTTGGAATACCATTAGGACAAATAAAGACATTTTCTCTCTTAACATACTTCTCAACATCCTGATATAATGCATCAGCCAATAGAATGACCTTAATATTCTTGAAGAATATGTGATATAACTTATCATCAAGCCATTTGTCTTGACAAGTAGCCACACCCTTATTATGGTAATGCACAATCACCTTATATCCCAGGAGTTTGATAAGTTCCACAACCACAAAATCCTTGTAAAAAGCTCCTCCATGAGAATTGGGAGTAACATATACCATTTGCGGATGAATACCCAAAAGACTTTTCACAATTCTAACAAGTAGGCAAACGAATTTCCACAACTTCTTAATACCTCCCTTTCCAATATCTTGTAAACTCTTGGCAGTAGTAAGATTGATATAATAGCAATCAAACTTTTCATTGATCAACTTACTATCATGAATGTATTTACCCATCATGGCAGCACCATGTACAGGAGGCGGCATATGCATAATAAATAAAATCTTTGGTTTCATCAGTTTTTCTCCTTTAATTTTTTATCTAAATCATTATAAAAATGCCAAATCGGAAAACGTTTGAGATTGGCAGCATCTTCTTTCGTGCACTTGGAAAGCCACTCCTTAAAATTGACTTTATCTCCCAAAAGTAAAGACACACCAACTTTCATTATAGGCTCTAATTTCTCATTTGATAGAATTTCTCGAAGTTTCGCAAGCTCATCTTCACCTAATTTGTTTTCTCTCTTTAATACTTGGCAATAGTTGACAAAATACATTTCTTTTAATTGCTCAGAGTTGTCTTTGTCCATCAGCCAACAACTGAGTTTTTCAGAGTAAGCAAGCAACTCCTTCTTACGCAGAGATTTCTCTTCACTTAATTTATCATAAGTTTCCAACATATAGAGCAAATCCAGATTGGCCATTTCAAAGATATGCGGATTCTTATCTATAAGTTGTTCGTAAGAACTAATCAGAGCATCAAATGGTATATTGTCGCATATTTGCCATAAATCTTCATTTTGCAGATAAGAGAAAGGACTTGCAGGATATTTTTTGTTGTCCTTAAACTTATACCTTATGGATATTTGACCATCAAAGAAATCCCCAAAACGAGAATTGCCTTTTTCATCTACAGCTTCCCATAAAAGGATTTTCAAATCACCTATTTCTACCAAGACTAAATTATTCTCTTTATGCCCGATACTTACAGATTCTCCTGTGCAAAAAACATGAAGGATAACATCTATCATGCGTTCCTGTTCTTCTTTGATTGTGGACAAATCCAACGGTCTGTTTACATGCAACATTGCAAGAACACTCTTCAACTTTTTCCATCCCTCAATTCTTTCTGTAAGGTCTTTCACTAACTCTTGTTCATTGACTTTCAAATGCAAGGGAAAATCTCCAAAAGACAGGCATTCTTCCTTATCCAAGGCAAGGATAAACTCTGCATCTTTTATACTGTCATCCAATGTTTTAGAGCTACTTCTAAAACTTGCCCTGCAATCAGGATTATCACTATTTAAAAGAAACGAGAAGGTCAAAACATCACCAATTGATATGATTAGTCTTCCGTCTTTAACGTCATTCTTGTATTCCGTAAAGAACACTTTTCCACCAACAGCAACATCCCTCTTTACAACATTATGGAATGATATCGACTCTATTTCATTCGATATAGGAACTTCGATATTGAATTCTTTGTCAATTTGTGCATATAGGAAAGAGTTGTGTGATGACAAATATCCCATCACTTCAACAGGACTCATTTTGCGAGAAGGGGCAATAAAAGAGAAATTCTTGATTTTTCTCTTCTTCATGTCCTCAAAAGTAAAAGGCATTTTGTTGGCATAACTAATTTGTTTCTTAGCATCGCCACAAAAGACTTTTAAGATGTTCTCAAAATCCGCAAGAGTGTCAGGAAAAGGCTTCATGGCAACACTTACAGTATCTTGCTTTCCTTTCCCCCTCAGAATGTTCTTAACGGTTTCAGGCAACAGACATCTGAAAAACAACAAAGTATCTTTTCCCTTGTTCTTTTCTTGGCATACAATATAAACTGTCGGTTCATGCAAATATGCCTTTAGGTCATTAATAGAAATGTTGTACTTAAACTTTGTTCGTTTAAATGTTTGCATCTCCTTACCTTTCAACTGTACAGGAACTCGCCCGATAAATGAATTCTTCGCCTTGTCATCTTTGGCATACAAGTAAAGATGACCGTCCCAAAATGGCTCTTTGTCATTTTCACTGATATCCTGAGAAATGACATCACTTCCCTGTATGTATTTCTTTAAGGCTAAAATAGCCCCTTCTTCAATATCTTTAGAAGTCATAACTTATCAGATTAGTTTATATAGCGCTTTATATTTTTGGGAAAGTTTTATGTTTTCTTTACTTTCCTCATACACCCATTTCTGTTCAGCGAATGCTTTTAGGTAAGGCTTATAGTCTGATATTCCTAATGTTGAAAAATAAGCCTTCACATATTCCATACTTTCATCAATGGCGAGAAGAAGGTCTTTATCAGGTTCAAATAGTATTGATACCTGACATATATAAGTAAATAGGTCGTAACCAAGAGTACGATCAGTGGCAAGTTCCCAATCTATTAAACGAATAGTACCTTCAGAAACAAGCACATTCCATGGGCAGAAATCACCATGGCTTAATGACATTTTCAAGCCATTTTCATCAACATCTTTATCTGTTAGATGATATTTTGATAAAGGTAAGCACAACTGCAATACCTCATCGGTCATCTTGCGACTTTTTGGACGAGAACCTTTTATAAATTCTGCCTTTAGATATACATAATCGTCTGTATCAACTGCTTGCAATAACTTCGGTGTCAAGCCAGTACCGTCAAGCATACGGTATATCCTTATCTCATTTTTCGTCAACTTCTTCGCTCTCGGCTTTTCTGAGAATTTGGCAAAAAATGGAATATCCAATGTTTTGTCATATCCCAAAATAGATATTTTCTGCTCAACACCGGGACTCCCCATATTGAAAGACATCAACGTGTCATTTCCATCAGACGCCTTAATTTTCGAATAAGGGAACTCCAAATCTTTCTCATTCACAGATGTCAATGACCTCACAACAGAAGAATGTTGAAACAGCCACCAATATATTTTCGACAATCGTCCTCCGTATGGACTATACAAGCCATACATATATTGTAGAGAAGAGTTCAAGTGAGGAAAATAATAGGAAGTCGTAAATGTTTTAAATCTATATAGTTTCATCATGATTTATGTTTGTTAATTACATTTTGATATATTTTATCAATCAAATCTATCTTGCTCTCCCAAGAAAAATCTTTTGCACGTTCCAATGCTCCAAGAGACAACTTCTGACGATATTTTTCGTCACCTTCTAGCTTTTCTATAGCAAAAGCAAAATCACGAATAACCTGTTTATGATTTTTCAAATCTATTTTTATTCCACAAGCATCTGTTATAACATTGGCAAAACCAAGATGGTTTGTTGCAACTACAGGCAACCCCATAGACAATGCTTCAAGAAGTACGGTCGATGTAGCATCGCTCAAACTCGTTATTACAAAAACATCACACTCGGACATAATACCAATTGCTTCAGTCTTTTCTACCCATCCATGCCATATAATGTTTTCAAGCCTAAGCTTTTTACTTAGATATTTCCATTTTCTAGTACATTCTCCTTCACCAATAACATGTAATTCCACTTTGTCAGGATTCTTTAACATAGCCATAGCCTCTAAGAGTAAGTTCAGAGATTTTCTTGGAATATGCAATCCTGACCAACATATTTTTAATTTTCCTACACGACTTTCAGTTTGATGTTTAGTAGAAGTTTGAAAACCGACTTCAGGTATTACTATATTATCTTTATTCCACAATTTCAATAAGGTGTTATGGTCATCTTCTGTAGCAGTTATTATAGAATCACTTTCATTCACGGCTTCTGCTACACGAACAGAATGTTTCATTTGCCAAGAATTTATAATATTGCGCATTCCATAAAAGACCATTCCCTTTACCCCCATTGACGGCAATAACTTCCATGGCGTTATATTAAAGCCTCCTATCGGTCCCCAAACGAAAGGTTTGTTAAGCTTGTATAAATAACCAGGCTCTCTATAACCGACCATATTTAATTGGTGTACTAAATCAAAATTGTATTTCGCATCCAATTCTTTTGCCAATTTCAATGCTTTCTTTTGCCATTGATTGTAGAACCAATAATATGATGGCGGCCATATTTTACGCAATGTCTTATGACGATTCTTTTTAATAAAAAAGAAATGTTTATTACTTTTTTCGTCTGGATTATTTTCAAAATATCTATCAAGATCGTCTTTAAATTTACTTTCAGTCAAAATAAATAACTCATGATATTTCGAAAGTCCTTTTACGAAATTCCATCCCATACCAGGCTCACTCCCCTTATAAGGAGAACAAGCATAACAATTTACCAAGATTCTCATAAGAAAGTTACTTTATTAAATCTTTTCGACAACATATCCAATATTGCCTCTTTAGCAAGTCGTATACTTTCTTCAGGCGTAAGTGTCGTATCAACCCAAACTGCATTTTTACGTTTGTTGCAAAAGCGTTTCAGCACATTGGTCTGTCTTGTAACCTCTTCAAGACTAGTCTCAGGCTTACGCTCATATATTTTTTTAGGGTCTCCACCTAAGCAAAGTATCAAATCAGGGACTGGCACGAAGATTTCCCCAAACCGCAAAACCCACCGAGGCAAGGATGTGCGAGAGCGACGTTGATCTATATAATAATCATAATAGTAACGATCGAATATAAAGACCTTCGCTTTTGTTGCAATTTTAGGATATACAGATTTTGCGTACCCAAAAGTATAATCCATCATATAATATCCCCAACGAACAATAGAACCGATAAAGCCTGATGGCTTCTGTGCATGCGGATCAGAAACCACTTTTGGCTTTTCACCATCCTTTAAAGCCTCCTTTTTACCTAAAGCAACGCCCATATCTGGCAATACATTAGGTCTAAGGTGGTTATACACAACCCCCTTATGGAATGCCTCATCTAACCAAGGAGTAATTGCGTCTATAATAGTGCTCTTACCACTTCCATCTGTTCCTTGAACAGAAATAACATATCCCGGTTTATTCCAAAATCGTGATACTTTAGATATTTTATGCAAAAAAATATTTTTTGTTTTCAAGGAAGAACGGCCAAGTTTTTTTAGTTTTTCAAACTTCTGAACTAATTGTTTACCTTGAATTGCTTCATACAAGACCTCAGAAAATCGAGCTGAGAACAATATTAAAACACCATGTATATATTCCAAAGAATATAAGTCTGCATTATCATAGAGAGGCTTTATATACTTTTCGCCACTCGTACCATTGTTTACGATTTCCTTTATGAATGCTACTAAATTGGCTAATTGATCATCTAACACATATATATCCTTGTATTTTTGTATATGTTTCTGTATCACCTCTCCCTGAATCATTTCTGTATTTTGATAAGGAATACACCCACAAAAAACATCTATTTGAATACCACATTCACTATTCATATAGCAAACTTTTGGACAAAGCGTATCGGGTAAATAAGAAACTAGATGTGTATTCTGCTCTTTTGCAACATTCTCTATTATTCGAAAAAATGCTTTTACATCTTTACGACAAACCCAAAGGTCTATATCACTACCTCCAAGACTTTCCGGCAATGTTTTATAATTTCGTAAAACAGCGTATTTAATATTTTCTTTATTTAGCTGTTTGAACAAATTTATTGATATTTGATTATCCATTATCTCACAATTATTACTTTATAAATAATCTATTCTCTTGTTTTAAGCAACCTTGCAGGTACCCCCCCCAATATGCTTCGATCTGGAAAAGAACGAGTTACGACAGCACCTGCTGCTACTATACTCTGTTTGCCTATATGTACACCAGGCAATATTATTGCTCGAGTTCCAATCCAGCAATCATCACCTATTACTATAGGATTTTCCTCTTTAGCTCCCTGAAGATTAATAGGAATATCCAAACGTGCAAACTCATGACTTGTAGCCATCATCACAACATCCGGTCCCATTAATACATCATTACCTATGGTGATATCTCCATTAAGCCTAGCATTGCTACCCAACTGACTTCGATTCCCTACCGAGAGGCGCAAACCATTGCCAAAGTAACAATGGTCTTTCACAATTACATCAGTACCACAACGTCGAAGCAAATGCTTTACACACCAATATCTAAGTTTATAACCAAGTTTATAACCAGGCATTGGCTGCATAGGAATACGTTGGAGCAAAGCGTAGTAAATGATTAATAATAACTTTTTCATAAATCATTCAAAGATTCTTATAATACGATGTTACCATACTAATTGTAACAGATTACCTAATAAAATTATAAACCTAAAAACTTCATCAATTTCTCTGCATATTCCACATGCTTCTGCTTATAGAGAGCAATGTTATGAAGATAAATGTCATAGTTTTGCTCTGTCATGATTGTGTCAAGATCAAGAGAGTCTAGGTCGTCGTATATGTATCCACAACCGAAATCGTGGATGAAGTCGAGAGCCTTACAGCGTTTACCGATAACGGGGACATTATTAAATATTGTATCGAGCACCACCCCACTACTACGTCGCGAATATTCACCCTGATAGTTGAGGATGCAGAAGCGACTGTTGCGAATATATCCATAATAATTTTCATCGGAGACGTATCCAATATGCAGCTCGATATTCTTACATGAAGAAGCAATTTGCTCCAACTTCGCAGCAAGATCTTCATCCCGAACCTTACCTGCTATAATCATGCTCCGACTGGTTCCAGCTAACTTGTGAGCCACATCGAGCACACCCTTTTCCTCTTCTATGCGTCCCACAAAGCATACATCATATTTTTTATCCTTATATGAGACATCAGGAATGTCATTACCGTCAAGGTATATATAATCAGGCACTACGCAGAAAGGTCTGCCGTATGCTTCGCCCACCATCTCGTTGGGGCAAACAACGCCATCGATTTTATGTTTCACAAGTCGATAGAGCCATCGTTTGCCACAGTTGTCAACACCTTCACGGCTATACTGTATCAAGAACAACCGACTCTTGCGGTGATAGAACAGTGCAATGGCGATGAATGAACTGAGCACGCCACCCTGCTGTACCACAATGGTGTCACCCTTAGCCTGACAGAACAACGCACGTGCATTCATCAGATACTTCAACTTGCTCTTCCACGAAGGCTCGCACATAAGTAAGCAATTATACGGCAGACGCAACATCTGTCCGGCTGTAAAACGAGTGTCGTATATTGGGCCACCAGCAACGTGCGTCTTTACATGACTACAAAACAACTCATAATAATTCTGCGCCACGGTAAAGTAATGACCCGTGGAGCGTCCGTTAAGGCATGGACTCTTTATGTCGGCAATGATAATGCGGTTCATTGGTGTTATATCATGTTTCATATTACAATACAATATCTAACTTTTTAATATATATTAAAACCAAAATGCATATAATGGTAATGGTATCTAAACAAATAATAGTTGAACAATAACACAATAATAAGAAAAACGACAGCTAATCGATTCAATTTATATTGGCCTAAATTCAATAATATTATTCTACTTTTATATACCACAAAGAATACTGGAGTTAAGAATATAATTTCAAATGAATATCTGGTAAATATGTTGGTTGCAAAAGATGACAAGTACGCTCCCAAGCAAAAACATGAGAGCAAATAAATATATTTCATGATATTGTCTATACTTCTGTTTCTTATCCAAATAAATAAAATAGGAAATAGAATAGCCAATACATGAAACAACCTAAACGTTCTCATCAACATATAACTTGCAGAATTATTAAATACATCAGCACTATAATTGCCTTCACCAATATTATCTCCAGCATAAGCAGACATATGATGTTCCATAGAGGCTGCGATTGCATTTTCGCTATTTATAAAATCGCTCAAGCTCAAGAAATCAAGTCCATAACTCCAAAAAAGGAGTATAATACCACTCACAAATATTAAACTCTCTTTCTTTAAATAGAGCATCAAACGGAGAAAAACCAATACCCAAGCAGAAGAATGAATCAATGCAGCGATAACATAAAGTACAAATGAACGAATTTTGATTTTCTTTTCGTTTACGAGCAATTCTGTTGTCACAGCATATGCAAAAATGCCAAAAGACAACATATTTCTTACTCCGTTAGAACCATCAAAGAAATCAACCATCCAAATCAATATAATAAGACACCATTTTGTATATTCGGGTGCAACTTTATAATAACGTGCACATTCCAATATCCCCAACATCGGCATATAATAAAACAGAAATACAGAAATAGCCGAAAAGAAATTATTACATTGCAAGAAACTAATTAAGTAAAAGTATACCTTTAGTCCATCACGCCCACGAAAATAAAAACTGGTAGCTATGTCTGTATTATCGAAATATGCCCACCCATATTCTCTAATATTGTCCAAATGCTCAAAAGAAACCATTAAATCAGAATCCGGATTCACATCTTGGAAAAAAGCTAATATGGATAAGACAAAAGATGTCCAAAATACGGTGCTATATAAGCTAACGGATTTTGAATAGAGTATACATATTGACAATATGCATAACATAATAAAAAACAAAATCATATTTATCCGTCAATAAGTTGTTCTACTTTTTTATACTCTTCTATATTAGAGTAGTCACGCTGTTTTATTCTGTTCTTCAATTCGGACAACCATTCATAATTGTGATGGACTTTTTCTAAGAAATCTAACACCACTTTGTCAGAATTCTCCAAAATAAGGCCATTCTCACCATCACATATCTGTTCTTCTACCGACGAATATCTCGTTGCTACAACAAATAATCCTAACATCAGAGCTTCGGTTACTGCCATCGGTTTACCCTCTGATCGTGAAGGCAAGAAGAACACATCACATTGGCGTACTAACGGCAATGGGTTGCTTTGCGCTCCACACAATATAACATTGTCTTCAAGTTCTTTTTCCTGAATCATCTCTTTCAGTGTCTTGAAATCTAATCCATCTCCAATTATATACCATACAACATCATCATTCAGTACCCCCTTAGACTTTAAAGTTGCCAACGCATTCACACCACGGTCCAATCCTTTACTGCTGAAATCTATACGACTAACAGATACCATTTTGAGTCTGGACGACGCTTTTGGTAAGACATAATTTATTTTCTCTCTTGAACGATTTAATACAAATTGCTGTGATAATATATTTTCTACAAATACCGTTTTATTCTGAAATTTAGGAAACACTTCATCAAAGTTCTTCTTGCATGATGATGAAACCAGAACTACCTTGTTGGCTTTCTCTAAAAAATGATAATCATATTTAGGATTCATTTTTCCACCTTTGTAATCTAAATGTATCCAACTAATGTATTTCTGTGCCTGAACTTTCGATAACATATAATACATTGGTAATCCCTCAATATATGAAATCGCCACATCATATTTCTTATTCAAATCTTTGCAGAAACGCAAACTATCTAATGCCATAATTTGAGAACGTTGATTTAAATTTCCCATTACTTTATGTCGAAATAAAGCATTTACCAAATTAAACCAACTCGTCAAAGATTTCTTTTTCTTACGTTGTATGGTTTCAGGTGATTCTACAAAATCAGGTAAACGATGAATACCTTTCGGAACTAAATGGTCGTACTCACCACTTCCACGTACCAACAAATCGATGTCGTATTTGTCTATATTGAACTCATTGAGTAAGGATAGCAAGGAAGTTGTGCTACCTCCTACCGAGAGACTACTGTAAACTATTAATATCTTTTTCTTCATGTTCGTTTAGCATTTGAATGTGTTTAACAATATCTTGTGGCTTAAAACGTTCTTTGATAACTTTTGCCGGATTGCCTGCACAAATCGTATAGGGGGGGGTAGAATGTGTCACAACACTATTCGCTCCAATTATACACCCTTTTCCTATTGTGACACCCTTTAATATCATTACGTTCATACCTATCCAATTATCACCTTCAAAGATTACATCTTCGTCATTTTCAGGAAGCTTTTCTTCATCCGTCACAGTATCTACATATCTTCCGACAATATCTGTCCTATGATTACCACCCCTAATAGATACATGAGGCCCAAATACAACATGGTTACCAATTTTTATTTTCGAGCGACTTGCAACGAAATCTGCGTGATAACCGATGTTTACATGATTCCCTACGATTATATTTTTATAACTAAAAACACTATCGAAAGGTGAAAACACAACATTATATCCACATTCTTGAAATTGTTTTCTTAGAATTGGAACATAGAGTTTGTTGTATAATCTTTTTACATAATATTTTACTTCAAGCATATTCCTATTTTAAAAACATTAACACTTAGTTTATTAAAAAGTTTGTGTAAAAATCTACACAAGTTCAATAGTCCATAGTCACGAGCAATATAAGCCATCTGGTTCATCTTCAACAGAGGAAAGCATAAATAACTGAGACTATTATCCAAATAGAATTTGTTTATCTTGATATCCACATCCAAATAAGACATAACTCGTGAAAAGTCACGTTTTGCACAAGTTATACTGTCTTTTGCTTCGGTCAGGCAATACAGTTTTTCCATACTTATTGTACACTTTGTACAGCATTTAGAAACTTGGAGAGAAAACATTGCATCATTACCTACTGGCACTTCTTCGAATAACAATTCTTTTTCAACTATCAGATTTCTTCTAACAACTTTATTCCAAGGGGCCCAGCAACCATATTTTACAAAATCGAAGTTTCCACTCTTCTGATATTTACTGTATATTTGATTAACCCTTTCAACTCGTCCACTAACAGGAACAGTATCACCAAAAATATTAAAATAGACAATATCTATGTCTTTAGATTCTGTCAAGCTATCCAACTTTTCAAAACAATCTGATGCATAATAATCATCTGAATCTGCAAACAAAACCCATGTACCAAGAGCTTTTGACAAGCCTACATTTCTCGCATAACCAGCACCTTTACCCTCATAGGTTCTGTAAAAATGTACGTTTTTTCTATCCTTTCCTGGATAATTATCAAAATCAACAAGATTAGAATCACTATTATCATCTATAATTATGATTTCAATATCGTCCCTATCAGGTATACTATTAATACAACGTTGGATTATCTCTTGCCTGTTTTTATGTGGAATAATAACTGAATATTTCATTATATGCTACTTATTTATTTTTTTCTTAATCTTATTATAAACAATGGCACGCTCATTTTCTCTCATACCACCGAACCATACACAAATTGATGTTATCAGAAAAGAAACAATTGCATTGCAAAGTAAATCTATAAAGCATGAATTTCCATTATACAGTAACATGGATATGTAAAATGCAATAACAAGAACAATAATGTCACGAACTACTACATCTAATGTAAAACGAAGAATATTATAGTCTTTTATCATTCGCTTTAAAATAATAAATCTTACATAAACGCCTATGAATGTAACTACCACTGTTGGAAACATCGCCATATAGGGTTGTCCACCACATTTCAATATAAGATAAGCACAAGGTAATTCACAAAGTAATGTTATGGATATTGCTATTTGAAACAATTTTATCTTACCTGTTGCTTGTAAAGCTATTGATATAGGTGCAGCTATACATCCTATAATTGCAGAAACCATCGTTAATTGCATGAATTCTACTGTATACTTAGGGACGTTCCCTAACCACAAGTTCAATATATATTCCATATTAACCATCAAAGGAATACACATAACACCCATTAGAAATGGTGTAAGGCGGCAACTTGTATATACCATCTTAACCGTCTCTTGTATATTACCTGCAGAATATGTCTTTGTGATTTGAGGATTTAATGCCATTGTAAAACTTGTAGAAAAGGAATATACAATACCATTTACTTGTGTTGCAATACCTCTTGCTGCATTTATTGCAGTTCCAAAAAACAAATTCAATATAACATTGGATGCTTGATCCTTAAATGAAAATCCTAAATTACCTACGACACTCCATCCTGCAAATGAAAACATTTGAAAAAACATTTCAGAAGAAGGTTTTCTTATTTGCCGACTCTCAGGAAAGTTTTTTCTGCAATATAACATATATGCCATTTGGAAACTTACTTGCACTACCAATCCCAATAAAGAATAAGTTATCAATTTATCCCATGGTGAAACAAGAAGCAAGTAGACTATTAACAGTTTGAAAATAGAATTGGCAATAGCTAAATAGGCATAAATATCCAACCTTTCATTCGCTACTAAAAGAGAATTGTATGGTACATTTAATATAGATACCAATGTTGTTAAAATCGCACATTGAAAGACCCAATTAGCAGCAGACATTCTACACTCTGCTATATTTAGCTGAGTGTTCAAGAACCATAAGCCCAAAGTTTCTGCTATAAGAAAAATGAGCACAGCCAAACAAGTATGCGTTATTATAGCTGCTGAAAATATACCAGATAATCTTTCATGATTTTCTCTTCCCAATTCGAAAGATATAAATCGTTGTGAAGCAGAGGTCAATGCTGCATTCAGAAATCCAACCATTCCTATTACACCACCCACCACATTATATATACCATAGTCTTCTATTCCTAAAGTTTGGAGTACAACTCTACTGGTATATAAAGAAATTACTATTGAAAATAGTTGTCTGATATATAATAATAAAGTGTTCTTGGCTAAACGCTTATTTTTTTCTGAAGACATAGAATTTTATTGTGATATTTCATTAAACTATTTTAATCTCTACGAAATATATCCCTAGTATAAACCTTATTCTTTACATCATCCAAACAAGCATCATAGCGGTTGGCTATGATTGCATGGCTTTGTGCCTTGAAAGCATCCATATTGTTCACCACCTTGCTGCCGAAGAATGTTGTGCCGTCCTCAAGAGTTGGCTCATAAATGATAACCTCAGCGCCCTTTGCTTTGATGCGTTTCATAATGCCTTGTATGGCAGACTGGCGGAAGTTGTCGGAGTTTGACTTCATCGTCAGGCGATAGACACCAATCACACAGTAGTGCTCCTTGCTCGCATCAAAGCTGTTGTCATCAGCATAGCTATAATAACCAGCCTTCTGAAGAACTGCATCAGCGATATAGTCCTTTCGGGTACGGTTGCTCTCTACGATTGCCTCTATCAGGTTCTCTGGAACATCAGCATAGTTTGCTAGGAGCTGCTTGGTATCCTTTGGCAAGCAATAACCACCATAGCCGAAGCTTGGGTTATTATAATGGGTTCCGATTCTTGGATCAAGACCTACCCCTTCAATGATTGCCTTGGTATCGAGGCCCTTTACTTCTGCATAAGTATCAAGCTCATTGAAATAGCTTACTCGCAAAGCTAGATAGGTATTGGCAAAGAGCTTCACAGCTTCGGCTTCCTTCATACCCATAAAGAGTGTATCGATATTCTCCTTGATGGCGCCTTCCTGCAAGAGTGCCGCAAAAGTCTTGGCAGCTTCTTTCAGCATCTCTACATCTGTCACCGCATTGATAGCCTCATTCTCTTCAGCAAACTCAGGACGATCGATTACCTTTGGATAGCCTACGATAATACGGCTTGGGTAAAGGTTGTCGTAGAGAGCCTTACTCTCACGAAGGAACTCCGGTGAAAAAAGCAGGTTGAACTTCTTCACTCCCTTCTTGGCATACTTCAAGTAGAGATTACGGGTATAACCTACTGGGATGGTACTCTTGATTACCATCACAGCATCTGGGTTTACTTCCAATACCAGGTCGATTACTTCTTCTACGTGGGTTGTATCGAAGTAGTTCTTCACTGGGTCGTAGTTGGTTGGTGCTGCAATCACTACGAAGTCAGCATCCTTATAGGCTGACTTGCCGTCAAGGGTTGCCACGAGGTTCAATGGCTTTTCTGCCAAATACTTTTCGATGTAATCGTCCTGAATTGGAGAAATCTTGTTGTTGAGTTTCTCCACCTTCTCTGGGATTACATCTACTGCTGTTACATGATGGTGCTGAGATAACAGGGTTGCTATACTCAGACCTACGTAGCCTGTGCCGGCTACTGCTACTTTTATATTCTTAAAATCATTCATCATGAAATTATTTTTTCTTAGTTATAATATTCCAAAGTCTTCCACTCCCAACGCATTCAGTATGACTCGGCTCGTGTACAGCGACACCACCATCATAAAGAGCATTCGGAAGTAAAGCTACAGCGTATTCTTCGCTATTCGCTTGTTGTTATTTGATGATTGAGTTGACATATCTAAAACTTTGTTCATCATTACATTTCGTACTTCCTAAATTTTATTGTATTAGGCTCTCCGTCGCTCATAGTGGCAATGCTAACAGGCGACAAACTATCTGCAAATGTTTCATCAACTATCATAAGATTTTGTTGCATGATAGAGTTTAGCATCAAATGCCTATCCTGAGTGAGATTATGATCGACGATGCAACCTTCACCAAATAACATGAAGAATGGATCTACTGGATATATAGGAGAAAAATTCCTAAAAAGAGTGCCAAGAATATATTCTTTGAACAAGGAATAGGTCTTGTTGACTACAACACAGTCTATGTTGGGATATAGTTCAGGATTCCCTTGTTTGTCATGCCTATAAGTGTTGGCGGTCAGCAATCCTTGCGCCTTGGGACTCTTTAGCGCCATCAAAGCTTGATGTATCCTGTCATCCCAACAAATGACCAATAAATTGACCTCTTTTTCCCCATTGCTCTTGCTAAATTTCTTATTAGCATCCACAAGAAAGTCCTTTATCTTGTTGTCAAGACAGCCACGGACTGGCATCTGAGCCTTATCTACCACCTCTTGATAATTAGGAATACGAGCATCTATCATCAAAACAGAAGGATTCTCTCTAAGCAATTTTGCAATTTCTTGGTCTTCCTGCACCAAGTTTGCAGATTTCACCTCCACATTGAACGTAAAATCTTGCATCTTGATAGAAAACTCAACATTCTTATCAGAATCATCCCTAACTCGATTTTCATAGACAAATGACTTTGGGTCAGAACTACGACAGATGAAGGTGTTCATAACAGACAGTTCACAGAATGCAGAGATGAGATTATGAAGGTTAAAGGTTTCTTTGTCAGCAGCAGAAACCTTATTGATTATCATATCTCTATACGCTTTCTCGCTATGAAATGCTAGGAACTGCAATGGCCGTGCAATAGCTGAGACAGAATTGATAGCCCAAGCACCTTCTGCCATGAGATTCATTTTGAAACTACCTGTTTCATCAAAGAAATTGTCCGCAATCATCTTCAAAGGGTGATCAGGGCAATACTTGCGGAACGCCAAAACTATATCTTTGAGATTTATTTGCATGATTGGTAAGTAAATCACCGTTAGAACGTAACTACTGATTTTCAGCAGTTAGCACATCCAACTTTTTTAAAAAAAGCATATTATTAATTGGTATTGCCAAAGCTACCTATTAGGCAGCCTTGACATTCACCTTTTTGTTCGAGTTATAATTACATGGGATTAGGGACATGAAAACCATTTTCAGCTACACATCCTTCACTTTTTGCCATGGCTTCGCCGTCGTCCCCTGCAATAGTGGACGTAACCTGTGATTGTATATTTGTCTCTTTCATCATGCGAATCAAATTCGTTTTTTGATGACGTTCATCTGAATCTCGATATAAGAGACACAGAATCTCCTTGCAAAAATACGAAAATTGTTGGAAACTAGCAAATTATGCGTGTTAAAAAATTAATATCATTCTACGAAAATCAACATTATTTTACTATTCTTTTCGTACATAATTTCCTAAGTCGTTGATTGAACGAAAGTTTTCGGTTTTTCTGTATCTCTCATGTAAAGATTCAGGAAAAATGGTTCATTTTGGTTCATTTTACAAAATCCCTCTTTTTATTCTTTTTTGTGGCTTATAGGGCAGCCAGTATCTTGGCGTTGGCATCATCTACTTCTGAGCTTTTGATAGAATTGAGATAGATTTGCGTGGTGCCTTCTCCATCTTTCGTTTGGTTGCAACCTTTGTGATGATGGCAGATACTCCTGATACAATTGCCTCTAAACGAACAAAGGGAAACAACCAGTCTTTGGTCGTTCCCCTTTGTTCGTTGTATTCATTCTGATTACATCACATGATTGTCAAAATGGCTTTGCATGCAAATCATCCCGTCCTTCCTTGTTGATAAAGGCTTTTTTCTACCTCTCCGTCTCTCCTGCAAGGAGAGCTCCACTTTCTCCCCAAGCC
>ERZ773138.799-NODE-799-length-34263-cov-17.673877_pt1 | contig 34263 bp, 30 predicted proteins | sample MGYA00511114_ERZ773138 | MGnify/ENA primary metagenome ERZ773138 (study PRJEB29015, sample SAMEA2737805) | human gut metagenome | biome: human gut; feature: human-associated habitat; material: faeces | place: China | collected 2012 ...
TACAAAGCATACCGACAACTGCGACAGAAAGCTATCACCACACCCAACAATCTTTCACCCAAAATTCTACCTATTACTGACAAAAACAGCACCGTCATCTCTGACGGTGCCGCCTGCTTATTTAGCCGGCTTTCTTATGCTTTTTACGTTGTCCTTTTAAAAATGCGATGTGACTCGGACTTTGATTATTTACTTTATCGCCAAATGTGATATGATATTTTTAAAGTGTTCTGCATTACAAGAGAAAACTAAAGGAGTGCGAACAATGAAAAGGAGCCTAATTGCAAGTATATTATTATCATTAATCGCCATTTTTCTGTTACCTTTTGTTATTGATCGCTTTGTTATAGGAAACAATGTACCAAGTAATATATCAAATTCTGATTGGGTAGGTTTTTTAGGAAGCTATATAGGAGCCATTATAGGTGCACTTGTTTCACTCATTGGAATTGCTGCAACGATAAAGTATACGAATGAGCAAAATCGAATTGATAGAGAACTTCAGGTTAGGCCGTATTGCACTATACGACACGTTCATGATGACAAACTTGTAGGAACAAATAGAATTATAGGCTCTATTCCAATAGGTTGTGAACCCCAAGAAAACAACGGCCCGTGCTACACAAGTATTCTCTATGTAAAAAATATCGGACTCGGAACGGCTATCGAATTTGAATTCTGCTGTGACAAAATTGATGATGGTAGAGATCATTATATGATTTTAATGCAACGAAACTCGGACACATCGAACCGTGCAGTCAACTACTTACAGCCTGGCGAAGAAGCAGCAATACCGATATATATCTATTTTAATTTTGATCCGATAAGTGAAAACGACTTTTTCGATTCTGGCGAAGGAGGTCTTTCACGATATGATATTAAGCCAACAGTATTGAGTAAGTATAAAAATTTCAATATTGTTATCCATATTAAATATCACGATATGTACCAAACCTTATATACTCAGCGAATCATACTATCATCAAATATGTATGTTTCAGGAAAAATGAATGAAAAACAAGCAGAGCATCGATGTGATTTAAATTTAACTGAAGTAACTGCTCCTATTAAGGCTGTATAATTAGCGCTTTTTGCGTGAATAATTTAATTACCCACTTTAGTGGATATCCATCAGGTTTATATCCTAACGCCTACTAACGCAAATATTCTGAAAGTGACAAGTCTCACTTCCGAGCCAACATCGTCACCTTTTTCTTTTCAGTGACGCTGACGCGGACATTGATTCCAACGCTGCGCTTTCTCATGCGCCAGCAGCCTCACAGGGGTTCGGGGCTGTCCCCGTAGGCTTTTCGGCGGGTTGCCCTGTGGCAACACTTCGCCCATGCTTGCTTCCCTCAAGCGCTCCGAGTGACGATGGTGACGATGGTGACGGTCTTTCTGGGATACCCCACCCCGATAATTGAGTTATGTCAATATCATCGTCACCACCGTCACCATCGTCACCATAGAAGTTCAAAAGGCGAACCTTGTTTTTTCGATGGCTTTTATATCGGATGTTTTTCGGTTCAAATACTTTGTCGAAATACTTAGCCATATTGTAAGTGAACTGGTTCGGCTTGGCATTTTCAATACCTGCCGCTGCAAGCAACTCGGAGGCTGTTCCCTGCCAGTTTCCGACACTTTCGATGTACTTCGCCGCTTTCCACAAGTAGTCCGGCACAGCCTTGATCTCTCGTTCCTCTGCGGTTTCTTCATCTTCCAAAGTCCAGATGCAATTTTCTTCCCGCAAATGCAGCGTTCTATCGTCCATATCGCGTCCGGTAAGCAAAATGTCAGCAGTTTGGCTCATTCGCTTGCGCTGCATAACCCAGCTGGTATCTGCCACACCCATAAGACCTGTGGAGCCTGAAATCTGGTCAAATGGGTCGGATGCAGTTTGCTTGCGCAAGTGGTGAATCAGCAATATGCAGATGCCATACTTGTCGGCAATCTTTTTCAATGCCCCGCTTCTTTATAGTCGTTTGCATACATCCCGCCGTTTCCATCGCTCACACGCACTTTCTGAAGTGTATCTATGACAATCAAGCCAACATCGCAGTATGTATGAATCAAAGATTCTAACTGTTCCTCTAAGCCCTGCCCAATACTCGGACATTCCGTTTGGAGAATCAGACGCTCTGGGGCATCTCCGCCGTCGATAAGCTGAAAAATGCGGTTTTGCAAACGATTAAATGTATCTTCCAGCGAAAAATAAATCACGGTGTGCGACTCTATTTCGCGTCCCCACATAGGCTTTCCCTGCGCCACCTGCAAGCACAGCCACAAGGTCAACCAGCTTTTGCCCGCCTTGCTTGGGCCAGCAAACAGTGCAAGACCGGCTGGGAGCAGACCGGGAATGATCCACTTGACCGGCGACAGCGGCGTGGAGAGCAGTTCTTCTGCGGAAATTGCCTTTGGAAGTTTTGTAAAAGTCATTTGCATCATCCTTTCTTGTTTGGTATACATCTATTATCTCATACTATCGTCGTTTTGTGTGTAGTAAGTTTTATTCTCTAGTGTTAAGTTGTACGGCTCACATCGCCCCTCAGCCCCACAAACGCGCCAAACGGCGGGTTTGCGGGTGATGTCGCGTCCGTGTGCGACGCGGAGCATCTGCCCCACACGGAGCTTGTTTGGGCGAGATTTGGGAGTGAATCAGATTTGATTCACTTTTTCGATTTTGTACTCAAATAGTGAATCAGTTCTGATTCACTTCGGCGGTCCGCGTGCGTATTTCACACAATCTCTCAGAATTGGTCTAATCATAAGTTCACTACCTTTCCGTGCCGTATCGTTATTCTGTGTAACCCTCTTGAATACACTTTCCGGGGGAGAAAAAAGAGCCCGGAGAACCTTACCGATTTGGTAAGGCCCTCCGGGCTCTTTCTATATTTTCTCTGTTCTATCCGGGCGTGAGGGTACACTTTCCCCGCAAATTTTGATGTGAATTCATTAAAAATCAAATAATACGCATGTTAGCGTTAGTTACACGGTTATGTAAATAATAAAAATAAATAAAAGAAACCGTGTACATCAAAATAAATGCTGAGAAAAAATGTCTAATTTGCCGCTCGCCCCCAGACATGGGAACATAACAGGCAAGCCGCTGACGACGACCGTACACTGACTCTGCAGGGATCTTACTGATCACAACCCCTGCGCGGTCACCCCATCTGAAGCTGTGGGGCATCTGGAGTATCATTATGTTCTCTCCCAGCCGTGGGTTAGGGTCTGCCTTGACCTTGCTGTGCGCCCCACCGGGAAAGTAAAGTACCTGTTATGCTGTGTATTCAGTTGTAAAGGTGCTGGTACAGAATAAATCTGTAAGTCTAGTATACGCCACAGATTAGCAGTCGGTCAACAGTAAGTGCTAATTGTTTACACGACATTCACAATTCAAGGCGACAATCCACCTATGATGGATTTCATTAGAGAGTTTGCTCACCGTCTAATGTATTGTACATAGTCATCAGCAGGGTTCGCTGATGCATCTTTCGGTTATGGATGTCAATCAAGCATTAAGATATCCTTGCCGCAAAAGTCACCGCAAATTTTGCCCCGCCGCCAGGGGTGTCGGTCACGGTCAAGTCTGCATGATGCAGCCGGGCTAGTTCCTTGGCTACGCTTAGACCAAGGCCAAAATTGTGCTTGTCGGTGCGGCTGGGATCAGCGCTGTAAAAACGGTCAAAGACCCGAGCTTTTTCGGCATCCGGTATGCCGGGGCCGTGGTCTTGCACGGCCAGGGTGATTTTTTCCCCACAGTATGTCAAGCACAGTTCCACGGGGGTGCCCGCGGGGGTGTGGTCAAACGCATTGTTGAGCAGGATTGCCAGCAGCTGCTTTACACGGTCCGGGTCCGCCTCTATGGAAGGAACGCTGTCCTCCGGCAGGGTCAGACTTAACGGGTGTTGGCGCTGCTGCGCCAACGGGAAAAACGCATCGTATACTTCTAGGCAGAGGTTATCCGGTGCGATGGGGTGCAGATGGGCCGGCAAGGCATCCAAGTCGCCGTTGGCCAGCACCAGCAGATCCTCCACCAGCCGCGCCATACGGTCCGTCTCCTGCTCGGCATTCCGCAAAAGGGTGGCGCGTTCAGTCACAGGAGTGCGGCACGCAGCGTCCAGGCTTGCTTTTACTACGGCCAGCGGGCTGCGCAGTTCGTGCCCGGCTGCGGCGATGAACTCCTTCTGCCGCCGCATGGCCAATGCCGTCGGAGCCAGCGCTTTGCCGGTCAGCCGCCAGCTGATGATCGCCAGCAGCAGTGTGCCAGTGAACCAGATCGCACCATACTGCACAACTGTCTGGACCGCATGACGGTGTACAAAGCCCATATCCTGTAAAGCGGCCACAAGCAGATAACTGCCTGCTGTGCCGCGCGGCAGCAAGGCTGCGTGGCAGCGGTATTCGTTCAGCGTGAACACCGCGCTTTGCCTCTGCACGGCACCGCTGCTGTCATGCAGACTTGTGTCCAGCAGGGGGGACAAACCTTCTTCTAACAGAGGTTCAACCGCATTGCGGGCATCGGCGCTGCCCGTGGTGCCCGCAAAATGCAGCGCGGCACCGTTGTCCCACAAAAACAAAAGGCAGCCGCTGTTGTGCTCCTGGTCAGCCAGCCAAGCGTCACTTACGCTGTCGGCGCTGTCCAGCCGGTCAACGATGGCAGAAAAGTTCTGCGTGAGCAGCGTCTCCGCGGCGGTCCTGTACTGGGCGGCGGCATAATTCCATGTCACGACCAGCGCACCTGCCAGCACCAACGAGGTCAGCGCCGTCATCAGCAGGGTCAAACGGCGGCGCAGTGCAGTCAGCATGGCGGTACCTCCGCCTTATAGCCGCTACCGCGCACGGTGGTGATCGTTACCGCACTGCCTACGGCTTTCAGCCGCCGCCGCACAAAATGGATGTAACAGTCCAGATTAGCGTCCTCAACTTCGGCCAGTGGTCCCCAAACCCGCGCCAAAAGCACCGCACGGGTCTGCAGCTGCCCCGGTGTGCGCAGCAGTACCTCTAAAAGATCGGCCTCCCTCTTGGTCAGGGCCGCAGCGGCCTTTGGCCCGCTCAGGGTCAGTTGGGCGGCATCCAGCGTCACGTCACCGCAGCGTATGGCAGATTCGGCAGTGGTGCCGGGGCGGCGGGTTAGTGCCCGCAGCCGGGCCAGAAGCTCCCGCGTGTCAAAGGGCTTGCCCAGGTAATCGTCTGCACCGGCATCCAGGCCGTCCACCCGGTCATTGATGCCGGACAGGGCCGTCAGCATTAACACCGGGGTGGTACATCCCTTGGCGCGGGCGGCCCGCAGCAGGCTAAGACCGTCCAGCCCGGGCAGCATCCGGTCCAGTACACAGACATCGTATGCGCCGCCGCACAAAAGGGCTTTGCCGTCTGCGCCGTCGTGGCAGGTATCTACAGTATAGCCCGCAGCTTGCAGGGCAGGCAGCAGCGCCGTGCAAAGGGCGCGGTCATCTTCGATCAATAAAATCCGCATGGCATAATTCTCCTTTTTCCTTTCTAGTATACACCCCAAACCTTGAAACAGTCTTGAAAAGCCGCAGCTTTTTTCAAGGACAATTCAAGATTCGGGCGGTATACTGGTGCTACACCCGATGAAGGAGGGCACATACTTATGAAACGAATCATCAGTGCCGGATTATGCACGGCATTTATTTTGAGTCTGGCAGGCTGCGCCAGGCAGGACACCACTCCCAGCCTGACCGCTGCAGACACCACCGATACCCAGATGGGCCGCTGGGTCGAGAGCCGCGTTGACCTTGGCGGTGAGCAGCTCATCTCTTACCCGACGCAGCTGGCGGACGGAACGATTGTTCTGTACACCGGCAAGGTGGGGGAGGACAGCATCGAAGACTACACCCGCCGCACCAGCACTGACGGAACCAACTGGACATCGGAACCTGCAGCGTTTGACGTGGGCGATGCGATGGTCACGTGGATCCTCGTTGCGCCGGACGGTGAGCAGGCGCTTATCACCTATGACGGGGAGAATGCCGGGCTGGTTCTGCAGGCACCTGACGGAACCAAAACCGTTGTAGAGGATGACACGGTAAAGCAGGGCATCAACCCCAACACAGCTGTATTTCAGGGGGATAAGCTGGATTTTGTCTCCAACGGCGACACCGTGGATTTTGTGCAGGTCAGCCTGACTGACGGCAGTGTTACGACCGCCGCACTGCCGCAGGATCTGGCGTACAGCCTCAACTCCCTCACGACAGTCGGCAACCAGCTTGTTTACCTGAGCTTTGACAATAATACCGGCGATATTATCCTGAACGCCCTGGACCCCGCCACCGGCGCAAGCACCGAACTGCTGAACCCGGTCCCCAATGCGACCAGTTCTCAAGCGCTGACCGGCGACGCAGACGGCGCGGCTTATTACGCCTGCACGGACGGCATCTACCGCCTGGCCCCCGGCGGCACCCTGCCGGAGCAGGTCGTCCCTGCCGAGGGCACAGCGATGAGCATTTCCAGCAACTATCCGCTCTCTCTGCTGCGCACGGCGGCGGAGGACTTTATGGTCCTGCTCTTTGGCGACAGCGGCGGAAACGGCGATCTCTATTTCTATCACTATGACGAAACGCTGCCCACCCATGCCGACACAACGCTGACCGTCTGGTCATTGGCGGATTCCGCCACGGCGCGGCTGGCCGTGAACGCCTACAAAAAAGCCAATCCCGAGGTGGACGTTACCTTTGAAACCGCCGTGCAGACCGACACCGATGATGTCAGCGCCGCCATCAACGATGCGCTGACCCAGCTGAACACCGAACTGCTGGCCGGGGAAGGGCCTGATGTGCTGCTTCTGGATCGTGTCGACTACACGACCTATATCAATAAGGGAATGCTGGCTGACATGAGTGACACCGTGCCGCTGGATGCGCTGCAGAGCAATATCATCGATCCGTTTATGACCGATGGCAGGGCCTATGTGCTGCCTGCGCGGTTCATCGTCCCGGCACTCTGTGGTGACGCGGGCACGCTGGACGGCCTGACCGACCTGAACGACCTGCAGGACGCCGTGCTGGCCGCTGCACCCCGCCCCGACACCGAGCAGTACAGCGATGAATATTACACGGCTCTGCCCGATGACCAGAAGTATGCTCTGGCGCTGGCCAGCGGCGTTGACTTCGCGAATCTGCTCCTGCCTTCCAGTGCCAATGCCCTGCTGCACGACGGCGCACTGGATGCAGACGCCCTGACCAAGATATTTACCTTTGTGAAAACAACTGCCGACTACTATGGCATGGCTGACTATATCAACACCGAGATGAACGGTGCATCTTCCCAGAGCTACGACAACGCGGACATTGTCATCATCGATGCACAGCAGGACGAGTACAGCACCTGCAGCCGCGCCAAATTCGGCTGGATGGATGTTGCCACCCCCTACGCCGTCATTGCAATGGCGCGCACCAACGATATTTTTGATGCGGATGCCGAGGCCGTTCCCGTGGATATGATCCCGATGCCCGGCCTGACGCAGGGTGCCTATAACCCGCAGGTACTGGTGGGCGTGAATGCCAACAGCAAAAATCCGGATGCCGCAAAGGGGCTGGCCGCTGCGTTCTTCGGCACCGATGTGCAAAGCCAGTATTGCTCCGATGGTACAACGGTGCGGGCGGACTGCCTGCGGGAAAAACTCGATGCCGTCAAAGCGACGGTAAGCGGCGCAAAAACGGGTAAAGTGACCGGCGCGTATGTCGGCGACCTGGATGCCTTCTACGCCAACTGCACCACACCTGTATTGTTCCCGGTGATGCTGCAGCAGAACTTTATAAACCATGCCCAGGCCATCATTGACGGCAGCGAGGACGTGGCCGCCGCTGTGGCGGGTGTGCAGAGTGATCTGGCGCTGTATCTGGCAGAACAAAAGTAACATCGGTGCGCGGAGCGGCCATGCTGCCCCGCGCATCGCTTTGCAGGAAAAAATTGTATGCAGAAAAGACAAAACAAACACCCGGACCCTACGCCCTGGCTGTTTCTGGCCCCCAGCCTGTGCGGTGTCACCCTGTTTGTGCTGGCCCCCTTTGTGGAGACGGTGCGCCGCAGCGTGACCGACACGATGGGGCGACACTTTGTGGGCCTTGCCAACTATACGGCGGTACTGGGCAACGATGCGTTCCGACTGGCGGTGGAAAATACGGTGCGGTTTATCGGAGTATGCGTTCCGCTGCTGCTGGCGCTCAGTCTGGCACTGGCTTTGGCGCTACGGGCGAAAGGCTTAAAAAATACCTCCTGGGCCGAGGTCTGCCGCACGACCTTTTTGCTGCCCATGGCTTTGCCGGTGGCAAGCCTTGCACTGCTCTGGAAAGTATTGTTTGCCCAAAACGGCCTTGTGAACGGAACTTTTGGCACCCATTGTGACTTTATGGGCACGGATGCTGCGTTCTGGGTGCTGATCGGTACTTATCTGTGGAAAAACATCGGCTATGACAGCATCCTTTGGTCCAGCGGGCTGGACAGCATCTCCACAGACTTGTACGAGGCCGCTGCCGTGGATGGTGCCAGTGGGTGGCGGCAGTTTACAGCCATTACCCTGCCCAACCTGCTGCCCACACTGGCCGTCACGCTGGTGCTGAGTCTGCTGAACACCTTTAAAGTTTTCCGCGAAGCCTATCTGGTGGCCGGGGCCTACCCGGAAAAAAGCATCTATTTATTGCAGCATTTGTTCAACAACTGGTTCCTGGCACTGGATCTGCCAAGGCTGAGCGCCGCAGCAATCCTGATGGCAGGGGCGCTGGGGGCGGTGATCGCGGTATGCATAAAACGGCTCTAAAAAAAATTCTGCTTTTCCCATTCGTCCTGCTCGTATGGTTCCCGCTATGGTTCCTTTTGATGGGCACGCTGACCGGCTCGGAGGAGCTGGCAGCGACCATCGGCCCGGCGCTTTCCGGCAGCGGGCAGGCTGCGTGGACCCTGCTGCCCAGCTACCCTACGCTGGAACCTGCTGTCAAGCTGCTGCTGGACACACCGGAATACTTTACCACCTATTGGAACACCTGCCTGCAGACATTTCCGCAGTTGGCTGGTCAATTGGTCGTGGGTGCTCCCGCCGCATGGGCACTCTCCCGCTTGAAATTTCGCGGGCGCGGGGCCGTGCGGGGGCTGTACCTTATTTTAATGTTGCTGCCGTTCCAGGTCACTATGGTGCCTGCCTATCTGACGATAAACCACCTGGGACTGATGGATACTGTCTGGGCGGTCATTCTGCCGGGGGCATTCAGCACATTTCCCGTATTTGTGATGCAGCGCGGGTTTGACGCTGTTCCTCTGCCGCTGCTGGAAGCTGCCGCTATAGATGGCGCGACCCCGTGGCAGCAGTTTGCGCGAATCGGCCTGCCAGTGGGGCTGCCCGGTATCCTGGCTGCGCTGACCATGAGCTTTCTGGATGCCTGGAATGCGCTGGAACAGCCTATGACCTTTTTAAAAACACAGTCGCTTTGGTCGCTGTCACTCTATCTGACCGATACTACCCGCGACCTGGCACTGACCATGGCGGCCAGCCTGTTTGCATTGCTGCCCGCCGTACTGATTTTTGCTTTCGGCCAAAAGTATCTGGAACAGGGGATTCTGGCCGGAGCCGTGAAAGGATGAGGACCTATCGAACTGCTTACCGGGATGGACCCACGCCAGCGCCAGCGGCTTGGGTGGATTGTCCGCTTTTTTGCACTGCTGCTGGTGCTGACACTGCTGGCCCGCGGTACAGCAGGGGCAGCCATGGCCAGCGTGACGGTGCAGAGGCCGTCCTCCGGCAATGTGACAAAAAGCGTGCGCACTACGGCCACGGTCAGCTTTGCGGGCGGCACCCCTTTTACAGTGCCCGCGGGTCTGCTGGTCATGGCAGTACCCGTGCAGGCGGGGCAGACCGTCAAGGCCGGGGACACGCTGGCCGTGTTTGATGCCGCTGAAGTGGACCGCGCCGTAAACGCCAAGCGGGCCGCGTTGCAGCAGGCCCGGACCCAGGCCGCACAACAGACGGCGGGAGACACCGCCGACCCCTACGCCGCCCAGCTCGCCCAGCAGCAATTAGAACGTGCCTACGAGGAAACACACAGAATCTACGCCGATGGTGAAGAGAGCGTTTCCCGTGCCCAGACCAAGCGGGACGAAGCTGCTGCCGCTCTGGAAAAAGCCCGCAATGCCGGCTATGCGGACGACGCTGAAAAACAGGCCGCCGTACAAAACGCCGCCGCTGCCCTGGAAGCTGCGGAGGATGCCCTGTACAGCGCCCAAAAAGCCGCCGAAGATGCCAACAATGCGGCACTTTCCGCCGCCCAAAGTGCCGAGGATAACCGCAACACCGCACTGCACACGCTGGAGAAAGAGCAGGAAACCACGGAAAAACAGAACGCACTGGACCGCGCCGCTGCTGCTGTAACGGCCTCTGATGCCGAAACCCTGCAGGCCGAACTGGATGCCTTGCTTGCCGTGCAGCAGGCGGGCGGCACACTGACTGCCCCCAGTGATGGCACCCTTGTGTCGCTGGATCTCGTGGTTGGGCAGCCCTCCCCTGCCGTGGGCGGCCAGCTGGCTGCAGATGCCGATTTTACCGCCGAAATTCCTTTGGAAGAATCTCAAGCCAACCTTGTTTCAGTTGGCACTGTACTGCACCTGAGCCAGAGCCGCGCAAGCTGTGATGCCGCCGTGCAGAGCCTTTCGGCCCCGGATGAAAACGGCACCGTTACAGCAAAATGCACCTTGTCCAAAGGGGCATGGTGTGCCGGTGCTGCCAACGCATCGGCCACGGTGCAGGGTGAAAAGCGGCCCTGTGTGCTGCCGGCCAGCGCGGTACATAAAGATAATACCAGCTGCTATGTGCTGGCTATCGAACAAAAAGCCACAATCTTGGGTCAGCAGAATATCGTAGTATCGCTGCCTGTCACGGTGGTGGAAACGGGCGATACCACCGCCGCCGTCAGTGGTGCGCTGGACGCCGATACACAGGTCATTGTCAGCAGTACGCGGGCCGTGCAGGCCGGGGACCGGGTGAAGATCCATGATGCATCGTAAAAGAGGTTGGGCGGTTGCGGCAGTATTGCTGGTAGTTTTGCAGCTGCTTTTGCAGACCCGCGCAGCGCATATTGTACAGCAGAACCCAACCGTGACGGTGACCCTGTCTTCCCCGCTTACAGCCGGGCAGCTTGCCGCTGCACGGGAATGGGAAAAAAGTAATGCCAACACTCAAGCCGTTACTGCCAGCTTTTGGAGCGAGAAAGCAGCAGCGGTCTCGGCAGATTCTGACCGCACAGCGGAAGATGTGACCTGTATCGGCTTTGACGGTACAGCGCAGGACTGTCTGCCTGTGGAATATCTTCAGGGCACAGCACCCGGTGTCGTAGGACAGCAGTGCGCGATTTCTTCGACGCTGGCGTGGACACTGTTTGGCAGCTATGATATTATGGGCTTGACTGTTGCACTGGACCGTACCGAGTATTTCATTTCCGGCGTGTTTAAAAGTAAAAGCAAAACGCTTCTTTATCCGGCGCAAAGCGGCTTTACCCACGCGGCGCTGCGGGGTCTTTCGCCCGACACCCCCAAAACGGACGCCGAACAGTGGGCCGCAGCAACCGGTGCCGGAAAGATCACCGCCATCACTTACGGCCCCCAAAAGGCATGGCTGGCTCAAGCAGCGTGTGCCCTGCCTGCCCTGATTGTCGGACTGGCTTTGGTCGTGCTGTTGCTGCGCTTTATTTGTGCCCTGCCCGGTGTCTTGCACGGGGCAGCCCTGTTTGCTTTAGCACTGGCATTTGCGTGGGCGGTACCCCATTTTCTGCAAACCCTGCCCGGCTGGCTTATCCCCGGCCGCTGGAGTGATTTCAGCTTTTGGCCCACTTTATGGACGAAAATTATGGATACTTGCAATGGAAATATGAAGTAATTTAAAATTTGCAAGCAGAATAAGCCACAGATTGATGATGAAGAAACTTGCTTTCGATATATATTTCGCTGAGGATGTCTATAGAAATCGTTGGGAAAGTTGGACAAACTCTTTGGGATATTTTTGCATGAACATGACAATTAAATGCACAAGCATTTTTGGAATTGAACATAATGAACGGGTTTATATAGGAAAACAGCAAGATGCTAAAGCAAGGGTCATATACCGGGAATAGTGGTACTCTATTGCGTTTTATTTTACATTCTTTGACCACCATTTGACTACTACTGTGCAGACGCACCGTAAAACACCGAAAAGCCCGTTGTGACAACCACCAACAGGCGTTTTCTTGCTTTGGACGCAACTGTGCAGAACCAACAAAATTCACGCTTCAACGTTGGTCTGTACGGGCTTGTCGTAGTTCTCCGACCCGGAAGGCCAGAGGTTCGAATCCTCCCGGTCGCACTTAAAAAACGCATTGCAATGTACTTTTGCAATGCGCTTTTTGTTTTAATGTTATTTGGGTTTAGTATAATTTCAGTAACATATCATCTGCGGCATCGGTGTACTGCCCTTTTGCCAGTCTTTTATTTCTCAGCTGATTTATGGTGGTTCTCATAAGGTGAATTTCTTCTGCTGAAAAAGTGGCTTTTTTATCGGCTGGGAGAGAATCAATTTTCAGTACCAGCTTTCCAACTTCTTGTGTGCTATGCCCAAGAGCCCTTTCACGGTAATAATAAGGTGCAAGTGCTTTCAGCGTAATGCTTTTGTTTGCGCGTGTCAGCTTAATTTTTCTCATCATAATCCAATCGCCTTTCCGAGTTTCTCTTGTGCCTTGCGTTTGTTCTTGTCAAATGCATGGGCGTAAATATCCAGCGTTGTGCTTGCCTGTGCATGACCCAGCAGACTAGCCACTGTGCGGACATCCACGCCCTGCGCAATCAGCAGGCTGGCGTTTGTATGCCGCAGACTGTGTACATTCAAATCCAGCGGCAAGTTGTTTGCTTTCAAAATCAGCTTGAAACGATAGGTGAATGTGCAGGGATTCATCGGCTTGCCGTTAGGCTGGCGGAATAAGTAGTCATCCTCGTCCACGGTTTCGTTTGCTGTCTGCTCTCTATCCCATTCACACTCCTTGCGCCATGCTTTGAGTAGCTGGCACATTTCTTTACTCAAGTAAACCATGCGATCACCGCTGGTCGTCTTAGGGTCTTTCGTGATGGACTCTTGGTGGCTCAACTTCACGACCCCGCGCTGCACATGGATCGTCCGCTTGCGCCAGTTAATATCACTCCACCTCAGTCCACAGGCTTCACCCCGCCGCAGCCCGGTTGCCAGCACCAGCTTGAAGTATGTTTCGTATTTCATGCTCTGCCCCTCGAATGCTGTAATCAGTTTCTTTACTGTTTCCTCATCGGCCACAGGGCGTTCTTTCTTCTGCCCTTTCGGCTTGTAGCACCGCCATGCGGGATTGTGGGTCAAATAACCCTCGTCCACAGCCGCCGACAGGATGCCGCACAGCGTGTTGTGTAAGCCTTCGACCGACTTCTCGGATAGATTTCCTCTGCCGTCCAAACGTGGGCTATGCCGCATTTCCTCATAAAAATCTCGGATGACCTCTTTACGCAAATCCGTCAGCTTATAGTTGCCCAACGTCGGCAGGATGCGTCGAATGTCCTGCAAATCTCGTTGGTATGTAGAATCCGCCAGCTTCTTCGGTCCTACATCAGCCACCCAGTGTTCGATGTACTTTGCCAGCGCAATGCTGCGGTTGATGGGTTCGGGGGTATGCTGAACCTCACGCTCAAACAGAATCGCCTGCTCCTTTACCCACTTTTCCGCTTGCTTTGGCGTATACTCCTTGGGTGGCTTGACGGTTTTCTGCACGGATTTCAGTCGGTTTCCCTCGTAGTCATACCCACGGGATACTACAATCAAGTAACTGTTACTGCCGCGTTTTCTGATAGATGCCATGTTTTACACGCTCCTTAGTGTTATTTTATTGACCTGCGGTACTACAAAGCATACCGACAACTGCGACAGAAAGCTATCACCACACCCAACAATCTTTTGCCCAAAATTCTACCTATTACTGACAAAAACGGCACCGCCATCTCTGACGGTGCCGCTGTTTATTTAACCTGCCTTCTTGGCTTTTCTATTCTTATTTTTCATAAATGCAACATAGCACGGATTTTGGTTGTTCAGCAAATCTTGCATCAGGTTTGCGGCCTGCTGTTTCGCCACGTCCTGCGGGTGGCAGTAGGTGCGCTCCAAGAATGCCGTATCCGCATGACCCAGCAGGGATGCCGCCACCTGTTTGCTGGTGCCTTCCTGCAGCAGATAGGTTGCGTAGAAATGCCGCAGGGTATGCAGGTGATAATCTTCCGATAGCCCACACTTTTTATACAGCTTGCGCAGATGCCGTGTAAAAGAATCCGGGTGCGGCACATGACCATCGGGGTCTGTAAAAATCGGCTGCTCTCTATCCGGAACGCCGCTATGCAGCACCTGCTGCTGTCGCAGCGCCATCAGAAGCTCCCATATCCCCAGCGGAATGGTTACAATCCGTTCCCGATGGCTCTTGGTGTCGCTCTCTACGATTTTCCCGGATGCACAGCTGCGGGAACGGCGGACGGTCAGTTCACAAGCACCGGTTATGCTCCATAACTATTTTGTCTTTAAAACGAACGCGGACAGAAAAAAAATATGTCGACATTAATAACGTGGCCGAACTTTTAAGTTATCTTACCAATAAAGATGCTTACACGCTTGAACATTTCATTATCCCAAAAGGGAAAACGATACATATACAGACAACTCAAATTGACTTCCAGTATACGTTCCCGGGAAAATTTGGAAAATATCGTGATTTCCTTTTTGACTATATTTCCATTTCAAAGAATCTCAACGGGAATATCGGACAGCTTTCGTTTACGGCAAAAGTAAAGAAACTAGACGAACATCAAGATGAAATTCATTGTGACTATTCTCTACGTTATCTATCGATACTGAAGGGGTCTGAGCTATTTACAAAGTTTCCAAACTTAGATCAAATCAACTCAGAAGAAGAAGCCAAAGAATGTCTTGATAGGTATTTTGAAGAGGATTTCACAGGGGCTTTTTATGAATTCGCCAAAAGCCTAATCGCTTCGATAGATTTGATTCCGTGTGTATAAAAAACAAGGGCTACGGCAAATGTATTGCCGTAGCCCTTGTTTTTTTATTCGAGGTATTCACTCGGATCGAAGTCCTCGTCATTGTTTTCGTAGTCAGTGCGTAGAATTGCAATACCGGCATTTGCGTATTCATTCATACGTTTCAAAAGGTCACTGCCGTTGTTGATCTCAGAGCAAACGTGAGCAACCAACCCCTTTGCAACTGCAAAATTATCTTTGTCCACGTTATCTACTGCGCAAATATCTACAGTTTTACTTATGGGGACAGGAGTTGCATTGCGCAACAGGGCCACCATGATGGCAAACGTATATAACTGATATTTTGTGGAAAAAATCCCTTTTCCATTTACGATTTCATCGTAGAAGCCGCGACTTTCCGAGGATGCCTGAACTTTGGCAGTAGGTTTTATGAAAAAAAGCTCTTGTTCCGCCATTTTCAATATACCTCCTTGCTTGCAATCACCGTCTTGGGCCAGGTCTGATCACTGTGGTTTTCCAACTTATAGACGGTTTTGACATACGGCTTCAGCTCGTTTTGATACTTCTCAGTCAGATCACCGGTGGAGACCATAAAAATCACCTGCTTGCCCATATGCGGCAAGAAACGAGTAATTGCAGCACGATGTTCATCCGAAAACAGTCCAAGAGGGTTATCAATGATAACCGGTGCTGCAAAATCGGAGGAGCGATTCAATCCGGCAATATAAGAAAGGCTGATCACCTTAGACTGACCGGTTGAAGGGTTCAGCGTGCGGCCAGGCTCGATCTGATAGGTTTCGCCATTTGTAAGTTCAAGCAAAAGACTATAGTCGCTTGCAATCTTAATGCCTTTATACTTTTGGGGTGCGTTGGTGATTTGTAAGAAAACTTCGGTGGCATACTTTTCCACGAAAGCACGCTTTTCTTCCAGAAGACGATTCCGATACACACTGAAGATTTTTTCCAACGCAATGGTGTTTTCCAATTTTTTCTGGCACAAAGCGCCCTCTTTGTCCAACTGGCTGAGTTCCGCAAGTTTTTCTTCCAGCCGGGCAAGCTTTTCTTGGTCTTGCTCCAATAGAACTTGCGTTTTTGTGCGACGAGTTTCGGCCTCCTGCTTTTTTACCTCCACGTTGGCAATGTCCTGAATGATGCGCTCGCCAGCTTCTTCATTGAAAGAACCGATATCCTTTCGCAGGTGCTCAAATTCTTCCTTTTTGGCGGAACGCTCCTTTTCTTTCTTCCAAATTTCCTCGCTCAGGGAGAAGTAAGCGGCACGAGTCTTGAATCCGTGAGGTTGGTACTGCGCGCAGGCATTAAACAGGGCGCGACGCTCCTTTTCAACGAGAATGGCATCGTCTGTTACCAAGTGATCCTGAATGAATGCTTGAATTTTTTCTTTGTGGGAATCCGTCATTGGCTCGCCACACACACAGATAGGCTGTTCCATAAGGCGAACGAGATACTCTTTCACCGGTTCGGTGATATGGTATTCCGTAGGTTCGCTAGATGTATCTTGCTGCATTTTAGCAAAAATGGAAGCGGCCAACATGAGGGTGGCATTCTTTTGAAAGCATTCAGACTGTTCCTGCCGAGTATGTTTCAAGTCGTTGGTGAGTTGCTTGATTTCCTCAGACAATTTCTGCTTTTGGGTGACTTTCTCAGAAATTTCCTTAAAATCCTTCAGCTTATCTTCGTCCTTTTGTATCTGCTCGTTGGCAGCGTTGATCTCCTGCTCATATTGGCGCAACAAGGCTTCCTGCTCAGCGACTTTCTGGTCGGCTTCCATTTTCTGCTGCAGAATATCTTGATACTTGTTTTGGGTCTGAATCCAAGCATCTCGGTTTTTCTCGAATTCCTTTTTCAGCAGGCCGAGATCTTCTACTACGTTATCAACTTCCTTAATACCAAGGACACGGGCAATGGCGTCTTTATACTGGCTTCCGCTGGCCGTACTATAATCGTTGATTTTTTCGCCGTCAAAGAAGAAGTACTGTGAGGCATCTTGATGTACAAGAGAATTGATAAAATCTGCTTTTTCATCCTCTTCACTGCTCAGCGGAACATCGTTCTTAATCAGTTCCAACGTGCATTTGAAGTCTTTGCTGCTTGGGGTAGCCTCCAGTTTCCCGCGCAGGTCAATGGTGCGAGAGATTTCGATCTTGTCAGAGCCGTTCTCAACAAACAGAGAAACCGCGGCATGATAGCACTTCTCAGATTGGGCATTTACATTGATCAGATCTTTAAGATCGTCGCTGTCTTTGGGGCCGTACAGACAGAACAAAATTGCGGAAAAGAAGCAAGATTTTCCTACGTCATTGTCGGCGTAAAGGATGCTGATGTTCCGTTCACCATCAATGGGAAAATCAAAGTTGCATTCCCCATAATAGGCGCGATAGTTGTTTATGCGGAGGGAATTGAAAATCATTGGTCCGAATCCTCCTCTCCGCTCATATTTGCAATAATCTGTCTGATGGGGCCACGAGTATGACGGCTTTTCTGGTATACGTGGTCCTTCTCCACCTGGAGAACATTCTCTACGATAGAGGCATCAATATGGTATTCTTCTGCGACTTGGACAAGCAATGGATCCATCGTTTTGCCGACCTCCTTAAAAATCATACGGATTCAACTTCCGCTGAGATAAAAACTGATCGAGTTTTTGATGCTCTCGAATGCCATTGATGGCATCGTCTACCATTAAGTTGATTCGCCGATATTGCGCATCAATCATAGACAGAGCCATGCGACGTTCCTCATCGCTGGTACTAGCCGGAAGAATGGGATAGACCAGATAGTCATAAATCCAAGCAGTCGTTTTACCCGGTGCAATACGAAGGACGCGGCCTCTGCGTTGAATAAACTGACGCTCAGAGGTAGAAGAACTGATAAAAACTGCAACATCGCAAGCAGGGATATCGATGCCTTCATCGAGACAGCCAACAGCCAACAGGATTTTACGGATTCCCTGTCGGAATTCCTTCAGGATTGTGGGGCGTTCTTTTTGCGCGTCCAGTTCTCCGGTGTATTTGAAATAGTATTTGCCCATCCGGTCCAGTTCTTTTCCCAGTTCGTTCAAATGGTTCAAATCATCGCCATAAATCAGAACTCGGGCAGAAGGGGGAATCTCGTCAAAAATCGTCTGCAGTGTTTGGACTTTTTGGTCGTTCTTCTTAAGCAGTTTGGCACGATCACGGTAGCGGCCTTCTATACGCTGTTGTAACCGCAGGCGATCTTTCTCGTCATCTTCCTGTTCCAGTGCGTGCTGAAGCTGTACGATTTCCTTTGAGTACGCTTTATACGACTCCCAGTCCTCTTCCGGCATTGCACAGGGAAGAACTCTATATTGGTATTCCACCAGGTAGTGTTCACGCTGGGCATCCTTGATCGAAAATTCGAAGGTGTTCTGGTGATAGAAATTCAGAATCTTTTCAGATCCAATTTCATCAAAGTTCCGGCGAGGCGTTGCACTAAGGCCAATGCGGTAAGCTGGATTCAGTTCCATGAGGCACTGAGATTTTGGAGCACCCATATTGTGGACTTCATCGCAGATCATGGCAAATTGTTCCGGTTTTGCCTGTCGCCACTTTGCCATGTAGAAATCGCCCTGGGCAGAATCATAGGTAGAAATCACCACGACTTGCTCTGGGAAGCGCGCCTGGGTGAGGGATTTCAGCAACTCTTTGTGACCACGATAAGGGGACCCACACTTGATAATGGTGATATCAGGATAAAACAGGTGGACATCCGCTTCCCATTGTTCTACGAGTTCTAGGCTGGGAACACAGATAAGAAGAAGTTTCCAGGGGTCGATCTGGCTGATTGCGTACATTGCCGCCTTGGTTTTGCCAGAACCGGTTGCCATCATGAAAAGGCAGGAAAAGTCTTTCTGCAGAAAAGCGTTTTTGGCATCCTCTTGGCAGGAACGCGGCTTGAAGTTGGGATGAATCCCGGCGGATACGCGATAAATGTAATCGACAGGATGTTCCGGTGCATTTTGAATCAACTTCAGGCGGGAGGCCTTGGGGAAATCGAATGTTACAATATTTCCGGCTGTCCCGTCCCACAATCTTTCAAAGCGCTGGATTTTCTGCTCTACCCTGGACTGCAATACCGGAATCCAATTTTGCGAAACCTCAAAGGATTCCTCGTTATTGATCCACCCACCAAGCGTTTCATTAACAGACCCTAAGAAAGAGATTGCGTTTCCGTCTGCGTCCTTGAAAATACCGAATTTTTCGTGGAACAAGTGATACGTGCCGGGATCATTGGGGTCTTTCCGAAGGCACACTTTAATGTCCAAGCGGTTGTTTTTGATGAGCCAACAGAGATTCTTGATATTGGCAATATTAAGATCGATAAGACTCTGAGTGACAGGGTCGATTTTATCCTCTAACAGATGGCGGATATCATAGCCGAGGGCGATCTGGCGCTCATCTTCCGGGCTCAGATTCACACTGCAGACAATACGCATCCGTCCGCCGTTTTGAATAAAGGGATACAAACCGTTGGTGATGTAGCACAAGATGGAAGAGTTGAAATATCCGACAGCGCGGCAGTATTCAATACTCTCCTCCATGCAGGGAACATAGAATTCTTTGATCAGATCGTTTTCCCCGCTCCAGTAAGTGTCTTGGAATGACACTGTGCGCAGGCTCATGCCATCATCCCCCTTTCGGAAAAATATATTAGGAAAGTTCTTTCAGGAACGCCTCCACCTGATCAATGGTGTTTTCTGCGGACAGCGAAATGCGCAAAACTCTGGATACAGCATCCCCCTTACCGATATCCTGCAATACATGGGAAGGCATACCCGCCGTGCAGGCAGAACCAGTAGAGATTGCGAACTTCGCGCTAACACGCTTCACAAAGCGCTCGTTATCAAAGTCGTCCTGATTAACTACCAAACTGATGACACCTGGCAGGTGATGTTCCGGATCTCCTAAAAGTTCCAGGTGCTCGTTGGATGCAATGATCTTCTTAGCGGCCCGCTCCAGTTTCTGAATATAGGCTGTCTGCTGTTGCTCGTTCGCAATGGCCAGCTCGGCGGCTTTCCCGAAGCCAACAATGTTGTGAACAGCCAATGTGCCGGCACGCAGACCGTGTTCCTGTTCGCCCCCGTGCATGAATGCACTCATCGGAGGAAGGCCATAATCGTCTCCCCGAATATAGGCAGCACCCACGCCCTTGGGCCCGTGGAACTTGTGAGCGGAGAGAGAAAGAAAATCCACTCTGGTTTGTTCAACGTTGATGGGCAGTTTCCCAGCTATTTGCGTAGCATCAGCGTGGAGTAACACCTGATGCTTATGTGCAACAGCCGTTAATGCGTCCATATCGTTGAGAGAGCCGATTTCGTTATTCGCCCAGATAAAGGATGCCAGGGTGGTTGTTGGGCGTATGGCTTTTTCAAAAGAATCGGGCGTCACCTGGCCATACTCGTTTACATCCAGGAAGGTGACCTCATAGCCGCGGTCCACTTTGGGAACTTTGCCAAACAGCGAAAAGGTGGCATCCTGATTGGAGTAAATATCGCCGTTCAAAAAGCGGCAAGTATTTAATGTGGCGTGATGCTCAACCTTCGATGTGATAATATGGTTGCCCTTTTTTTCGTAGTATTTTTTGTAGTCCGCCACACCTTTTATAATCATATTGGTGCTCTCGGTGGAACCGCAGGTGAAAATGATTTCTTCCGGTTTGGCGTGAATTAACTTGGCAACCCAGCTCCGGCTATTTTCCACAGCATCGGCAGCATGGGCGGCAAGGGGATAATACTTGCTGGAAGGGTTCCCGTATTCCTCTTGCAAGTAGGGGCGCATCGCCTCAAACACTTCCTGCACGATGGGGGATGTGGCACTGTTGTCTAAATAAATCATACGGTATCACCAATTCCAAATGTTTCCAGCACATATTTGTCCAGATCTCCGGCGTGTTTATAGCGGGATTCCAAAAGGATGGCTCCGCGATCTATGTGCGCTTTCATATATTTGGGAAAGTATTCCTCATTGCTTAAATGACGTCCTTCTGCCTGTTCAATCAGGACTTTGAAGTAATCGTCATATTCGCCGGTAATCGTTTGACGATTGAGTTCAAGGCCATCCGTATCGCTGTCGAACGAGGTGATTTTTCCTTGTGCTTTTAAAGACCAGGCAATCGCGTGTTTGACGAGCGTATACGGCTTTAAGGCAGTGCTTTTCCCAATCTCTTCAAAAATTTCCTGCGTTTTTTTGGAAGTCTTTAGCTTGAAAATCATGCCTTTGCCTCCTTGAAATAACCCGGTTGTACAGAGGTGCAACCCTGTTCTACGTTGTACCCAAGCAGATACTCGTGCGCAATATGCGGTTGAATGATAGCACGATACGAGCCTACCACTTCTTCGTCGGTAGAAAGGATGATAACCTGACCGCTGATGTTGGGGAAGAACAAGGCAGAAATCTGTTCGCGATGTTCTGTATCGATACGGGCAAAGGGAGTATCGATGATGAAGGGAACTGCCTGGTTGGAGGTCTTGATGATTGCCCAATACAGGGAGAGAATAAAAACCTGTTTTTCGCCTTTGGATAGCTGATTGAGCTCCACGCGATTGTACAGGGAAAGTTCTATATCGTCCTGGAAGGAAATTTGATCGGTGACGATTTTCCCGGAAAAATACCGGCGCAGTTCGTCGATAGAATCGTTTGTTAAAAGGTGGGCAGCCTCTTTGAGTCCTGCACTTCCCAATCGTTTTTCCAAGGCATCCAGCCCAATGTTGTTGGCGAGCAGCAGCAATTCGTGCGTTGTATAGATCTGTTTCTTATAGAGGTTGACATTGAAATTGTCATCCAATTCAATAAGCTGCACAAAGTTTTCCTTGCGGATGATCTTGTTAAACATCTCAAGTGCAAGAGACTCAATCTGGTGGAATTTCTCCTGTGTCACATCGGAAATCATACGCTGCATGACTTGGCTGATGCGGGCGGTAAATTCATGCGCCGTACGATCCTTCGCCTTGGCAAACAGCGCTTTGCGCAAGCGTTCCACCAAAGCTTTCTGGTCGGTGATGGTGGCTTCCAGTTCCGCAATTTGGTTTTCCACGCTTTCCAGACTATCCTCGTAGGCTGCAATGCGCTCCGTGAGAAAGCGAACTCTTTCAAAGTAGGCCGCAGCATCTACAGTGGGCAAAGCCTCGCGGATCTTTTTGCTGATCTCATCATATTTTTGAGAAGCCTTTTTCTTCTCCGCGATGGCTTTAATCAATTGAGGCGCGTCTACTTCAGCAAAATATTGTGTTCTTACAATATCGCTGATAACCTGACTTTCCTGTTCTTGCGACAGATCGTGGATAGAGGTGAAGCTTTCTAGCGGAAAAGAGGGCAAAGCTTTCTTTGCAATTCCATTGGAAATCGCCTGCGCTAATGCAGGAACTTGCGCTGTGTCGCAATTGGGCTGCTGTTCCAAGACATCCTGAATGGTTTGTGCATCCAGCAGATCACAGATGGTGTGATACTGACGAACGGCCCGTTCGTCTTTGAGTTGCTTATAGGCGACAGCGGCTAGATCCTTGGTGATGTAAAGGGGCATCATGGATTCTACAAATTCCCGAATTCGTTTTGCCTTATCGCCTTTCACGCGTTCCTGTATTGCACGTTGTGTTTCCAGCCGTTCTTGTTCTTTGGCGGTCAGACCACCAGAACAAGAAAATTGATGATCAAGAGATTCTTTCTCCTCCTGGGCAGAAACCAATTGGGCCGTCAGCTGCTGCTTTTGAGACTCCAAGGCGCTGCTTCTGGTCGCATAAGCAGAGAGGTTGGCTTCTTCTTGTTCCACCAGTTTGGCAACCTGGTCGTAATCTTGGTTTCCTTCTTCTTCTCCGATATAAGAATCACAGAATTTCTGTATTATATTGAAGGTATCGTAACCACTTAATGTCAGGACTGCATTCTTAATATAGTTGCTGTAATTGCCTGTTGCAAAAAAGTCCCCGATTTCTTCGCCGTCGAAGAAGAAAAAGTCAAACAGGTTGGGAGGAATGACAGAGAACAAATAGTTCTGAAAGAAATCCAAGTTCTTGTCGGCAAGGAGCTGCTGGTCTTTATACACGGAATAAGTTTCGTGAAGGCGCTTTTCGATAAAAGACCATTCACGACGAATGGTATACAGTGTATGGGCGCGATCTGTAGGAAGGTCGATTTCTACTTCGACATAGGACTTGACATTGTTGGACAAGAACGCATCGTGGTTGATCAGCTCTTTGATTCGTGCGGTATAGCGGTTGTTTTTATCCTGAAAGCGGAAGCATTGGGGACCATATAAAGCCAATTTGATGGCAGTGAAAAAGGAGGTCTTACCGGCACCGTTGTTTCCGCCGATCAGAATAATATTTTGCACACCATGGGTATCCAACGCAATTGTGTTTTCCCCCACATAGGAGCTGAAATTATAGAGTGTCACTCTGTTGATCTTCATTCCGGGTTCCTTCCTGCGCATTCACCAATTCAGCTTCCTGGAGCCATTGCTGCGTAACGGCTTTCCGGAGAGACTCACGAAGAATGCGAGTGTTCGAGAAAAATTTGGTTTTGTTTGTTCTGAAAATCATGCTCTTCATCAGGTCCATGGGAACCGAGAATTCAGAGGCATACATTTCCAGCTTTTTGCAGGTTTCCTCATCAAAGACGGGGCGCTTCAACTGGTCCCAAGGCAAGCGTTCTCCCATCTCATCATAGTAGAGGTCTACCAGCACACGACAGCTCAGATCCTGTTCCTCGTCCCAAATACGGTCTATGGCGCGGAGTTCATCGATGGTAATGAGCTCATAATTCATCTGCTTTTGCGTTTGCAGAAGGCGACGCAAAATCATTTGGCGCGCTTCCCAGGTAAACGGACCAAAGCCGAGCTGGTTTTGAGAGGTACGATAGACACTACCGTCGCGGCGCTTCTTTTCGCGATACTCAGGTACATCGCGAATGCTCATAAGCCATTTTCTGAATTCGGCCAGGGGAATCAATTCACGGTGCCCGGAACGGATGAAGCCATTCAAAGACTTATCTTCCTGAACGACAGTGCAGATCCAACAGCCAAAGCGGGATTGACCGCAGGACTGTTGCTGATCTTCCTTGGAGGAGTATCCCGCGAAGGGGCATTCACCGCTGTCAGCACCAGAATATAATTCAACCAGTTGGGAGTTATCGCCACCCCAGGCATTTTTCCGGTTGTTGGACATCAAGATGTCCCAGACATCATCGGTGGACAAGGAAACAATCGGGGGATATACATAGGCTTCCTTGATGGTCTCATGGCGATTCAAAAGGCGATCAGCCAGTTCTCGACCTTCAATGCGGCGCTTTCGTGCCGCGCTTTCGGCCTTGCGCACACCAAGGATAAAAACAATCTCGGTATGTTGTTCCTTAATGATGTTTTCCACAAACTGTCCGCTGGGGGCAATCTTCAGGCGGTCTGTACACCAACGGAAGGTGCCGTTCAGACGTGGAGTGGGAAAACCTCTACCAATGACATTGGCCCAGAACGAAGTATCTGGTTTGGGTGTAACTTTATTTACGCTGATCGGCAAGCTATCCCGTTTGGCAGACTTATCCAAAAGATGAAGCATATCATCCAGATAGATCTTGATCAGGGGATTTTCCACAAGAGTGTCGGAAGAAACGATATATACAGTTTTATGGCGCTCTTCAGGCCGAAGGTTTTTCAGCATCTGATAGACCAGGTGGACAACGGCGGTGGAATCTTTACCACCGCTATATCCAATCACCCAAGGACGATTGTCGGACCTATACACATGCTTAATTTCTTCAAGCAAACCCTCAACCAGAGGCTTTCCATTGTATTCTTTCATGTATGGATTTTACTCCCTCTAGAAGTCTTTTCTGGTATGGAGAAAACTGTATATTCTTCCTATGCGGAAGTACAATCTTGTCCAATACTAGACCATTATTAAGTATAACATTTTACGGAACAAAATGCACCATGTCCGACGAAAAAACTCTGCCTTTCCGGTATTTGACCAAATTTGCAGAAACCTCTTGCAATTCCCTCGGAATAGAGTTAACACAACACAAACGCTTTTCCGAGGAGGTTGCGAAATGGAAAATAGGGTTTGTGAAAATCAAGAAACGACGATAATGAGGGCATTTGAATTCCGAAAGGAAGGACTGGAGTATTTACAAAAGTTGCCGTTGGAAGAGAAGATCACACTTTCTAAAAACTTGATTGTAAGCTGCATGGAAACCTTTGGCGAGCAGGTTTATATTTCCTTTTCGGGAGGAAAGGATTCAACGGTTCTGTCATCTCTTGTGTGCAGTTTAAAGCCGGACATCCTGCATTTGTTTTCGGATACAGGTTGTGAATATCCGGAAACCCTGTCTTTCGTCGAGGAGGAGCGCCAGAGAGGGAAAAACATTGTGCCTGTGCGTCCCGTTTGTCGGGATGGTTCGGTATGGACCTTTGAGCGTGTAGTTGCAACTTATGGCTACCCATTATTCTCCAAGGCGATTGCCAATGGAATACGGACATATCGACACGCGAAAACGCCTGTAACAAAGCAGCACGCACTGGATTATTTGGGACGGATGTATCCCAAAGCACTATCCTATCTGAACCACAATATTTCTGATCTGTGCTGTGAAAAATTGAAAAAGGCTCCCTTGAAGCGCATGGCAAAGCGGATGCAAACGCAATGCAGCATAATCGGAACACTGGCAGAAGAAAGCCAAGTCCAAAAAAGAGATTGGATTGCGTACGGTTCCAATATCTTCTTTCAGAAGAAAGACAACCAGTGTAGGCCGCCGTCTTTCTGGACAGAACGAGACATCTGGGATTATATTGAGCTTTATAAAATACCTGTTTCCGATTTATATGGACAAGGATATCAAAGAAACGGATGTATGTTTTGTGGTTTCGGTCTGTGTGCAGAGCGACGGAAATTGGGAATTAACCGCTTTGAGAGATTGTCGCTGACACACCCGAAGGAATATGACTACATGGTGTCCCGATGGGCATCTCTTTTCAAGGCGTGTGGAATTCCCTATTGATACTATTTTGATTATACCATTCTATGCATACATTAACAGGGACTTCTAACAAGAATGGGGCAAAAAACAGGTTGATAAAACGAATGAAATAGGTTATACTGATACTAAATGATACTACTTTATATCACTTTTTGAAAGGAGAACCTCCATGGACGCTTCTGTGTTTGCCAAGATGCTCTCAGACCCAGGAATGTTGGACCTCAAAAAGATGGGATATAAATACGGTCAAGGAGGTCTGCAGGAATTCCTCACACTACTCAAATGTGATTTTTATCAGGAACTACCCCTGCATGACTTTGACGGAAAACCGATGGTATACCTGGAAAGTGTGGCGCGGGTTTCATTGTCGGCTGCTCGTGTTTTGCTGACACCGCAGCAGAATGCCCGTCTGTATGGAACCAAGGCGATGGAAGAGGAAATCCTGTCCACCTTCCGAATCGAACAGATTGACACCAGCAGGGAAAGTGTGCGGCGGATTTTATCCGGTCAGGCACCGAAGGATAAGGAAGAACATCGCATCTATGGTATGAAACAGGGTCTGGAATTTATCGCGGACAGATCTCATACCATCACGGAGGAAAATCTCTTTCGGCTGTATCAGATGACCATTGGAGACTTCCTACCAGCGGAGGATCGTTTACTGCCCGAACATTGGTATCGGCATGATAGCGTGTATATCGTAGGCAGCAAGGTGGAACATACTGGATTGCCTTGGCAGAAACTGCCAGCATATATGGCAGAACTGGTTGCGTTTGCTGCCGAGAAAACAGCACAGAATGATCTAATCAAGGCAGCCATTTTGCATTTCGCGTTTGCCTATCTGCATCCCTACTTTGATGGAAACGGTCGGATGGCGCGCCTGCTGCATTTGTGGTATCTGGTGCAGCAGGGATACTCGTCGGCATTGTTCGTGCCGATGTCCCGCTTTGTGGAGGAAAGCCGCTCCCGGTATTATAAAGCGTACACCCAAGTGGAACAGAATCAGCAGATCAGCGGTGTGCTGGATGTGACGCCGTTCCTGGTCTATTTTGCGAAATCGGTGTATCACCGGCTGGGAGAAGATCAGCCGCAGCCACGGACGCTACAAGCTTTCGTGGAAGCGCTGCGGCAAGGGAAGGTTACCGAGAAGGAGCGGGCGCTCTGGCAGTTTGTCCTCACGGCTTATGGCAGCGAAGAGTTTTCCACCAAGCGGTTGGAAAAAGACTTCGGCGATGCGGCTTATGCCACGATCCGGAGCTTCGTTCTCAAATTTGAGAGTCTTGGTCTGCTGACTTCGGTCCGCTACGGCAACCGGGTTAAGTACCGGATTCAGGATGCGGAATAAAGAAGCCCGCAAAGCCAAGTATTACACAGCTTTGCTGGCTATTCCATAATCATTTTGTATCAATCAACACAAAACGAAAAAACTTTTTATTCTCGACAAAAAAAATTTTGAGTTCTGTTTTGCATGAGAAGGTCTGTAATACTGGCGGCGCATCTCTGTATCTGCCCAGTAACAAATCTGATCCTGCAAAAAGACAAAATCGGCAGCGGTGGTAGGAAGGCCTGCTTCCCGCTGATCAATGTAATTTATCAAACGTTCCTCTAGTTTACTTATGTCAGAGGAGAGTATTACATCTCGCAGATTCAGTTGATACTGTTTCTGCCACCAGCGCAGTGGAGCCTCCCAGTTTTTTCTGGTCAAAACACTCATTTTAGTTGGCTTGTATAAAAGCGCAATTTTTTTCTTCCATGTGCCCGGATTTGCCGATTCGTTTCCACGGGTATGCACTATGTTTTCGAGCCATGCATACAGTTCATCAGCTGTCTGAGCCATATATTCTTGTAACTGCAGCCAACCGCCTTCTTGCTGTTCAATCAGCTGTTGTGGTAACGTGCCGCAATTTTCCGTTTTTTTCAGAGCAGACATCAAGATAATGTTTGAGCTTGCGAAGCCCTTGGTCGGAGACTGCATCTGGCCACATATATGCATAATGGCAGAAAAACTGTCTTGTGAAGGCTACAAGGCTTAAAAAGTTTTCCCATTTTATGCGGTCGCTGTCAGGGCTTTCCGAAAGCAATATCTCTATAGAACTATAGGAATAGTCCGGCTCGGCACAGACGTTCTTCAATGCCGCATTAAAGCAGACAGCATATAGTTGAGACATCTAGGCGCCAACCAAGATAGCTTCCTGCCCAGCAACCACATTGACCGTCTCTGTCTGTGGTCCGTTTTGTATATTGTGGCGGGGATTCCGATAAAAATATCTACTCCCGTAAGCCGGTAGAAATCCCGGCTCAAATCATAAAGAAGCGACTCACGGCAGAGCTTTGGAACCCGGATGGAAAGTCCAGGCTCATCTTTATGGGAAACCCTATCAATGCGCCGATGTTTTTCCAAGGCGCGCAGTTGCTTGTGATCATGGGTCTTTTTGCTCATCAGAGTGTGCCTCCCTTCTCCGGGAGGTCTGCTATCGGGGCTGCCACGGGACCTTCCCGATTAAAGCGAACACCAAAAGTATAGCTATTTCCGCCGTTCCAGCCAGTCCCCAATACAGCGTCTGCCACATAAAGATATTTGTTTTTGAGCAGATTATTCATTTGTTCCCACTCCGGGGCCTGTTCGGATTTAGAATCGGACTGCACCTCGATGATTTTTGCACACTTATCTTCCAATTCCACAGTACAGGTCACCTGTACTGGTGTATGGTCCGACCAGCAGAGTAGCAGATAACTGGTGTTATATCGTCCGTTGCGGGGGGGCGCAGTGGACGCCGGCAGTCATCAAACATTTCCGGCTGCCGTCGACGGCAAATCAAACGCGAATCTGAAGTCCTGAACCAGAGCAGTACGGCATGCAGGTAGTGCAGCAACAGGTCTTTCCCCAAGCCAGTGGTATCCGCACAATAATTTTGGCAGACGACATCAATAAGGTCCCAATAAGGTTCAAGCAGATATACGCCAGCCATATCCACATAAGGAAATAAACCGGTTTCAGCCATCCATTTGGCACGTACATAATACTCCTGCAGACGAAGATGGGTATCCTGGTATGCGGCATAAATGTTCTTGCAACCATGCGCTGCAGTTCCATTGGGGAGACGGATTCCAGCCAGTTCCGCCGAGCCTTCTTTTCCTTCCATCACATCTACAATTAGCTGGGCACGGGCACGTTCCTCCTTGGAAAGGTGGCGATTCTTCTCCTCCCATTGAAAGTCCAAGGAGCGAAGGTACAAATTGTTTTTCAACAAATCGGCACCCTGCATTTGTGTCTGACCCGACAAGGGTTCGTGCCAAAGTGCGGTGATTCGGTTGATCCACCAATTGCCTTGATCGCACTGATAGTATCACGGATTGCGGAGAGCGTCAAGATGGTTTTGCAAATTTTATTGCAGTAAAGCGGTGATGGTAGGACTTATATTTAACACACGGCAAGAAACAATTTCCGTTTCGCACATTGTAATGTTCGCAGAAAAAACTTATAATGCTTTTGAACCTGTAGGACACACAAAACGCAGAAAAGAGAGGAAATCATGAGAAAACTGTTCCTTTTGGAAGATGATCTGAGTCTGATCAGTGGGCTGACCTTTGCATTCAAGAAACAGGGCTTTGCACTGGATACAGCCCGGACGCTGGCAGAAGCCGAGGTGCTGTGGTCAGACAGAAAATATGACCTGCTGGTGCTGGATGTTTCCCTGCCGGATGGCTCTGGCTTCGATTTCTGCCAGAAGGTGCGGCGCACATCCAACGTGCCGATTCTGTTCCTGACTGCTTCGGATGAGGAAATGAATATCATCATGGGACTGGAACTGGGCGGGGATGATTACCTGACCAAGCCGTTCAAGCTGGGTGTCCTGTTGTCGCGGGTCAATGCACTGCTTCGCCGTGCAAATGCGTCCAGCGCAGGAGAACCCGTACTGGAATCGGGCAGCATCACCGTCCGGCTGTTGCAGGGGCAGGCATACAAAAACGGAATCTTGCTGGAACTGACCGGCGCAGAGTACAAGCTGCTCTGCTTCTTTATGCAGCATCCGAATGCCGTGCTATCCAAGGAACAAATTCTGGATGCACTGTGGGACTGCGATGGGGATTACATTGACAGCAGTGCCTTAACAGTGTACATCCGGCGGCTGCGGATGAAGATTGAGGACGACCCCGGCAAACCGCAGATGCTGCTGACTGTCCGCGGCATGGGCTATAAATGGAATGGGTAAAGGTGCCGTATGAAAGTATTCGCAAACCGGGAGATCCGAAATTTGTTCCAAGCCGTGCTGGCGGTCTGGGCGGTGGCATTGGCTCTCACGCAGGGCATCGTATGGCATACGACGCATGTGTTTTCTTTCGGGTTACTGTTGGTTTTTCTGCTTCTGGGCGGCTGTCTCTGGGGCGTGCTTTTTCGCTATTTCCAAAGGCAGAGCGCGCTTCTGGAACAGGCAGTCCAGCAAATCCAAAGCTGTCTGGATGGCAACCCGGATGCACGACTGGACTGCGACCGGGAGGGAGAATTTTACCGTCTGTTTCACTCCGTTAATGCATTGGCGGCAGTTCTGAGCGCACACGCAGACAACGAGCAGCGGGAGAAGCGTTTTTTGAAAAATACCATTGCAGATATTTCGCACCAGCTCAAAACACCGCTGGCGGCGTTGAATATCTACAACGGTCTGCTTCAGGACGAAGCTGTTTCGCCGTCGGAGGTCAAAGAGTTTGCAGACCTGTCCGAACAGGAGTTGGACCGCATCGAAACGCTGGTGCAGAATCTGCTCAAAATCACCCGGCTGGATGCCGGTTCGGTCGTCTTGGAGAAGAAAAACGAAAATGTTGCTGAAATGGTGCAGGACATCGCGCGGCAGTATCACTATCGTGCAGAGCAGGAACAGAAAAAGCTTGTTCTGTCCGGCTCAGAGGCGGTTACACTTTGGTGCGACCGTGACTGGATGCAGGAAGCTGTGGACAATCTTGTAAAGAATGCCCTTGACCACACAAAGAGCGGAGATACGATTCAGGTAGAGTGGAATGCACTGCCGTCCATGGTTCAGATCAAAGTGCGCGACAACGGCAGCGGCATCCACCCGGAAGATTTGTACCATATCTTCAAACGGTTTTATCGCAGCCGCTTTTCACAGGATACACAGGGCATCGGGCTGGGTCTGCCGCTGGCAAAAGCCGTTGTGGAAGCCCATCACGGCACCATTGAAGTAGACAGCGAGCTGGGAAAGGGCACGACCTTTACTCTGAATTTTCCGATTCCTACAAAATTGTAGGCTGAGTGTAGGCTTGCAGTAAGGTTGACGTGTTATCCTTTTCTGCACAGACAGAGATCATCCGTCTGAATCGAAGGAACCTGCAAAGTGAGGGATACACTATGGAACTATTAGAAGTCAACCATCTCTGCAAGACCTACGGCAGCGGAGAAACCGCTGTCCATGCGCTGAAAGATGTTAGCTTTTCAGTGCCGAAAGGCGAATATGTGGCGGTCGTTGGCGAATCCGGCTCCGGCAAAAGCACCCTGCTCAACCTGATTGGCGGACTGGATACGCCGACTTCCGGCAAGGTGCTGATTGATGGCAAGGATGTTTTTGCCATGAAAGACCGGGAGCTGACAATCTTCCGCCGCCGCAATATCGGTTTTATCTTTCAGGCATTCAACCTCATCCCGGAGCTGACCGTGGAGCAGAACATCCTGTTCCCGGTGCTGCTGGACTACCAAAAGCCGGACAGGGCATATCTGGAAGAACTGCTGACCGTGCTGAATCTGAAAGACCGTCGGAAGCATCTGCCAAGCCAGCTTTCCGGTGGGCAGCAGCAACGGGTAGCCATTGGCCGCGCCCTGATGACCCGCCCTTCACTGATTTTGGCGGATGAGCCGACCGGCAATCTGGACACCCAGAACACCAGCGAGGTCATTGCCCTGCTAAAAGAAACATCCCGGAAATACGAGCAGACCATCCTGATGATCACCCACAACCGCAGCATTGCGCAGACGGCAGACCGGGTGTTGCAGGTATCGGACGGCTGCCTGACCGATTTTGGGAGGTGCCGGGAATGAGCAGCACAGAAATGAAAAGCTATCTGAGCCTGATCCCGATTTCTGCCAAGGTACGCAGACGGCAGAACCGCATGACGATTTTGTGCATCGTCATTGCGGTGTTTCTGGTCAGTGCTATTTTCAGTGTAGCGGATATGATGCTGCGCACCCAAATGAATCGCGCAGCAGGAAAAGATGGCAGTTGGCATTTACAGATTGCTGGAATTACACAGAGTCAGGCAGAACAGCTGGCACAGCAGCCGGACGTGGTGTGCACAGGTGCAGGAGCGGTGTTCAATGAGGGCGGAGAAGAGGATTACCGCCTGAACGGAAAACGGGTGGTTCTTTACGGTTGTGATGTGCAATTTCTGCTTGTGAATCGTTCCGTAGCCTTTGCGGGGACTTTTCCGGAACAGGACGGAGAGGTGCTGCTTGGAAAAGGTGCCGCCCGGATTTTTGGTGTGGCAATCGGAGATTCGGTCACGCTGAAGCTGCCGGACGGGCAGAACCGGACACTGACTGTGACTGGAATCGGCGGTGTGGACGAAAGCTATTACGAAATGCAATTTGCACTGGTGGATATTTATCTGCCGCAGGAGACATTTGAATCGCTTCTGACTGGGCAGGGAGAAGCTCTGCCGCAGACTGTGTACGATCTGCAGTATACCAGCGCTGCCAAGGCGGCAAAAGCTCTGCCGCAGCTACAGCAGCAGTATGGCGAGGATGCCGTGCATGAAAATTTGAATGTGATGGGTTCTGCCGGACAGAGCAACAGCACTGCGTTCCGGACGGTGTACAGCATGGCGGGCGTGCTGTTTGCTCTGGTGTTGCTTGCCGGTGTGCTGATGATCTCCGGTACCATGAACAGCAATGTTGCGCAGCGCACCCGTTTCTTTGGTATGATGCGCTGTCTCGGAATGAGCAAACAGCAGGTCGTTCATTTTGTCCGGATGGAAGCACTCAACTGGTGCAGGATTGCGGTCCCGATCGGCCTTGTTCTGGGGACATTTTCCAGTTGGGCGGTGTGCGGCGCACTGCGGTACGGCATTGGCGGCGAGTTTGCGACAACGCCAGTATTACGGTTGAGTACGGGCGGTCTGTGCGCCGGTGTTGTGGTGGGCGTAGTAACGGTGTTGCTGGCGGCACAGGCTCCGGCCAAGCGGGCTGCAGAGGTCCCGCCTGTGGCGGCGGCTTCCGGGAGTGAACAGGCGGCAGTTGTGCATCATGCAGCGAATCTTGGCTCCGGTCGGACTGAAACTGCACTGGGCATATACCATGCTACCGCAAGCAAAAAGAATTGGTTCCTGATTACCGCAAGCTTTGCATTAAGCATTGTGCTTGCACTGGGATTTATCGTTATTTTGCAGTTTGCTTCTCTGCTGTTGCCAAGTTTGGCACCATGGCAGGCGGATGTGATATACACCGGTTATGACAACGAACGGGTGCTGCCAGATACCATGGCGCAGCAGTTGCGAAGGATGCCCGGTGTTGCACGTGTATGGGGCTGTACAGGTCTTGTCCATGTACCTGCCAGCAGCGACCGGAACAATGTCGAGCAGGTCACATTCTGTTCGTACGATGATTTTATGCTGGAATCCAGCAAAAGCATGGTGGTCAAGGGAAGAATGGCAAAAAATTCCGGTGCAGACAATGAAGTGATGACGATGTACAACAAAACAAACCCCATCCGTGTCGGGGATACCATCACGGTGAACGGTGTGCCGCTGACGGTCGTGGGCGCATTCTCACAGGGAATATTTCCGGACGATGTGACCATTATTGCGCCTGAAACGCTGTTCCGCCGTGTAGCAGGAGAACAGAATTACAATATGATCGGGGTGCAGCTGGACCGCACCGCCAGTGACGAGACCGTGCTGGCGCTGGCGGCTTTTTCCAGTGATCAGATCGTTGTGCAGGATTTGCGGGAAAGCAACCGGCAGGACCGTGGGACTTATTATGCGGCACGGATCGTACTGTATGGATTTCTTGCCATTATTGGCGGCATTTCCCTGCTGAACATCATCAACAGCATTTCCATGAGCGTGTCGGCACGAATGAAGCAGTATGGTATCCTGCGTGCCATCGGGATGGATGATGCACAGCTGAAACGCATGGTCTCTGCCGAAGCTGGCACCTATGCAGTGTCCGGTCTTGTGGTGGGCATTGCGCTGGGTCTTGTGCTGAATCGGAAGCTGT
>ERZ773138.812-NODE-812-length-34039-cov-4.644597_pt1 | contig 34039 bp, 29 predicted proteins | sample MGYA00511114_ERZ773138 | MGnify/ENA primary metagenome ERZ773138 (study PRJEB29015, sample SAMEA2737805) | human gut metagenome | biome: human gut; feature: human-associated habitat; material: faeces | place: China | collected 2012 ...
TCTGAGGTGAGCATATCACCTCTGTTCAGGTGGCCAAATTCAGTGTGCCACTTCAGGAAGGCAATCTCAGCGGAAGCGCAGATTTCAGAACTGAACAGCACAGCAGAGATGTTTACCCGCCGGGCGCGAACTTGGTCATGGCTTGGGCTTGATGGCTGGGAGGCGCAAAACAAAGCGCTGGCCGGGCTAAGCAATAAAGCCGCCATGCTGGTTGGCGACCTGGCCGCTGTTTCCAAAGCATCACAGACCGCGGCAAACACAAAACCGATCGAGATAAAGGCTGTTGCTGGTACAGGCAAAAAGAAAAAGACTCAGGCCGAAAAGGAAGCAGAAAAATATGCTAAGGCGCAGCAGACCGTTAACGAAAAGCTGGAAGAGCTTAGACAGAAGGCGCAACTTTCCGCAGGAAGCTTGGGTGAGTTGTCTCGTGCGCAAGCTGTTCTGAATGCTCAGCAGTCACTCGGTAGCGCTGCAACTCAAGCACAGATTAAAGAGGCTGGAGAATACGCCGCCAAAGCATGGGATGCAGCAGCGGCAGCCAGAGGGGTAACTGAAGCACTTAAGGCAATCCCTTTGCAGGCGGAGAATAAATCCTACGCCGAATCCATGCAAAATCTGAAGGCCGCACTGAACGCTGGGAAAATAGATCTCAAGGAGTATAACGCTGCCACGGAGAAAATGGCGCTCGAGCACCAGAATAACCTCGCCAAGATTAACGCCCAGGCCACAGTCAATCCGGTAGCTTCTGCCCGAGCCGAAGTTGACCCGGTACAGCAACTGGTGAACGAAAATAACCAGAAGTTAGCCCTGATGCAGCAATATCAGCAGCAGGAACAGGCGATACTCCAGCAAAGTTACCAAAAAGGGAAAATAAATTACGATCAGTTCGTTGCTGCAAAGGCAGCTACCGATGCCCAGTACCTTGCCTTAAAGACTGCGCAGGAAAACCAGTTCAATGAGCAGATGACAGCCGCTCAGTGGCAATTGCTCAGTCAACAAGGTCTTGGTTATGAAATGCTGACAAGCACGGTGGATGCGTTTTCAGGTAATGCATCCAATGCGTTAACCGGGCTGATCACCGGAACGATGTCAGCGCAGGATGCTATGCGTTCGCTCGGGAATACGATGCTGAACAGCGTGGTTAATGCGCTAGTCCAGGTTGGAGTTGAGGCCCTCAAAAACTTCATTATAGGGCAGACATTGGGCGCAGCGGCTACTGCTGCTGGAGCATCTCAGGCTGCAATCTTGGCTACAGCTTGGGCTCCTGCCGCCGCCATGGCTAGCCTCGCTTCATTTGGGGCCAACTCAGTTCCTGCCATGACAGGAATTGCTTCAACGGTAGGCCTGGCACAGGGCCTTGCTTTAACCGGTATGCGTTACAATGGCGGCCCGGTGAATGCAGGAGGTCTTTATCAGGTCGGTGAGCGAGGGAAGCCGGAGATTTACCAGGCCAGTACCGGTAAGCAGTACATGATACCGGGCGACAACGGCAGGGTGATCAGCAATAAAGAAATGACAGCCGGTGGAGGTGGTGGGGTGGTAATCAACATCCAGAACTACACGTCATCCTCGGTCGATGCGCAGGCTGGTACGGATGCAAATGGTGGGCTTACCGTTGATGTCATTGTTGCAGACTTGAACAACGGCGGGCCAATCAGCAGCGGTATAACCAGTAACTTCAATGTTAAACGCACGCCAAGGGGGCAGGGCTGATGCCAATTATCGACTATCCCGACTGGCTACCGCTGGCGCAGAAGGCCAGCAAAAACATGACGCTCGATACCGGGTTCCAGACCGATCAGCCAGCGGTCGGCCCGGCTATCTTCCAGAGCCTTACTGACGACCTGAAAGTGACCTGGTCCCTGACGTGGATTTTCACCTTGGCTGAGGAACGAGCATTCCAGCAGTGGCTACGCAGCCCAAACTATCTCAACCGGGGCCTGAACTGGTTCAGGATGAATATCAATCTGGGCGGCAGTGGTCTCCAGTTGCAAGAGCTTCACTTCACGCAGATGCCGGTGCAAACCAGTATCGACGGCGGGGTGGTGACCTGGACAGGAACCGTTATTGCCAACCATCTGTACAACGCTGACGACGAGTTTGACGACGTAATTGTTGAGCTGCCGCCGCCGTGGCCTTCAGTGCTTGATATCGTGGTGACTGGCTATCCGGACGGACGCGATCAAGAAAGTCTTCCGAGGGTTCCCTGATGCCTTCATATCGTGAATATAATCAGAAGCGCCCGATTAGCGGCTGTTACAACACCATCACGTTCTATCACCCCTCCTTTGGTTACGTCCGCCTCGTCGACAAACAGTTCTTCCCGAAGACGCTTGGCGGCCAGACGTACACGCCTGCGCGGTTTGAAATCGAAGAGAGCCAGCAGAGCGGAACTCCGGTAATCGACGCAACGGTGAAGCTTGGGCGACTGTCTTCAGATATCAAAACGCTGATGAAGAAGTGGAGTGGTGTTTCCAGGCTGTCGCCTATCACGGCAACTCGTCAGGTTTTCGATAGAGTTGATACCTCTACGCCAATGAAGAATTGGACATTATTTGTAAAAACTGTCGATGTTGTTTCAGATAACGCATCAGTTACTTTATCAATGACAAACCCGCTAAATAACAACATTGGCCAACCATATGATCCAGTCGAATACACGGGGCTTCAGTACCTCTGATTTTATCAGCAGGATGATCGGCGTGCCGTGGTCTAACCGCGCCTGCTCATTCGAAAAGACTGATTGCTGGGGGCTGGTTGTGCTGTATTACCGACATGTGCTCGACATTGAGCTGCACCAGACGCCGGGTTACGAAGCCGGGGAGGATTTCTTCACCTGCTATCAGGGAGACGTCGTTTTCTGGCGCAAGGTCGATAAACCGGTCGACGGGGGGATATTTGTCGGGTACCGCGGCGCGCAACCGGCGCACGTTGGCCTGGTACTGAACCGGAAGGCGCTGCACTCGCGTGGAGAGAACGGAAGCGTGCGCATGGACTCGTTGCTGGTCATTCAGCGGGCATTCACCAAAGTGGAGTTTTTCGAATATGGCGCTGGTTGAGATATCGAATTTTCCAGGAACGCCTAAGCTGCGTTGCAGGGTGCCAAACGGCACCCTTTTTTATGACTGGCTGGCGGCCAATGACGCCACTTTCCACCGCGATCTGCTGATCGTCCGCAACGGCGTAAAGCTGGGCGACGATGATGAGCTGGCGTTTGAGCTGAGCGAGCTGGACCACATCCAGATATTCGACCAGCCAAAGGGTATTGTCGATGACATCCTGAGCCCGATCTTTAAAGTGGTTGGTCAGGTATTTTCTTTCCTGGCGCCGAAGCCAGCTATTGCAAACAACGGCGGTAATACCGTCGACTCGCCCAACAATAGCCTGACCGGTCAGACAAACACCGCGCGCGTCTACAAAGCCAAGCCGGACATCTACGGGCAGATTCGTTCGTTCCCGGATCTGATCCAGGAATCAGTATTCGAATACGTACACCAGACTTCCACAGACGGCGGCCTGAAGTACGTCACTGAATGGATGTGTATTGGGATCGGCAAATACGGTTACGAGTCTGTGCGCTACTCAGAATCAAGCCTGGGCTCTCTGGCTGGTGCCGAATTCCAGTTCTTCCAGCCAGGAGAAGTTATCCCGCAGATCGTCGAGGGATACGGGTTCGATGACGTTGACGGCCAGGAGGTTCCCGGGCAGAACGAAGCCAGCGACTTCCCTATCGAAACAGCAACGGCAAACACGGTGGTCAGCGGAACGTATTCCGGCGGCCAGATAGCGATGAAAATCGTGAAACAAGCCGAGTTCGACTATTTCATGGGGCTGGTGCTGCCGCACGCGGTGACCTTCACCATCAATGTGACGTACAGCACGGCCTCCGGCAACGTGACTACCGATGCTACATTCTCCGGCACGCTGATTTCCGCCGTTGAAACAAACGACGGCGCGGTTGTTAACCCGGTGCGCTGGTACACGTTTACGATGAACCAGCTGGAGGGTCCGCAGGACATCCCGGCGAATGCCACGATCAACACCACGAAATTCATCCTCAACGATAACGAGGCGCTGGTGGTTGGGCCGTTCTTTTCCCCGGTCGAGTCAACGCAGCTGTGGCTGCATACCCAGTCCAGCCTCGGCGGGAAGAAAGAGACCAACTGGAAGGTTGTCATCTGGAAAATCGACGACGACTACAACCAGGTGCCGGGAACGCAGCAGACGTTTACGTACCGGCAGACGACTCCGCACCAGTCGACGAGCGAGGTGTTTTATCGCACTGACAAGATCACTCCGACCGGCGGGTTCGGGAAATACGCGGTCAGCTTCCAGCGCACGGATAACTCCGGTGACGCGTCACTGCTCAAGGTCGAAGAGATCCACAGCATCAACATCAGGACAAACGTCGTTCACCCGACTGACACGCTTGTGCGAGTAAAAGTCCGGGCGACAGAGAACGCTCTTGGCAGCCGCGAGCGCAAATATAACGCACTGGTGACGCGCCACACCATTACGTACGACCTGGACACGCAGACGGTGGATTACACCCTGAGGCCGTCGCGCTCGTTCGCTGATGCAGTGGCTCACACCTGGCTCATCATGGGTGAGCAGCCGGTAAGCAGCATTGACCTGTACGGGCTGTACTCGATCGCCGAAAGCCTGCCTGATGAGCGACTGGGCTACTTCGACTACACGTTTGACGACGAGAACGACTCACTTGGCGATCGCGTGCAGGCGATCTGCAATGCGGCGTCGGTGGTGGCGTACTGGGATGACGGCGTGCTGACGTTTACTCGAGACCAGAAGGTTGATTACCCGGCGGCCGTATTCAACCGGGCGAACATGAAAACTGACGAGTACAAAATGACATACGAGGCCACGCTTCCAGGCGGCTACGACGGCGTACAGGTGTCCTACGTCCACCCTACCACGAACAATAAGACGTACATCAACTACCGCGTTCTGAACGGCGCCATAGTCGAGCAGGAAGCGGAAAACCCGAACAAGCTGGAGATAGTCGGCTTCCGTAACGAGTACCAGGCCCGAGAACGAGCTCTGCGAGAAACCAAGCGCCTGATTTACTCTCGGGTGAAGATGAACGCCAAAGTGTTTGAGGACGGCATTATCCAGGTCGGTAGCGTCATTCAGATGCCCGACATCTACGACAGCAACCAGCAACAGGGTTACATCACCGGGCGCGCCGGTAATAACTTTGATACCAGCGAGCCGATCACGTTTACCGGTTCGATGTATGTGCTGGTGACAGACAGCCTGGGTAACCCGACACTGCGCTATCCAGCGGCTGCGCGTGGCGACACGAAGTACGGATTCACCGCGGCTATCCCCAACATTCAGCTCAATATCTGGAACGGAGACACTGTGCAGCTCCCGTCCCGCTACCTCATCGCGACCGTTGAGGAACTGGACAGTCAGCTATGGACGGTCAACAGCATCAAACCTAACACAGATAAAACGGTATCTCTGACCGTCGCTGAATACAGCGACGCCATCTATCAATAAGAACCGTCCCCGACCAACCGAACCCGGCCACCGTGCCGGGTTTTTTTATGGAATCAATATGGCTACGCAACCTACCAATTTGCCTGTACCAAGCGAATCTTATCGCGACCTGAAGTATAACGCGGGGAAAATTGACGAATTCGTTACGTCTTTAACGCTGCAATACATCGATCGCTTTGGCAATGCTCATTACACCATAGAAGGCCTGCGTTGGCTGGCGCAACAGGCTATTGCCCAGTATGGATGGATACCTGTAGGAACCTTCCAGGATGGCGCTACGTTAACTTTGCCTAACCAAATTCTTAAAGATACTACAGATGGTGCATACTACCGTTGGGACGGTGTTTTACCTAAGACTGTCCCGTCTGGTTCAACTCCGTCTACGTCTGGCGGAACTGGCGTGGGGGCATGGTTGAGCGTAGGTGACTCTACTCTACGAGCTATGTTAGCAGCGCCTGGTGGCGACAAACATATAGGTAGCTCATGGGGTGGGGGCAGTGTATGGGAAGATTATGCACCAAAGAAAAAGGTTTTTTTGGGTGTGCGATTACTCCCAACAATGTCTCAGGCAGATATACAGTCCGCGCTCCAGGCTGGAGGTAATATTTATTTTGATGTTACTGAGGATGGACTAACTACAGATTATGTTCTTAATACTGGTTATAACCTTTATGAGAATACCAGAATATACTTCCACCCCAAGGCTAAGCTGGTTGCCAATGCAAATAACATAATAATGTTGAATGCAGATCCATCAATAACGTTAACAGGCTATGTCAGAAACCTGAAAATATTCGGGTTCAGGCTGTCATTTAACAACAAGACAGGAGTCACTGGCGCTAAGTTTGTTAGATGCAGGAACAATAGTGGCATTTTTAACTCCTGGATTGATATGGGATTGGGTGCTAGTTGCACTGGCGTACTTGTTAGCACATTGTGTTATGGATTTAAAAATGATGGCCTCGAAATACTAAATGGTGGTTCTGGTTCACTTTGCTGCGTGTACGAAGATGGAGCAAATGCCTGTCTTCTCGACAACTATAACATGTATAGTGCAGACCCATCAGGCGCTTTACCTGACTACAGGATCCTGATTCGAAGCACGAAAGATGGCAGCGAAGGCAACGGAACTACAACGTTCAGTACGTTCTCAACCATGATCGGTTCAGGGTTCATTCAAAACAGTGAGCGTTATGGAATCCTGGATAATGGTGCGTACGGTACGATGATTGGGAACAACGTTTATCTTGAAGGAAACAAAATAAATGATGTTCGTTTGTCCGGGTCAAAAGGTGCTGTAGTTGATGGCACTCATCATTCTACAGAGCTGGGTGCGGCCTGCGTCGGCGCAAGGAATACAGTTGGCTGTGTAATTAGAGATACACAGTTAAGAGGATCTCGCTCAACTGGATATTACGATATAGATACAAGCAACACAGATTGCTACATAGACTATCACCGCGATACAGGTATATCTTCACTCGGCGTTGTAACCGGTGCTATCGTTAACCGCGCAACTGGTCGAGTAGCAAGTGTTGTCCTCCCTGCAAGCATTAACCTTCGGTCAGGGAATAATATTTTTTATGTCAATGTTGTTAATAATGACAACATCTCTGTTTCTGGAAGTACTTACAACGGAATGACCATTGATATAATTGTTAGAGGTGCCAATTTAACTAACGTCACATTTGCAGGTCTCCCTCTTGATATGACCGCAGCAAATACCGCGGTCATAAAAACAACAAGAGTCACAGCGACGTATATCAACGCTATAGGGAATTGGGTCTTGAGCCACAACCGATGGCTGGCGGTCGGCTAAAGATATTCCTTATCATGAATACTGTAGCAACAGCGATGCTTATATCGAACAAGAACATAACTCTGGTTCCACTTGCGTAAGCTGTAGGAGAGAAACCAATCATTAGCGCGGAAAGGACTCCGCAAACTAAGATAACGCTTATTTTTGTTGCTTCTTTTTTCGAGCTTGAAGCCATCAAACATGTAATTAAAATGGATGATAACGAAACAAGGTTTATAAGGTAATTTAAGTATACTGATGCATGCCCCCAAGATGAGGGCTTAATATAATTATCAGAACGCAATAATTCACTTATATGTGTTGATGGATAGAACAATAGTAGAAAGGTGACTATTTTTAAAGTAAATACCAGAGCCATGGATTTAACCGCTATGCTTTGTTCTTCCCTTAGTAACAGATATGAGAGTGAAGCAAAGCAGCATGCAATGAAAAGAAAATTATCTTCGAAGTTAACTTGATTTGAAATTCTATCAACACCTACTGACAACTTGTACAGAACTCCATAGTTTTCGAAGTCCGGCATCCAGTTGATTATTTCTGAATGGAGACGCACAACGTTACCAGGCGCAGCCAAGACAATTGCGCCACCGCAGAGCAGAGATACAGTGAACGCAGCATCATAAGCTGTTAACCCCTTTGCTTTGAATTTAACAATCATGATAACGGCCGTTGCTATTATGGCGGTAACAGCGAATTGCTCATTATTGCTGGCAAGAAAAATCAGTACACATGAAGACAACTTCTTAAAAATGGACTGATCCATATCAAGATAAATTGTCACGGCATACAGTCCAATAGAAATTGGAATTATATAGTTATAAGCTCCAGTAATCCACAGAGTTGCTTGCCTGTTAGTGTGGAAGTCAGATAAAAACAAGAGCATAGACAATGCAATGAACGGTATTGTCACCCGTCCATCAATGCTTGCCAGTTTCGATACAGAGAATGCAAGTAAAATACATGAAAGAGATATGGCAATTTGAGGGAATAGATGAACGTTGATGGTTTTCATCAAGAACGCTTCTATCAGAATTCTTCCACTCCATGTGTCATATCTTATTTTAAGTATTTCAAAAATCGAATACTTGCTTAACGCTGTCGAAAAGAAGTGATCATCAGTGATATCCTTAAAAACAACAGAAGAAAAAACATAAATCAAACATATTGCTATCGTCAAAAACGATATTGAATTTAAGCTGTTTCGATTATTTACAAGCATATTTCATGCCTCTAATAACACCTTCGTGCTCTGTGATAATAAAAATTTCGCGCGATGGTTCAACGCCAAACAATCCGAATCGTGATGAAGCAGAATATCCGCTTAAGTCATACTTTTTCTTTTTTTCCTTAAAGTACGTAGTAACGTCAGGCCTGTCCTCTCTAACAGTTTTTACCTTGTAAAGCGTTCCATTTTCATTAATTGCGACATATGTGTTTCCCTTGTACACGCCTTTATAATTGTTAGTAGAGAATATCCAGCCTTTTGCATAAAGCAAAGAATCATTCATGTTGCATTTCTCAACATTACCTTTGACATCATTAAGAACGATGTCATCAACGCCAAAAGATAACTTTTCCGGCTTGTTCCACACAACAAATGTAATAATAACAGCTATTAAGCTAAATATACTCAGTCCGGCAAATAACATTGCAATATGTCTATTGTTAATCATTTCTTTTTCCCGTCAAGACGTAGCGCGGTCTATTTTTAACCTCTACGTAAATCCTTCCTATGTATTCTCCGAGAACACCAATCCCGATCAACTGAATGCCGCCAAGGAAAAGAATAGACACAAGTAAAGATGGATAACCACGTACAGCATTACCGAACACCAACGTGTCGAAAATCATCCACGCACCATAGAGGAAAGCTGCACCGGCCACGAACAAGCCGATGTAAGTCCACATGCGCAACGGGAATGTAGAGAAGCTTGTAATGCCCTCAAGGGCAAGGTTCCATAGTTTCCATCCATTGAATTTCGTGCTGCCAGCAACTCGCTCGGCTCGGGCATACTCGACTACATCAGTGCGCCCACCAACCCATGACAAGACACCTTTCATGAAAAGATTACGCTCAGGCAACAGCTTAATATTTTCTACAACTTCACGAGACATGAGCCGGAAGTCGCCAACGTTTTCCTCAATTTTCGGATTACTGATTTTATTGTGAAGCTTATAGAACCACTCTGCGGTCTTGCGTTTCAGGCGGCCATCGGTGGATCGGTCTGTGCGTTTAGCGAGCACCATATCTGCACCGTCCTGCCACTTTTCGATCAGGTGGGGAATGACTTCGATAGGGTCCTGCAAGTCTACGTCAATCGGGATAATTGCTTCACCGGTCGCGTGGTCAAGGCCGGCGAACAGAGCAGGCTCTTTACCGAAGTTTCTTGTGAATGACAGTGGAACAACCAACGGATCGGCAACAGCAAGCGCGTTAATAATTGATTCTGTCGCGTCTTTACTGCCGTCATTGATGAAGACTATCTCTACTTCATGCTGCTGAAGCCCTTCAAATTCCCGAACGGTTTTATAGAAGATAGGAATTGCTTCCTCTTCATTAAATACCGGAACGACCAGAGAAATTTTCATTTCGCATCCCTAAAGACAATGAATTTTGAATAGATGAAACCGCACACCAGACTGATGGCGGAAAATAGAATGAGAGTCACGATCGGAACCATGCCGGACTTATCGGCAGCCCAACCAACAGCTGCGCTCAAGGATCCCATAAACCCTACATACAGCATGTAGCGCATCGTGGTTGTCGAAGACTTAAACGTGAACCTGGCGTTTGCAAAGAAGCTGAATGACACCGCCACAACGAACCCGGCGAAGTTACCAAGTGCCTGGCCTGTGTGAAACGCATATATGCAAATAGCGAACACAACCCAGTGAATGAGCGTGTTGATAACACCTATTGATGTGTACTTGGCGAATAACTTTAACATTATAGAAATCAGTGAATTCGGAAAGGTCTGAAGTTTAGCATCACTGTCCAACTTGATCGACTCTCATATTTGACGATACTGTATATAAATACAGTTGTTTTGGGAGGTGGCCATGGAGGCAAAAGCTCAGCGATTCAGGCTTGAAAAATTATGTGGGGTTAACCGCTACTCCTGCTTGGTTGAAACGTCAGGCGGTTATGCGCTTTTTCAGCCTGATCTTGTGCCATCCAACGGAACACGCGTGCTGGTAAATGCGTTCGGACAACTACAGTTCGCGGTCGTTATGGGCGGTTCGCTCATCACCGAAGACGGTGAATGCATAGAAGGTGATGCTTTAGATGAAATCGATGTCATGGGAGTTGTGACCTTTTTTATCAATGGCGCTGCGGCGTTCACAGACGACAATCCGTTGATGTGATGTTTGCCCTGGTCGATGTGAACTCATTTTATGCCAGTTGCGAGACGGTATTCAGACCAGACCTGCGTGGTCGGCCGGTGGTTGTTCTTTCGAATAATGACGGCTGCGTAATAGCGCGTAGCGCAGAAGCAAAGGCAGTCGGGATAGCGATGGGGGAGCCGTTCTTCAAGCAGAAGGAGTTGTTCCGGCGCGCTGGTGTAGTTTGCTTCAGCAGCAACTACGAGCTCTATGCAGATATGTCCAGTCGGGTAATGACCACGCTGGAAGAAATGAGCCCGCGCGTGGAAATTTACAGCATAGACGAAGCCTTTTGCGACCTTACCGGCGTAAGGAATTGCCGTGACCTGACTGAGTTCGGGAAAGAGATCCGCGCGACTATTTTACAGCGGACACATCTCACAGTCGGCGTCGGCATAGCCCAGACCAAGACGCTGGCTAAGCTGGCTAACCATGCTGCGAAAAAATGGCAACGGCAGACTGGTGGGGTGGTTGACCTCTCAAACGTCGACCGGCAGCGCAGGTTAATGGCGCTTGTTCCTGTCGAGGATGTCTGGGGCGTTGGCCGGCGCATCAGCAAGAAGCTGAACGCTATGGGCATCAAAACCGCACTGGACCTCTCAGAGCAGAGCACGTGGATTATCCGTAAAAACTTCAATGTCGTGCTGGAGCGCACCGTCCGGGAACTGCGCGGCGAGCCGTGCCTGGATCTGGAAGAGTTCGCGCCGGTAAAGCAGGAAATTGTATGCAGCCGATCATTTGGCGAACGCATTACCGACTATGAGCAGATGCGGCAGGCAATTTGCAGCTATGCGGCCCGTGGAGCTGAGAAGTTACGCGGCGAGCACCAGTATTGCCGTTTTATATCCGCCTTCGTTAAGACCTCTCCGTTTGCCCTCAATGAGCCGTATTACGGAAACAGCGCATCGGTAAGGCTGCTCACGCCAACGCAGGACAGCAGAGACATCATCAACGCCGCGGTAAAGTGTCTGGACAAAATCTGGAAGGACGGTCACCGGTACCAGAAAGCGGGTGTCATGCTGGGCGACTTCTTCAGCCAGGGCGTGGCCCAGCTAAACCTTTTCGACGACAGTGCACCTCGAGCTGGTAGCGAGAAGTTAATGGAAGTGCTGGATCACCTGAATGCAAAGGACGGAAAGGGCACGCTCTATTTTGCCGGGCAGGGTATACAGCAGCAGTGGCAGATGAAGCGTGAAATGCTGTCGCCTCGATACACTACGAGATTTTCAGATTTGCTTGTTGTCCGATAAAAGAGGTGCGCACCTGATAAATCTTACAATCGGATCGGTGGTGATTATGCTGATGAAGGCATTGGGCGTAAAGCTGCAAGTTGCGAAACTGGAAGGAGCTACGCAAAGTTGTGGGATTGGGAAATTACATAGCGATGCAAGGGGCATCGCTATGCATTCTCTGTGTCATAGATGTGTCATACATGGATGTATCAGAAGAAAGCGAGAAAACAGGTAACGACACTTAATGACACAAACGCGTTGCGAGCGCGGAAAAACCAATGATATTACAGTGCGTTAAATAGTACTCTACGTTCTTCTAAGCCGTAGGTCGTAGGTTCGAATCCTACAGGGCGTGCCATTTAAAAACAGGCGCTTACGCCAGTTTCAAGCCAGCCTGATTTTCTTCATGAAACACCCATCGCGAAAGTAGCGTTAACGCACATTTTTCACAGCACAATTGACTGTTATAACAGTATTTTTCTTACGCTGTGGCAATTTTATTATTCCTCTACCATGCTCATATCACCTCACTCTCACTCGTGGGGCTTTTTGTAGTTGCTGATTAATCTCAAGGAAAAAGGTTATGAAAAAAACGACTGCTATTTTGATGGGCGCTGCATTTCTGTTTACCACCAATACCTTTGCGGCTGAACTGCTGACGAAAAACGAGTTTGAGAAAGTTGAATCACAGTATGAAAAAATCGGTACCGTGAGCACGGCTAACGAAGTCTCTGTCGACGATGCGAAAAAAGAGCTGGTCGAAAAGGCCGATAAAGAAGGTGCTGATGTACTGGTGCTGACTTCCGGTAATACAAACAACAAAATTCACGGCACCGCCGATATTTACAAGAAAAAATAATACCTTAGTAACCACCCCTGTTTCGGGGTGGTTGCGCGCCCTACCTCCCACCCAACATTGTTTCTTGCCGCTTCTCGCTCAAAGAGGCCGTTGACACTTGATTACGCATACATAATGCGTATAGTTCTCATTTGCATTTCTTTTAATAACTTTTAAGGCCCGACAACGGGTCATTTTTGCGCGCACGTTAAGAGCTCATTATGAACAACACCACAATGCACAAAACGCTGCTGGCGATTGCCATCGGCGCGGTAACCCACTCCGCTTTTGCGGCGGATGAGAAAAAAGAGGACACCATCGTCGTCCAGTCCACGGCGGGGAGTGATTTCAAACCCGGCGGCGACCAGCTGGTGCCCGCCTTCCTTGACGGGCAGGTGGCGAACGGCGGGCGCATGGGTATGCTCGGTCAGCAGAACGCCATGGACGTGCCATTCAATATCATCAGCTACACCTCGAAGCTGGTGGAAGATCAGCAGGCGAAAACCATTGCTGACGTGGTTGCCAACGACGCGGGCGTGCAGTTCGTTCAGGGTTACGGCAACAGCGCGGAAACCTTCCGTATTCGCGGCCTGAAGTTTGACGGCGACGACATGACTTTTGGCGGATTGTCCGGCGTACTGCCGCGTCAGGTGGTGGATGCCCAGATGGTCGACCGCATCGAGATCTTCAAAGGGGCCAACTCCCTGATGAACGGCGCCGCAAGCTCGGGCGTGGGCGGGATGATCAACCTTGAGCCAAAACACGCGGGCGACACCCCGCAGGCGAAAGTGGGTGTGGACTACACCTCGGATTCCCAGATTGGCACCACGCTGGATGCGGGCCGCCGCTTTGGCGATAACGACCAGTTTGGCGCGCGGGTGAACCTTGTGCATCGTGAAGGCGAAACCGGCGTGCCGAACGACCGCCGCCGCACCACGCTGCTTTCTACTGGTCTGGATTACAAAGGCGACCGTTTCCGCACCTCGCTGGACCTGGGCTACCAGAAAAAAACCTTCCACGGCAGCCCGACCAGCGTCAACATCTCGGCGGTGGATTTTGTGCCTGAACCGCCGAAGAACGATCGCAACTTCTCGCAGAAGTGGGCCTACAGCGATATCGAAAACGAGTTCGGGATGTGGCGCAGCGAGTATGACATCACCGATAGCTGGACGGCGTATACCGGTCTCGGCGCGCAGCACGCGCACGAAGAAGGGATCTACAGCGCGCCGAAGCTCCTCGATAAGAGCGGTAATGCGGTGGTCAGCCGTCTTGATACCAACCGCATCAGCGATTCTGTCAGCGGCATGGCGGGCATTCGCGGTAACTTCACTACCGGATTCGTCTCGCACAAGGTCAATATTGGCTATTCGGCGATGACCAAAAACGAAAAGATCGCGTGGAAAATGTCGGCGACGAAGGATAATCCGACCACCAACATCTACCACAACACCGGCGTCGATATGCCGGACAGCTCCAACCTCAACGGCTTAGGCGGCAAATACAGCGATCCGCTGACCAGCGGGCGCACCCGCACGCAAGGCTGGCTGCTGAGTGATACCCTGGGCGTGCTGGATGACAAGCTGCTGTTCACCGCAGGCGCGCGCCATCAGAAGGTGGTGATTCGCGGGTACAACAAAATCACCGGTGCGGAAAACGACGCGGACGGTTTCGACGGCAGCCGCTGGATGCCCACCTACGGCGTAGTCTATAAACCGTGGGAGGAAATTTCCCTCTACGCCAACCACACCGAGGCGTTACAGCCCGGTGAAACCGCGCCTCGCTCAGCAAACAACTACGGCCAGAGCACCGGTATCGTTCACTCTAAGCAGAACGAAGTGGGCGTAAAGGCGGACTTTGGCCGCGTGGGCGGCTCCCTGGCGCTGTTTGAGATCAAAATGCCGTCGGCGATCCTTGACGACAGCGGTCACTATGGTCTGGATGCAGAACAGCGTAACCGCGGCGTGGAGCTGAACGTCTTCGGCGAGCCCATGCTCGGGATGCGTCTGAACGCCAGCGCCACCTGGTTGCAGGCCGAGCTGACCAAAACCAAAAACGGCGTCAATCAGGGCAACGATGCGATCGGTATTCCGAGCTTCTACGCCGTGCTGGGCGCAGAGTACGATATCAAGCCGATTGAAGGCCTGACGGCGACCGCGCGCGTTAACCACTCCGGCACGCAGTATGCCGATCTTGCGAACAGCAAAAAGCTGGACAGCTACACCACGCTGGATCTGGGCATGCGCTATCGCTTCGCGGTGAACCACAATGAAAATCAGATGACCGTACGGGCAGGTATCGACAACGTGACCAACGAGAACTACTGGTCAAGCGTGGACGATTCCGGTACTTACATTACTCAGGGCGAGCCGCGTACCTTTAAGGTCTCGGTTGGCTACGAGTTCTAAGCGTTCCACCTCGTTATCCGGGGCAGGGACGCCCCAATCCCTTCGTTGTCGTGTTATAAAATTGTAATAAAAGCTTCTTACACTGGTCGCCACAACCTTACCTCTTGGCCAATGACAGGAAGCCGCTATGGGCAGACCCCTCAAATCCGTATTTAAAAAAGAACATCGCGACGATATCAGTAACCGCAGCGCTAACCCGGTATTCTCCGAGGTTGCAGAAGTGTTCCTCTCGCGCCGCCGTTTTCTCCAGATGGGGGCCGTAGCGGGGGCTGCCGTATCATTCCCGTATCTGATCACACCCGAAAATGCCATTGCCGCGGTATCGAAGCCTTCCGCGCTGGCAAAAGCGGTTTCCCTGGGCTTTACCAGCATCGACGTCTCTACGGAAGACACGGTCAGGGTGCCGGAAGGTTATATCGCCCGCCCGTTCTATCGCTGGGGCGATCCGACGGGGATCAAAGACAACATGCCGGCCTTTAAGCCGGACGCCAGCAATACCACAGACGAACAGGCTGTGCAGGCGGGCATGCACCACGACGGCATGGCGTGGTTTAGCCTGCCGCAGGGGGCGCAAAACCCGGAGCATGGCCTGCTGGCGCTGAACCATGAGTACATCGACAACGGAATGCTGTTTACCGACGGTACGGCGAACTGGAGTCTCGACAAGGCCCGCAAGGGGCAGAACGCGATGGGCGTGTCGGTGGTGGAAGTGAAAAAAACGGGCAGCGGCTGGGAGGTGGTGCGTCCGTCTTCCTTCGCCCGGCGTATTACCGTCAATACGCCGATGCAGCTTACCGGCCCGGCGCGGCATCAGGATTTAATGAAAACCGCCGCCGACCCGCAGGGGGAACGCGTTCTGGGCACCATGCAGAACTGCGCCAACGGCCACACGCTGTGGGGCACCTATCTCACCTGCGAGGAGAACTGGTCGGACATTTTTGTCAAAAAAGCCGATCTCAACCCGCTGGAAAAACGCTACGGCATCAGCGACAGCGATGAATCGTACCGCTGGAACGAGGTGGATGAGCGGTTCAGCGTTGATAAAACCCCTAACGAACCCAACCGTTTCGGCTGGGTGGTGGAGATCGATCCCTACAACCCGACCTCCACCCCGCGCAAGCACACCGCGCTCGGCCGCTTCAAGCATGAGGGGGCCGCCGTCACGCTCGCCGCCGATAATCGCGTGGTGGTCTACATGGGGGACGACCAGAAGTTTGAGTACATCTATAAGTTTGTCTCCGACAAAAAATACGATCCCGCGAACCGGGAAGCCAATATGCAGCTGCTGACGTCCGGCACGCTGTACGTCGCCAGGTTCAACGAGGACGGCAGCGGCGACTGGCTGCCGCTGATCTTCGGGCAAAATGGCCTGGATAAAAGCAACGGTTTTGCAAGCCAGGGCGATCTGCTGATTAAAACCCGTCTGGCGGCCGACGTGGTGGGGGCGACGAAAATGGATCGCCCGGAGTGGATAGCCGTCGATCCGCACGCCAGCGGCAGCGTCTACTGTACGCTGACCAACAACAGCGATCGCGGTAAAGAGGGCAAGGCGCCGGTGGATGCCGCCAACCCGCGCGCTAATAACGTGTTTGGTCACATCATGCACTGGCACGAAGAGGGTGCCGATCCTGCCGCCGCACGCTTTAAGTGGGATATTCTGGTCATGGCCGGGCGCACCGACGGCGACGATCCCAAAGCCAAAGGCTCGATGCAGGGCGCGGCATTTGGCAGCCCGGATGGGTTGTCGTTCGATCACCAGGGCGTGCTGTGGATCCAGACCGACGTTTCCTCCAGCACCATCAATAAGAAAGCCTACGAGGGGATGGGCAATAACCAGATGGTGGCCACCATTCCGGGCACCAACGAGTATCGCCGTTTCCTGACCGGGCCGCGCGGGTGCGAAATCACCGGCATTGCGTTTACGCCGGACAACCGCACGCTGTTTATCAACATTCAGCATCCGGGGGAGGGCGGGGATGATATTACCGACCCGGCCAATCCGCGCGCTGTTTCCAACTGGCCAGACGCCAGCCCGAACGGGCGTCCGCGATCGTCAACGGTGGTGATTACCAAAGCGGACGGCGGGATCATCGGGTCGTGACGTTTATCCGCCGGGCGCATGCGCTGGCCCGGCGTTAAGCTTGCTACCACCAGCATGAAGTGTTAAAACGTGCCCCTTCTAAAAAAGAGACAGGGGTAGGGCGTGAAAGACGCGTCATCCGCTTCAGGCCATGGTAGCGCTGAAGCCTCGTCGGATCAGAATCCGACGCTGCAACGTGGTTTGCAAAATCGACATATTCAGTTAATTGCCCTTGGCGGCGCAATCGGTACCGGGCTCTTTCTCGGCATCGGCCCCGCTATTCAGATGGCCGGTCCGGCGGTGCTGCTGGGTTACGGTATCGCCGGGATTATCGCCTTCCTGATCATGCGCCAGCTCGGCGAGATGGTCGTTGAAGAGCCGGTGTCCGGCTCCTTCGCACACTTTGCCTATAAATACTGGGGGCCGTTCGCAGGTTTCCTCTCCGGCTGGAACTACTGGGTGATGTTCGTGCTGGTCGGGATGGCCGAGCTGACCGCCGCCGGCATCTATATGCAGTACTGGCTCCCGGACGTGCCAACGTGGATTTGGGCCGCGGCCTTCTTCATCATCATTAACGCCGTTAACCTTGTGAACGTCCGCCTGTATGGCGAGACCGAGTTCTGGTTCGCGCTGATCAAGGTGCTGGCGATTATCGGCATGATCGGCTTTGGCCTGTGGCTGCTGTTCTCCGGCCACGGCGGCGAGCGCGCCACGATCGATAACCTGTGGCAGCACGGCGGCTTTCTGGCGACTGGATGGAAAGGGCTGATCCTCTCGCTGGCGGTTATTATGTTCTCCTTCGGCGGGCTGGAGCTGATTGGCATCACCGCGGCTGAAGCGCGCGATCCGCACAAAAGCATTCCGAAAGCGGTCAACCAGGTGGTGTACCGTATCCTGCTGTTTTACATCGGCTCGCTGGTGGTGCTGCTGGCGCTCTACCCGTGGGTGGAAGTGAAATCTGACAGTAGCCCGTTCGTGATGATCTTCCACGATTTGAACAGCAACGTGGTCGCTTCGGCGCTGAACTTCGTCATTCTTGTGGCGTCGCTGTCGGTCTACAACAGCGGGGTTTACTCCAACAGCCGCATGCTGTTTGGCCTCTCCGTACAAGGCAACGCGCCGAAGTTCCTCACTCGCGTCAGCCGTCGCGGCGTGCCGGTCAACTCGCTGTTCCTTTCTGGCGCTATCACCTCGCTGGTGGTGCTGATCAACTATCTGCTGCCGAAAGAGGCGTTTGGCCTGCTGATGGCGCTGGTTGTCGCCACGCTGCTGCTTAACTGGATCATGATCTGCCTGGCGCACCTGCGCTTCCGCGCGGCGATGCGCCGCAAGGGGCGCGAGACGCAGTTCAAAGCGCTGCTCTATCCGGCGGGGAACTACCTCTGTATCGCCTTCCTCGGCCTGATTCTGGTGCTGATGTGCACCATGGATGAGATGCGCCTGTCAGCGATGCTGCTGCCGGTGTGGGTGGTGTTCCTGTTTATTGCATTTAAGCTCTCGCGCAAAAAGTAGCGCGGTTTTCTCCCTCTCCCTGTGGGAGAGGGCCGGGGTGAGGGCACCAGACCGCACCAAACCAGACCGCACCACACTGCCTGCCTTCACACCCGGTGGCGCTGCGCTTACCGGGCCTACAAAGTATCACTCCACCTTTATCGTGACCCCCCTCCCAATTCCGTTTCGATCCACAGGATCTTTATTTTGTAATCGATTACTTTTTATTTGAACTGTTTTGTAATCGATTACTTTTTCCGGGTGAGGCTTATCATGGTGTCAACTGAGAGTAGTGAAAAGGCGATAACGCAACACCGGCTGCTGGTGCCGCGTCTGTCGCTGATGATGTTTCTGCAATTTTTTATCTGGGGTAGCTGGTCGGTCACGCTTGGCCTGGTGATGACCCGGCACAACATGTCTTTGCTGATTGGCGACGCGTTCTCTGCCGGGCCCATCGCTTCCATTCTTTCGCCGTTCGTGCTCGGGATGCTGGTGGACCGCTTCTTCGCCTCGCAGAAGGTGATGGCGGTGATGCACCTCGCGGGCGCGGTGATCCTCTGGTTCGTGCCGGGGGCGCTGATTGCTGAGAATGGCGCGCTGCTGATTGGCCTGCTGTTTGGCTACACGCTCTGCTATATGCCGACACTGGCGCTGACCAACAACATTGCGTTTCACAGCCTGGCGAACGTGGATAAAACCTTCCCGGTAGTGCGCGTGTTCGGCACCATCGGCTGGATCGCGGCGGGCATTTTCATCGGCGTCACCGGCGTGGCGTCCAGCGTCACCATCTTCCAGGTGGCGGCGGTCAGCTCCGTGCTGCTGGCGGTCTACAGCCTGACGCTGCCGCACACGCCAGCGCCGGCAAAAGGCCTGCCGGTTAAGGTGCGGGATCTCTTCTGCGCGGACGCCTTCGCGCTGCTTAAACCCCGCCACTTCTTCGTCTTCTCCGTCTGCGCGATGCTGATCTCTGTCCCGCTCGGCACCTATTACGCCTACACCGCCTCGTATCTGGCGGATGCCGGCATTGCCGACGTCAGCACCGCCATGTCCTTCGGGCAGATGTCTGAGATCGTCTTCATGTTGGTTATTCCTCTGCTGTTCCGCCGCCTGGGCGTGAAAGTCATGCTGCTGATCGGCATGCTGGCGTGGTTCGTGCGTTATGCCATGTTCGCGTTGGGCGTCAGCGAAGAGGGGCGCATTCTGCTGTACCTCGGCATTCTGCTGCACGGCGTCTGCTACGATTTCTTCTTTGTCGTCGGCTTTATCTATACCGACCGCGTGGCGGGCGAAAAGGTCAAAGGCCAGGCGCAGAGCATGATCGTGATGTTCACCTACGGCATCGGCATGCTGCTCGGCTCTCAGATTTCCGGCGCGCTCTACAACCGCCTGGTGGCAGGACAGACCGTGCCGCAGGCGTGGGTCACATTCTGGTGGATCCCGGCGGTGGCTGCCGCGGCGATCGCGCTGATTTTCCTTCTCACGTTTAAGTATGACGATGACAAGGCGTAACGTTCAGGAGGTGGTATGAGGACAATGAAAGGACCCGGCATTTTTCTGTCGCAGTTTATTGGCGCAGAAGCGCCGTTTAATTCGCTCGACGGGCTTGCTGAATGGGCGGCAGGTAAAGGTTATAAGGCGGTGCAGATCCCCTGCAACCATCCGCACATCTTTGACGTCGAGAAAGCCGCAGAGAGCCAGGCCTACTGCGACGACATCACCGCCAGGCTGGCCGCACACGGGCTGGTTATCAGCGAGCTGTCGACCCATCTGGAAGGGCAGCTCGTGGCGGTGAATCCGGTTTACAGCGAGGCGTTTGACCACTTCGCACCCGCCGCCGTGCGCGGTAACGAGGCGGCGCGCCGGGCGTGGGCGACGGAAAAGCTGAAGCAGGCGGCGGTCGCCTCGGCCCGATTAGGGCTGAAGGCGCACGCGACCTTCTCCGGCTCGCTGGCGTGGCCGTTTTTCTATCCGTGGCCGCCGCATAACGAGCAGCGTTTTCAGGAAGCGTTCGAGGAGCTGGCAACCCGCTGGCGGCCAATACTGGATACCTTCGACGAGCAGGGGGTGGACGTCTGCTTTGAGCTGCATCCGGGGGAAGATCTGCACGACGGCGTGACCTTCGAGCGTTTTCTGGCGCTGGTGGATAACCATCCGCGCTGCAACATTCTCTACGACCCGAGCCATATGCTGCTTCAGCAGATGGACTATCTGGCCTTTATTGATCTCTACCATGCGCGCATTAAAGCGTTCCACGTGAAGGACGCGGAGTTCCGCCCCAGCGGGCGCAGCGGCGTCTACGGCGGCTACCAGCCGTGGATCAACCGCGCCGGACGCTTTCGCTCGCCCGGCGACGGGCAAATCGACTTTAAGGGCATCTTCAGCAAGCTGACCCAGTACGACTACGACGGCTGGGCGGTGCTGGAGTGGGAGTGCTGCCTGAAGGATGGCGATACCGGCGCGAGTGAGGGCAGCGAATTTATCCGCCGCCACATTATTCCCGTTTCCGGACGGGCGTTTGATGATTTCGCCGCAGGGGGCTGCCATGATTAACGTCGGGATTATCGGCAGCGGGTTTATTGGCCCGGCACACATCGAGGCGCTCAGGCGTCTCGGGTTTGTGCAGGTGGTCGCGCTCTGCGACGGTTCGCTCGTTAAGGCGCAGGAAAAGGCGCGCCAGCTAAATGTCCCGCATGCTTACGCCAGCGTGGAAGAACTGCTCGCGCACCCCAATCTGCATGCGGTGCACAACTGCACGCCGAACCACCTGCACGCGGAGATTAACCGCCAGATCCTGCGCGCGGGCAAGCACGTGTTTTCCGAAAAGCCGCTGTGCATGACGCCGGACGAGGCGCGCGAGCTGGTGGCGCTGGCAGAGCAGGCGGGCGTGGTGCATGGCGTGAGCTTTGTCTATCGTCAGTTTGCGATGGTGCGCCAGGCGGCGAGCATGATGCGCGCGGGCACCGTCGGGCGGCTGTTCGCCTCGCACGGCAGCTATTTGCAGGACTGGATGCTGCTGGAAACCGACTACAACTGGCGGGTGGATGCCGCGCTCGGCGGCGCGTCGCGGGCGGTGGCGGATATCGGTTCCCACTGGTGCGATACGGTACAGTATGTGACAGGCAGGCGCATTACCGAGGTGATGGCTGATTTATCCATCGTCTGGCCGAGGCGCAAGGCCAGCGCGGGTGGTTATCAGACCTTCTCCCATGACGAGCAGGCGGAGTATGAAGTCAAACCGGTCACCACCGAAGATTTTGGCTCGGTGCTGTTCCGCTTTGACGACGGCAGCAAGGGCAGCTTTAGCGTCTCGCAGGTGAGCGCGGGGCGAAAAAACCGCCTGACCTTTGAAATTAACGGCAGCGAGCAGTCGGTGGCGTGGGATCAGGAAATCCCGCAGCAGCTGTGGATCGGCCATCGCGCCCGGGCAAACCAGACGCTCACCGACGATCCAGGCCTGATGAACCCTGACGTGGCCGACAGCGCCCACTTCCCCGGCGGACATATCGAAGGCTGGCCGGACGCCTTCAAAAATATGATGGCGCAGTTCTACCGCGCCGTGCAGGCGGGCGCGATGCCGGATACGCCGCAGTTTGCGACGTTTCACGATGGCGCAAACGTGATGTATATCATTGATGCCATTGTGAAAAGCCATCAGCAGCAGCGCTGGGTGCGCGTGGAACAATAACGCGTTGCCCGGTTCGCCGGGCAATAAATTTATGGTAGCCTGCACAAAACGCTAACCGCAGGATGTGTCGTCGCTATGTCAATTCAGAAAATCGCTCAGCTGGCCGGGGTCTCCGTGGCGACGGTCTCCCGCGTGCTGAATAACAGCGACACCGTGAAGGCGAAAAACCGCGAGCGCGTTCTGCGGGCGATTCAGGAGAGCAACTACCAGCCAAACCTGCTCGCCCGTCAGCTGCGCACCGCCCGCAGCTATATGATCCTGGTGATGGTGTCCAACATTGCCAACCCGTTCTGCGCCGAAGTGGTGAAGGGCATCGAAGCCGAGGCGGAAAAGAACGGCTATCGCATTCTGCTGTGCAACTCCGGCTCGGATATTGAGCGCTCCCGCTCGGGCTTAAGCCTGCTCTCCGGCAAAATCGTCGACGGCATTATCACCATGGATGCATTCTCGAAACTGCCGGAACTGGCCGTGCTGATTGGCAACGCGCCGTGGGTACAGTGCGCTGAATACGCCGATGCGGGCGCGGTCTCCTGCGTCGGCATCAATGATGTGGACGCTTCACAGCATGCCGTCAGCCAGCTGGCCGACGGCGGCCGCAAGCGTATCGCGATGATCAACCACGATCTCAGCTACAAATATGCCCGCCTGCGCGAACGTGGCTACAAGAGCGTGATCCACCTGCGGGATCTGGACTATCAGGCGGTGGAGTATGCCAGCGATCTCAGCTCCGGGGCGGGCATGGCGGCGATGCAAAACCTGTTAAAAGATAATCCGCCGGATGCGGTATTTGCCGTTTCCGATACGCTGGCGGCGGGCGCGCTGCGCGCCATTCAGCAGGCAGGTCTTCGGGTGCCGGAGGATATTGCCGTGGTCGGCTTTGACGGTACGGAGCTGGCGGACATGATTTCGCTCACCACCATCGAACAGCCGTCGCGGGATATCGGGCGCAAGGCGGTCGATCTGCTCTTAAATAAGATCGACAACCCGGACGCGCCCACGGAAAGGGTGATGATGGACTGGCGCTTTATTTCCCGCGCCAGCACCTGATTATTGCGCGATGACGCCAGCCAGGGAGCGAATATCGTTCCCGGTTGGCGACTGGTGAATACGCAGGCCAAATTCATCCACCACCGCGAAAATATGATCGAAGATGTCGGCCTGAATATCTTCGTATTCCGCCCAGATCACCGTGTTGGTAAAGGCATATATTTCAATCGGCAGCCCGTTGGCATCCGGCGCGAGCTGGCGCACCATCAGCGTCATATCTTTACGAATACGCGGGTGGTTACGCAGATATTCATTCAGGTAGGCACGGAAGGTGCCGATATTGGTCATCTTGCGCAGGTTTAATACCGATTCTCCTTCGCCGTTCTGCTGATTCCACAGGTTAATTTCCTCATGACGCGCCGCCAGATACGGCTTCAGCAGTTTCGCCTGAATCAGTTTTTGCTGCTCCTGCTCGTCGAGGAAATGAATGCTGGTGGTATCGATATTCAGGCTGCGCTTGATGCGGCGACCACCGGAGGCGGACATGCCGCTCCAGTTGATGAACGCATCGGACACCAGCGCCCAGGTCGGGATGGTGGTGATGGTGTTATCGAAGTTGCGCACTTTAACGGTGGTCAGGCCGATGTCGGTAACCGTGCCGTTGGCGCCGTATTTCGGCATCTCCAGCCAGTCGCCGAGCTTGAGCATGTCGTTGGCTGAGAGCTGAATACCGGCCACCAGGCCGAGTATCGGGTCTTTAAAGACCAGCATCAGAACGGCAGCCATCGCACCCAGGCCGCTTATCAGAATGGCGGGTGACTGACCGATCAGCAGGGAGATAATTAGTATCCCCACCAGAATGGCGCTTACCAGCTTGATGCCCTGGAATATCCCCTTCAGCGGCAGCTGTGACGCGGTGGCCATTTTCTGCGACAGATTGAAAATCACGTCCAGCAACGAGAAGAAGGAGAGCAGGGCATAAACCATCACCCACAATTTCGCACAGGTGGTAAGTAATTCCGCCGCTTCGCTGCCTTTTTGCAGCCACAGAACCGCCTGAACGTTGACGATTATCCCCTGGAGGGTAAACGCCAGACGGTGAAATAACTTGTTCTGCGTAATGATCTGCAACCATAAATGGCTGCTGGCCTGGGCGCGTTTCTCGAATGCGCGCAGCACCACTTTGTGCAGAATAAAATGAACGATAATGGCCGTAAGAAAAATAATACCAAAGATAATCACTAAAGAGGTGGTGTGATTAATTTCAATCCCTAACTCTTCAACCTGAGCAATTAATTCCTGCATAACGTCTCCTGTATTGATGCAGCCCCATAATGGCGGCTGCGGATCTATTATGCAAATTCAGGCAGTTTTATTTTGTCGCCGGACAGGCCTTGACGACCGGTAAACACAGACGATGGCGCATACGCAGCGTGGCCAGCGCCAGCACCACCATCATGGCCGTTTCCACCATCAGGAAGACATTGACCGCCTGGGTGTAATCTCCGTGATGATTTTGCAGCCCGTGCAGCAAAATCGCGCCGAAAATGGCCGGGCCAAGCCCCAGCGCAGCCTGTTGCAGCGTGCTTAAAATCGCGCTCGCGGCCCCCGCGTCGTCAGGCTGAATATCACGCATCCCGATACGGTAGAAGCTGTTTACAATCAGCGCCTGCCCGTAACCCACCAGCCCGGTGGCCGGGGCCAGCGTCAGCGCGGTATTCTGCATTCCCCAGTGACGGAACGTGGCGATCAACGCCACCAGACCGACAAGCTGAATCGCAAGTCCGGTCAGCAGGATGGCGCTGGTGCTGTAGCGGGCAATCAGGCGTGGGGCGAACCAGGCAGAAATAAAATAGGTGACGCCAAGCGCGATAAAGCTGTTCCCGGACTGCCACGGCGCCATCCCCAGACCGCTTTGCATGGTCAGCGCCATACAGAACATGAACCCGGACCAGACGCTGAAAAAGAGTATCCCGATTAGCACGCCAAAGCGGATGCTGCGCAGCTGCAACAGGCGCGGCGCGATGAGCGGGTGGGCATTCTCACGCTCTTTTTTGCGCGCGTTCAGCACCATTACACAGACCAGCGGCACAATCGCCAGCAGTGCGGCCTTCAGCGGCCACGACCAGTGCCACTGCGGGCCGAGCGCCATCGGGAACAGCAGACAGCACAGTATTGCCGTCAGCAGGACAGTCCCGGTCCAGTCAATGCGCGACGGCGTGTCGCGGCGGGTTTCCGGCACGTAGCGACGGCTCAGCGCCAGCACCACCAGACAAATCGGCACGTTGATAAAGAAGGCGTTGCGCCAGCCCAGCCCGGCGATGTCCGCCGACACCAGCCAGCCGCCACCCATCTGGCCGACGATAAATGCAATACCGCCGATACCCCCGAACAGGCTGATCGCTCTGGCGTGTGCCGTTCCTTTTAACGTCACATGCAACGTCGCGAGAATTTGCGGCATGATCAGCGCGGCGCCCGCACCCTGAATAATGCGCGCGCCAAGCAACTGTTCGATATTGCCCGCCATGCCGCACAGCAGTGAGGCCAGGCCAAAACACGCCACGCCCCACATAAACAGGCGACGGCGGCCAAGGTTATCGCCCAGCTTGCTGCCGGGTGCCAGGCAGACGGCAAAGGCCACGCCGTAGAGGGCGACGATCAGCTCCAGTTCAGTGGCGGTGGCGTGTAATGAATGGGTGATGGAATCCAGCGCCACGTTGGTGATTGAGGTATCAATCAACGGCAGCATCTGGCCGGTTAACAGCAATATCAGGCCCGCACGACCCGGTGAAACAACTGACGTATTCATGGTGACTCCATTGCGTCAAACAGCGTAGAGTCGTAGCATCAACCATCTGATAAACGGGTACCAGTTCTTACTTATACTGGTACTGACACTACCATGCAGGAGATGTTATGGCGCTGATGTCTGAACCTGTCACCTCTCTCCAGGATGACACCCGCAAGCAGCTGGGCGCGTTTTTGCGTGCCCGGCGCGAAAGCCTCGATCCGCAGCGCCTCGGCTTACCGCGCAGCGGCCGCCGCCGCACGCCGGGCCTGCGCCGGGAAGAGGTGGCGATGCTCGCGGATGTCGGCGTGACCTGGTACACCTGGCTGGAACAGGGCCGGGACGTCAATCCGTCCAGCGCGGTGATGGCCGCCATCGCAAAAGCGCTGCAATGCACCCCGACCGAAGCCCGGCATCTTTTTGTGCTTGCCGGTTTGCCGCCGGGCGAAGCCCCGCAGGCGGTGTGCTGCGAGGGGATCAGCGAAGGCACGCGTCGCCTGCTGGATACCCTGATGCCGAAACCCGCCAGCATTCAGAAACCGAACTTTGATATCGTGGCGTGGAACGACAGCTTCGGACACCTGATGGGCGTCGATTTCAACGGTATTCCGCCGGAAGATCGCAACTGTATTTACCTGTTCCTCACCCATCCGGCGTGGCGCGCGCGGCTCGGCAAACGTGACGACGTGCTGCCGATTTTCGTCTCCTACTTCCGCGCGGCAATGGCTGAGCACCGTGGCGACCCGCTCTGGGAAGCGAAGCTGGCGCGTTTTTTTGCGGTGTCCGAAGAGTTCAAAACCCTGTGGCACCAGCGTAACGACGTGCGCGGCGTGGAGAACCAGCTCAAGCTGTTCACCCATCCCGAGCTGGGGGATTTTCATCTCCAGCAGATGTACTGGTACTCCGCCCCGCGAAACGGATCGCGGCTGCTGGTCTATTTACCCGTGGATGAGGCAGGGGAGAGGGCGATGGCGTGGCTGGCGGAGCAGGGGAAGTAAGTTTTTTGCGAGAGGCTTTCAGGGAATCAACGCGTGACTTAGCCTTTAATGCAAATTGCCTTATATGCTAATATCAGGGAGCCTTTTTCTGCCTTCAGGAGTACAGGCGAAGCTGACCGCCAGCTTGATAAATTTCTCGCTAACCCGACGGCGATGGGGATATTTATCAAGAAGACGCAAAAAACGCCCTCTGCTGAACTCCGTCTGGCACTGAAACGACAACAGGAGATGTTGGATGAGCAAAAAGATTATTGACTGGGACGAACTCAGAGCTGAACTGTTAAGCGATTCAGAAGTTCAGGCTTCCTTTGATGCAGAAGAGCGCAAGGAACGCCTGCGGGAGATGCTGGCGCAATGGCGCAATCATGCTGGTCTGACGCGCGCCCAGGTGGCGGAGCGGATGGGCGTCAGCGCACCGACGGTATCAAGAATGGAAGCAAATATTACCCGGGCGAGTCTCGATACATTAACGCGTTATGCGCTGGTGTGCGGGGTAAAGCATCCGCAGATAACGCTTTACTGAAAACGGGCACGCCGATAGCCGGCGTGCCAGAAGCGCTTAGCACTCAGTTACAATCGTGCTCAGCGGCAGGCGAGATTTCGGCAGCGTGGCGTTGAAATCTTCCACGCTGTGATGCCCGACCGGGACCACCACCAGGCTGGTGAAGCCTTTCTCTTTCAGGCCAAACTCTTCGTCGAGGATCGCGGCGTCAAACCCTTCGATTGGTACCGCATCCAGGCCCATCGCGGCCACGCCCAGCAGGAAGTTGCCGACGTTCAGGTAAACCTGCTTCGCCATCCACTGGTCGTCATCTTTCAGATCCACGCGGTGCATGTCGGCAAAATAGCAGCGGCCTTTGTGGTTCGCGGCTTTTGCTTCTGGCGTGTTGAATCGGCCATCGGCTTCTTCCTGATCGACAACGCGCTCAAGCCAGGCATCGTCCATCGCGGTTTTCGCGCAGAACACTACTACGTGAGAGGCATCCAGCATTTTGCGTTCGTTAAACACATAGGTGCCCGCCGCGGATTTTGCCACGCGCGCTTTACCCTCTTCAGTGCTGGCAACAATAAAGTGCCACGGCTGGGAGTTGGTGCTGGACGGGCTGTATTGCAGCAGCGTTTTGATTTTTTCCGCTTCTTCTGCGGTCAGTTTTTTGGCTGGGTCGAACGCCTTGGTAGAGTGGCGTTTCAGGGCGACAGAAATAATATCCATAACAACTCCTGGTAATGAAATTCGCCCGCGGGCGGGCGTGAAAGGAAAGCAGATTACCGCGCGAAGCGGGAAAAGATAAGTGCGATTCGAGCGCTTATTCTGTTCGTCTGAGACGAACAATCAGGCTGGGCGAATCCACTTCTGATCTTTTTTCGGCAGTTTATCAACGACCAGATTCCACGAATCCGTAATCAGGTCGGTGACCAGTTCAGGCGTGATGTCGTCCGTGCCATAAAGGGAGATCCAGTGTTTTTTATTCAGATGGTAACCGGGCTCCACGCCACGGTAGATCTGCTGATTGAGCAGCGATTTTTCCGGATCGGATTTCAGGCTGACGTGGGCCCGACCGTGTGCGGTCGCCATCAGCATAAAAATTTTCCCGCCCACCTTAAACACGTCATACTCCGGGCCAAACGGCCAGCAATGTTCGGTAAAAGGCATCTCCAGCGCGACGCGTCTGGCATGTTCCTGCAAGGATTTACTGTCCATGGTTATCTTCCTCAGCAAGCCCGCGCCACATGGCTTCAAAGCCCAGCGCTTTAAAATCGACGGCACGGGACGGATCGCGGGCGGCAAACTCCATGGTGGTTTCAGCCAGCGATAAGAACATTGCATCACCGAAGGTCTTAAACTCGTCAGACATAAACACCGGGCGGATCGAACGACGACACAGTTCATGCAGTTCCGGGAACATGTCTTTCACCGCCTGCTCGGTTTCGGCGTTCAGCTTTTCACTGACGCCAATCTGACGGATAGCCGCATGCGCCAGGGGGTTACGAATGCCCCAGTCCACATAGCTGTTCCAGATATTGCGGGTATGCTCTTTTGGCTCGGTGATGGTGCGATCGAGATTCGCCAGCATGGTCTGGCAGAGATCCTGCTTCAGATGCAGGTAGAGGGCATTCAGCAGATCGTCTTTGGTAGCAAAGTAGCGAAACAGTGTCCCTTCAGCGACGCCCGCATTACGGGCAATTAACGCCGTTGAGGCGGCAATACCTGACTGCGCAAACGCAGCCGTTGCTGCTTCCAGTAAGGCCTGTTTTTTATCTTCACTCTTCGGACGTGCCACTAAATTTTTCCTCCCGTCAATTGTAAAAGCCCTGATTGAAACACGAGCCTTGATACGCTGCAACGCGGAATGTCAAAGATCGAAAACCTTCTTGACGGCGTAATCATCCTATCTATAATGAGTGCTTACTCACTCATAATCAAGTATCACCCGCGCAAACCATCGGATGGGGCGCGTAGGCGGGTCAGGAAATGAAAAAGCCTCTATTCATCTGCGTGGTGTTAGTCATGATTATTGCTTCAGCTGCCAGTTTACCGTTTGTACTGAATGCCGGATTTGGCCAGCCACCGCAGGGTGCGCAGCTCTCTGAAGTGGAAGCCTCTCCGCACTATCGCGACGGGCAATTCCATAACACGCTCCCTACGCCGGGCTTTACCGGGCAACAAAATATGCTGGTGGCGTGGTGGCAGTTCCTTACCCGTAAAACCGAAAACGCCCGTCCTGCGCAGCCGCTGCCGCTGGTGAAAACCGATCTGGCGAGCCTGTCGCCTGAACAGGACACGCTGGTGTGGCTCGGCCACTCCTCCTGGTATATGCAGCTGGCAGGGAAACGCATCCTGATCGATCCGGTTCTGAGTAGCTACGCCGCACCGTTCTCGTTTCTCAATAAAGCGTTTGCGGGGGAGTACCCGTGGCGTGCGGAGAGCATGCCGGAGATCGACCTGCTGATTATCTCCCACGATCACTATGACCATCTGGATTACGCCACCATCAAGGCGCTGCTGCCGAAGGTTAAGCGCGTGGTCACGCCGCTGGGCGTGGGTTCGCATCTGCGCTACTGGGGGATGACCCCGGAGATAATCGACGAGCGGGACTGGAACCAGTCGGTGCATATCAGCGATGCGCTGACGGTACATGTTCTGCCCGCGCGCCATTTTTCCGGGCGCGGCATTAAGCGTAACCAGACCCTGTGGGGGAGCTTTATGTTTGTTACCCCAGAGCGAAAGGTTTACTACAGCGGAGACTCCGGTTACGGCCCGCACTTCAAGGCTATTGGCGAGCAGTTTGGCGGAGTGGACTTAGCCATTATGGAAAACGGGCAGTACGACCAGGACTGGAAGTACATCCATATGCATCCGGCGGAAACGGCGCAGGCCTCGGCAGATCTCAATGCCAAAGCGGTCGTACCGGGACATAACGGGCGTTTTGTGCTGGCGAAACATACCTGGAACGATCCACTGATCCAGCTGGCGAAAGCCAGCAAGGATAAAAACTACCGGCTGCTGACGCCGGAGCTGGGCGAGCCCGTGCGGGTGAGTGATACCACGCAACAATTTCGCGAGTGGTGGGAATAATGTTTAAGCGAGAAGCAGAGGGGGAGAGCAGTATGACGATTTCCGCTCAGGTCATTGATACGATTGTCGAATGGATTGATGACAATCTACACCAGCCGTTACGCATCGAAGAGATTGCCCGCCATGCGGGTTACTCAAAATGGCATTTACAGCGTCTGTTTATGCAGTACAAAGGCGAAAGTCTGGGGCGCTACATCCGCGAACGCAAGCTGCTGATGGCGGCGCGCGATCTGCGTGAGTCAGACGAGCGCGTGTACGATATCTGCCTGCGCTACGGGTTTGACTCGCAGCAGACGTTTACCCGCATCTTTACCCGCACCTTCAACCAGCCGCCCGGGGCGTACCGCAAAGAAAACCACGGTCGGGCGCACTGAAAAACATCCCCTCACCCCGGCCCTCTCCCCAAAGGGGCGAGGGCGTAATCGTCCCCTCTCCCCTTTGGGGAGAGGGTTAGGGTGAGGGGATCAGACCGCACCATGCTTACCAGCTGTAATTCACCGTCGCCGTCACCGTCCGGCCAATCCCGTAGAAGCACGCCGTATCGCTTGCGCACGACGCCACATACTTTGTGTCTGCCACGTTATTGACGTTGAACTGCACGCTTGCCCCTTTCAGGCTGCGGTTCATCTCGCCCAGGTCGTAGCGCAGCATCGCGTCATACAGATCCACCGATGGCACCTTGAAGGTATTCTTCGCATCGCCGTAGCTGGTGCCGATGTAGCGCATCCCCACGCCAGCGGTCAGGCTCTTCAGCGCGCCGCCCGGAACGGTATAGCTGGCGAACGCCGATGCCATATGTGCCGGAATGCGTGCAGGCGTTTTGCCTTCAGTTCCCGCCACCGTGGTGCTTTCGGTTTCTGCATCGGTGTAAGTGTAGGAGCCAATCAGGTTGATGTTATCCATCAGCGTGGCGTGGATTTCCGCTTCAGCGCCTTTCGAACGCACCTTGCCCGCATTTTCGAACCAGCCTTCAGCGCTGTTATAGGTCGCGACGTTGTTCTGAGTTAAATCGTACAGCGCCAGGGTCATCAGCGTGGTGTCGACCGGCTGATATTTCACGCCAATCTCGGTCTGCTCCCCGGTAGTAGGCCTGAAGGGCGCAACGCCCGGCGCACGGTTGGTTTGCAGGTTCGGTTCAAACGAGGTGCTGTAGCTGATGTACGGCGACAGGCCAGAATCAAACGCGTACAGCAGGCCAGTGCGCCAGGTAAATTTGCTGTCGTTCTGCTGCGTAACGCTGTTATCGGTGAAGTCGCTGGTACGCACTTCGCTCCAGTCGTAGCGCCCGGAAACCAGCCACTCCCAGTTATTCCAGCTCATCTGATCCTGAAGATACAGGCCCATCTGGTCGAGATTTTGCTGCTCGTCGGACGCCGTTTTGAAGGTACTTTCATCCACGTTCACGCCGTAAACCGGGTTTGTCCAGTCAAGGTCATACTGTGAGCCGCTCCCGCGCGCCAGCAGCTGTTTATCCTTGCTGGTCTTGTAATCAAACCCGCCGAGCAGGGTGTGGCTGACGCTTCCGGTCTCCAGCTGATATTCCAGCTGGTTATCAAGGCCAAATTCGTTGGTCGTGCGCGCTTCACGCTGGGCGCGACGGGTCAACACCGTGCTGTTGGCCGCGCTGTTGGCGTAAACCAGATAACGATATTTCTGCTTGATGGTGGCGTAACGGGCGTTCTGGCGGAAGGTGAGGTTGTCGGCGAACTGGTGTTCCAGCTCGTAGCCAATCATCGTCTGCTCGCGCCAGGATTGATTGTAATTCGGATCGCTGACGTTAAAATCGCGCGGGATGTACTTCCCGTCGGCACTTTTCACCGTGCCATACGCGGGCAGGAAGTTGCGGTATCCGGCATCCGGATCTTTCTGGTAGCTGGTCAGCAGCGTAAAGCGGGTCTGATCGTTCGGGTACCAGGTGATTGCCGGGGCGATCGCCATCCGCGTCTCTTTATAATCGTCCACCTGATTATGCTGCGTACGGGCGATACCGTTCACGCGATACAGCATGCGGCCGTCGTCGCTCAGCCTGCCGCCGAAATCAAACGCACCTTCGGCGAGATCGTTATTGCCGGTGCGGAACTGCACGTTGTGAATGGCCTCCGCCGTCGGGCGCTTGCTGGTCATGCTGATTAACCCGCCCGGATTGACCTGTCCAAACAGGACCGAGGCCGGGCCGCGCACCAGCTCCACGCGCTCCAGCAGCCACGGGTCAACTGTGCCCGTCTGTGATGAGGCCGTTGCGCCAAAGCTTAAGCCGTCGAGGAATTTCGGCACGTAGCTAAAGCCGCGCACAAACACCTCGTCGTTACGGTTAGACGAGCCCCGGTACTCGGTAAACACGCCCGCCGAGTAGCGCAGCGCCTGCGAAACGGAGGTGACGTCCTGCATGTTCATCTGATCGCGGGTGATCACCGATACCGACTGCGGCGTCTTCACGATCTCCGCGCTGGTCTTGGTGGCGGAGAGCGTTTTCGTCGCCACAATGCCTTTTACGGGCGCAGTGGGCTCTTCACTCACGCCCTGCGTCACCGTAATCGTTTCTTCTTTCGTTTCTGCCTGAGCCGCGACGCTGGTCGTCGCCAGACTCAGTAGCCAGAGCCGCATTATCTTATTATTTTTAAACATTTTTATTGAACGTCCTTGGTTGCTATCGCCATAAAAGCACCGGTAAATCGCCGTTGATGATATTGCAAATCATTACCATTTGCATTAGCGTTGTTAACAAATTTCGTTGGGGAACAAGCGGTAATGAAGAGGGTATGGAGTGGGTTGCTGTTGGGGATCGGCGCGCTGCCCGCCGTGGCGGCAACGTGCGAGCAGACGTCCCGGCAGGGCGATATTCAGGGAAAGTTTGATGCCAGCGGCGAAGTCTGCTTCTCCCTGCCTGAACTGGGTGAAAACTACGTTTCCGCCACGCTGAATGGCGTGACGGACGCGCGCCTGCTTGATGGGCAAAACCGCCGCATCCGCACGCTGATCGAAAATGGTCCTGCGGACGGGGAACACACGCTGCTGTTTGCCCTGCCGGTGAAACAGAACACCTCGCTGGTGCTACACGGAGAAGCCGGTAAGCCGTGGCGTTTTCAGTGGCGGATGAAAGAGACCTCTCCGTTACCACGCGTGCAGATGCTGGCGCCTGAAAGCCCGACGCTGAAAGCGCTGGCAAGCGTCATTTCTGCCGGTGGAAGTACCGAGGCGTTCTGGCAGGCGCAGCGTCGACAGGGAACGCCGA
>ERZ773138.819-NODE-819-length-33933-cov-13.794409_pt1 | contig 33933 bp, 38 predicted proteins | sample MGYA00511114_ERZ773138 | MGnify/ENA primary metagenome ERZ773138 (study PRJEB29015, sample SAMEA2737805) | human gut metagenome | biome: human gut; feature: human-associated habitat; material: faeces | place: China | collected 2012 ...
CAGAAGAAGCCGAAAGACTCGCTACCGCAAGCCGCGGTTTAATAACCGGATCCGTGAAGACGGGTGGCTTGCACCATCCATACAGCAGAAGGTGGATACGCACCTTACTACGGTGCGCAAGGTAACGGAGATACTTCCAGTCAACAGCATCACGGTTGAAGCTGCTTTGGTGGAATATAAGTCAGAGATTAACGAGGAACAATTTTCTCGTTAGGTGAGAATTTGTTTCAAATTTCAGATTAGCTGGAACAGAATGCAAAATAATAGGAGGATGAAAATAAAATGATAAGACTAAGCAAAAAAGAAAAAGCGCTCATGGATATGTTGAGGAATTTTGAAATAGATCTCAATTATGTAGCCTATGTGTTTACAATTACTGGAGGTGGATGGGGTTCCTATCACAAATTATATATTATTACAAATGACCGGAAAGTTTTATATTCCGATATGCAGTCCAAACCCGTTTTTTTATTTGATTTAGAAGAAGAATTGGACTTCGAAGCTCATGGAAATACGGTAGGCTTTGACGCTCCAGACTGCTCAATGTTCAAAGTACAGGATAGTATTCGTGGAAACTGCAAACAGTTGCGTGAATTGTATTGCGTGGGAATGTATGATAATACTCCTGCGGTTGATCGGATCGAGCATCTACATCTTTGTAAAAACACAGGAAAAACCGAACATTCAGAAGATTGTATCTATGATGAAGATGATGCCATATTGTACTGCAAACTGATCCTCAATGATCACGAACTATTAGTATCCGCAAGAGAGGTTCAGGTATTTGATTATTACCTGGATGCGGCGAAAAATGATGATAAAGATCTTAAAATTGATATGGATGCCGCAGAAAAAGAACCGTTTTCCTTGGTGTATGGCGGATTGATGTTTCATAACCACAGCTATGAAGAAATTGCGGGCTTAGTTGAACGATTAAAGGGTTACGCGTTCCTGGATCTTGACAGAGAAAAAGACGATTTATCCGCATCCTGCTATCAAGATATACTATTGTATCCAGAATTAAGCAAAGAAGATCAGTTCATACCATTTGTGGCACTTATGCAGACAACGCATCCATTTGATGATTCGGATATGTCTGTGACTTTATTTCCTCTCATGGGTGAAGGCCGTGTTTGGGAACACATGGCAAACAAGCCGTTTCTTCTCGCCTGTAGAAGGAAGGTTGAACTGGATGAAGATGTGACAGTAGAAAACTGGAAGGATCGTATAGATATTGGCGAATTGGAAGCTGCATATCAGGTTGCAGACTTATATACCGGTCCAATCGAAGCGTAAGTGTTATTGATGTATTTATTAGATTAGTGAAAGAAAATGCAGTCGGCATAAATATACATAAGACTGCACCGTAGGGCATACGGGAACAGTATAATCTAGCTTGTGGACACTGTGTAAGACATTGCAATATCGTAAGGTATCAGTCAATGCAGTAGTGGTGGAAGCAAGAATCCCCCCTGCTTAGCTGTGGGGAGCGTCAAGTGGGTATACCGGAATGTTTATGAAGTAATAATTTTGGATGGGATATTAATGAAATGTGAAGAATGCAAATTTTGCAAATACGATAATTCGATCAAAGAATTCGTTTGTTCAATAGAACCTGATTTACCAGTAGTTGATAGAGATGCAAAAAATAATTGCAAAAAGGCAATTGTGATTGTAAAAAATAGCAAAAAAGAAAGGGTGCTTATATAATATGGGTAATTGGAGTCAAAAAGTAATACCGTATACAAGGTAAAAAGTTGGTTACATTAACCACAAACGAAAGGACTATTTTATGAAAAAAAAATTATTTGCCGCGGCGTTATTGATTTCAATGATATTTACCGGATGCCAACAGAATAATTTCTCTGAGGCATTTGAGCCTAAAACGGCAGTATCAGAAACAAAAACTGTTTCGGCAGCAACAAAATTCGATATTAAAAGTGTCCCTGCTTATTCTGGAAGTGCTTCTGTAGAAATCAACCAGAATAAACCATATTTTAGCGGCAGGGATAAAACAAGAACAGATGCTTTTGAAAATTATAGTGAACTTGATTCACTAAGCCGTTGTGGAGTTGCATACGCAAACATCTGCAAAGAGCTTATGCCAACTGAGGAAAGAGGAGAAATCGGATCTGTTAAACCGTCTGGATGGCATACCGTCAAATATAATGGATATGTAGAAGGAAATTACCTGTATAACCGGTGTCATTTGATAGGCTATCAATTGGCCGGAGAAAATGCGAATGAAAAGAATTTGATTACAGGAACACGTTATATGAACTGTGATGGGCAGCTGCCATATGAAAACAAGGTTGCTGACTATGTTAAGGAAACCGGAAATCATGTTCTTTACCGTGTTACACCGATTTTTGAAGGCAAAAATATGGTTGCATCCGGTGTGCTGACAGAAGCATATTCTGTAGAAGATAAAGGGAAAGGTTGCAGTTTTTGCGTCTATTGTTATAATGTCCAACCGGGAATTACTATAGATTATAAAACCGGAGATAGCCACTTAACCAAAAATTATAGCGGCGAATATGCAACATCCAGCTATTATTCAAAAACAACAAATTATTCTTCAAATAATAGTAAAAATCAAAACAAAATAAAAGAAAGCTCTGCGTCTGACAGTACGAAAAAGAATACATATATTCTCAATACAAGATCGCACAAATTCCACAAACCGGGATGTTCAGGAACAAATGGTATGGCTAAGAAGAATACAAAAAAGGTTAAAATGTCAAGAAAAGAAGTTGTTAAAAAGGGATATTCGCCTTGTGGAATTTGTAATCCATAGGAAAGGAGAAACTATGAGTTTATCAGAAGATATGAGAGCAATGAAAGATAACACTAAGATAAAGGATGGAAGATCAAGGATGTATTTAAAAAACGGTTATATTGATTATCCATCACGATTGGAAATCCTTGATTTGGCCGGGTGTGACGATAACTGTACATATCTTGGGGCTGTGGAAGTATCCGAGGTTCATGCTCCGGTAGCAATTTCTCGGAGTCCATTTGCTCCCGGTGAGATGCCAGATGAATTCCGGCAGGGAATAGAAGAAGCGTATTATTATCAGTTTCCTGATGTCCATAAAAAGATTGAAGAACCGAAAGGGGCTAAGGTTCCTCCTACACTTGGAGTTTTTATTTTGCCACCAGGGAGAAAAAAATACCCGTATAGAATTCAATTTCATACATATAAACCGGAAGAAAAAAAGAAAAACAGCTTTTGGGGTGCTATAAAAGAAAGATTCGCTTGGCAGTAATTTTCAGAATCGAAGCCATTATGTATTTACGGAAAATGCATAGTGGCTTTTTATAGTATGGTTTTATCGTTTCTTTCATGATCTCCGATTTCTTGCGATAATTGTATATATATGATATAATCAACAATATAAAAGTAGGTGATACTATGATATATGCAATTAAAACTATTGACGGAAAAGAGGTCAACAAAAAAATATCAAACTGGGATACATGCAAATCGCTTGTTATTGGACATGAAGCTGTATATAAGACATTTCGGGATAACGAAGAAAATGAAGCTGATCAATATCTGATTACTGAGTCTGCAGATAAAAATTCCCTTGGAGAAGGATATGCTCCTGTGTCAATGGATACACATCTTATTTATGGACGTTTTCTTTTCCAACGGTTTCATTCAGATGATTATTCCATATTTGTATTTAAAACAAAAGATGGCAAAGTGGCTTGCAAGGGTACCACATTACCGGATAATGAAAGACTATTGTATGCCATGTCAGGATATTACGAAAAGAATAAAAAATACGGATATCAATTTATTGTGACATCTTATAAGGAATATGTTACAGATGATAAAGATAGCATTGTAACATACCTTTCCTGTGGAATATTAAAGGGAATCGGGCCAAAGCGAGCAGAGGCAATTTATCAGATGTTTGGCGGGAAAACAATGGAGATCCTCGATAAATACCCGGAGAGACTTTTACGTATCAAAGGAATAACTAAGCGGAAGTTAGAGGAAATCAAAGAATCATACCAGGAGTCCAAAGCATCAAGAGAAATTGTTTCCTATCTGCTTTCTTTTGGTATTTCACAAAAATATGGAATGAAACTGTATCAGCAATATAAATCGGCAGCAATGAAAATTTTAAGGGAAAACCCATATATCCTTTGTATGCAGAGAGGTTTGACTTTTATTGACGCAGACAGAATAGCAAGAAAAGAAAACTTCCCAATGAAAAGCCCGTTGAGGTTTAAATATGCATGCTTTTATGCCATTAAACAAAAGGAAAACAATGGTGATACAGGCATCGAACTGCAAAAGTTTGGTTATGAACTTCTCAAACTGCTGCAGGAAGATGGTTATACAAAAGAAGAAATAAACGAAAGAGTTTATTGTCTGGTACGTGAAAAGGAGCTTAAGATTCTAAGACTGCCAGAAACAAAAGGTCAATATGTGTTTACAGCTTCTACTTACCGCAAGGAGAGTGAACTCGCTCATATGATGTGTGAGATAAGCTGCGATCCGGTAAACATCCAAAATGCACAGCGTTTTATAGAAAAGACTTCTTCCGATGATGGAATTACACTTGACAAAGATCAGTATAATGCGATTTTAAGATCTCTTGAAAGCAGATTATCCGTGATTGATGGAGGACCAGGTACAGGAAAAACCATGATAATAAAATATGTACAGGCAGCATATCATTATTTATTTCCAAAGAACAATACCATTTTTCTTGCACCAACTGGAAGAGCTGCAAGGCGAATGACAGAATCAACAGGAATAGATGCATATACGATACATTCGTATTTGCATTTAACAAGAGAAAATGTAATCAGTGAAGATGAAGTTTTGATTAATGATTCGCTCATTGTAGTTGATGAATTTTCCATGGTAGATATCAATGTCGCGTATGCGTTATTCCATGCGATTCAAAATAACTGTAAGGTGATTTTGGTAGGAGATATTGATCAGCTTCCTTCCATCGGTCCTGGTGCGGTATTAAGGGATGTTATTGATAGTGGAGCTTTTCCGGTGTCAAAGTTAACAAAAATTTACAGAACCAGTGAAAACTCGGAGATTAACTCCAATGCCAAAAAAATAAAAAATGGAATCACTCAACTGAAAGAAAGTGATGATTTCAAAATTTTCGACTGCAATTCCATGGAAGATGTAAAAAACATGATGGCTGAACGCGTTGTTACTTTGACGAAGAAATATGGACTTGGCAATGTAATGTGCTTATGTCCATATTGGGAACATACGGCAGGAATCAATGATATGAATGCCTTACTGCAGGAGAAACTGAATCCGGCAGCAGCTGAAAAAAATGAAATTTCCAGAAAAGGTGTGATTTTCAGAGAGGGGGATCTTATCATGCAATCCAAGGTTAATACCGAGGATGCATCTAACGGAGATATTGGCTTTATAACAAAAATTGTCAATCAGGACGAAAACGTACAAATATATGCGAACATAAATGATAAGGACATTGTGTACAAAAAAGATGATCTGGATCTTTTAATTCACGCGTATGCCATGAGTGTACACAAGTCTCAGGGAAGTGAAAGCCCGGCATGTGTGTTTACACTTATGCCATTCCACAGAGGAATGCTTTACTATAATATCCCATACGTTGCCGGGTCCCGCGGGAAAAAAGAAGTAGATTTTGTGGGAAGTAGACAGGCAATGAAAGAAGCAATAATGAACAGAGAAAAAAATACGAGAATTTCCGGACTAAAATATTTCCTGATGTTGGAATCTGGTCAATTCGTCAGAATATAAACAATATTTAGTTGGAAAGAAGGAGGTAATATGTCAGCTACTGAATTAGAGAATGAAGAGTTTCGATATTATCATAGCAATATTGTATATCGCAATGGAAGAATTTTTAATGCACTTGGAAAGGAAATTCCTATAAATAAAGAAGGAAGAATAAGCATTTATATTGACGGGAAAAAATGTATTCGTCTCGCCAAAAATGTTATTTATGAAGCTTTCAGTGGAAAACCATCAAGGAATAAAATCATCACCTTGAAGGTAGCGAACAATTATTCCTATGACAATATTATTGCAGGTACAAGAAATGAGTGGAATAAGGAGAAAAGGGCGCTTACAGATGAACAGTGCCGGATGATCCGAAAAGAACATGACGAACCATATTCTTTTGTAAATAGCAGGGGAATAACTGTAAATTACGGACAAACGCCCTATCTGGTTCTTGCCAAAAGATATAATTGCTCGAAATCAACCATTTATAATGTGCTTAATGGGGAATACCCGAAACAGCACAAAAAGAGAGGAAAGAAAAATGAGTCATAAAAACATTGTTAAAAAATTCCGCAGTATTTTTCTGGTTGGAACTGTGTTGCTTTCCATAATTTCAATAACTGGCTGCGGACACAAGGCGATTTTCAAAGAAAAGACAGATCCAAATGAGATCGTTCCTATTGATGTAAAAGACATTGAGCCAGACATGTACTATATAAAAAATGGCACCAAATTCTATGTGGTTTATCAGCCAAAAGGAAATTCAGCTTCTCAATATAGTCCGGAAAGCGTTTACTGGATGCAGAAGGATGAAAGCCTGATGCCTGACTACTATAGGGGAGAGATTATCGCATATGCATCGGAAAACAGCTCCTTAAAGCCATTGCAAATACAGCGATACAAATACAACGGATATTCTTTCGGATTATATGGGGCAGAAATAGATGATGATGGATATATTTCATTTTCTGTAAAAAAGAATACAATTGAAGACTCAGATATGGGTAAAATTCTTTCAAGAGCGAAATCAGATACAATAAGGCTTGTATCAATTGACGATAAACCTGTTACCAAGAAAAATTTGAATAATGCAGGATGCATCACTGGACTAAAAAAGAATAAAGAGTATCATTTAACATTTTACGCCGGCACATATTACCAGACAGCAACTATAAAAGCAGATGAGAAGTTTCTGCAGTATTATGAGGCATATGTTATTGAAAAAGCGGAAAACACAAAGAACGGTTATCTGAAATTCTCCATGCCGGACGATGCTAAAAGTGGTTATTACATGATTGAAGGTGCAGGATTTTTTAAATATTACAATTTTAAACGTGGAGAAAAGAGTGAAGCAAAGGCTGACATGAACGATGCATTTTATACATCACAAAACGAACAATTTGCGCAATACTCTCAGCAATATTTTGCTTTGGTAAGTGAAGATACAAAGGATGCAGTATTTCAAATTACTTACGATACAAATGGGTATACAGATAATGACATTATATGCACGCTGATTGCTCCTGATGATCAGACCGTTTATGAAATGCCTGCATTAAATGGAGTAGCGACAGTGACTCTGGATAAAGCTGTTGCCGGCCGATACACAATGAATATATATCCAAAAGATATAAAAGTCGAAAATGCGGAAGTTATATCTGGATATACACAAAAAGACGCTATTTGTGATAAAGAAACAGAAACTCTTAAAAAAGATGATTCATTTATTATGTTTTCAGCTGATATTGTCGGCGATGACTACAAAGAGGATGATGTATGGGGAACTGTTACATATGAAGATGGAACTTCTTACGAGATGGAATATGATCATGATACTGGAAAAATGGAATATCTTATGGATTATGCGAAGAAAGGGAAATATACCATTGAGATATACCATTACGAAAATATTGCAATTCAAAACATACGTGCCAGAAAAGATGAAAGCCATACATCACATGAAGTTATCAATATTGAGGAGTAAAAAGTATGCATTCTACAACGTCTTTATGTATTAACTTTATTGTATGTATTTTTATTCTGGTTCAGGTTTATTCAGGAGCCAAAAGGGGAACCGTTAACACGGTTGCCCCTTTTATTTCCTACATAGGGGGAATAATTTTGTGCAAACCTGTTTCTTATGCGATTTTCCCATTCATAAAAGCACCAGCAAAACAATTCATTGATAAAATTGTTTTCAGCGCAAGGAATTCTGCCGGAGGTCCAGTTTCCACGAAGCTGTTCGAGCAGTACGGTATACAACTGGCTCTGATCGCAATTTCCTATATTTTAGCTGTGGTTCTGATTCGCATAGTATTGTATATGTTACATACAACAGAAAAATTACCTGGAATAAAGGAAGGAAGCCACATACTATCTGGATGTCTTGGTTTATTTGAAGCAATTTTTCTGATATGGATATTCAGTTTGGTATTGCAGATGCTTGGAGGTATGGGAATACACTGGGCCAAAAATTTGAATATATTGTGGGAAAGCTCAGTAATCATACAAAAAATAAATGAAATAAATATCCTTAAGCTTTGGATCAAATAATGTGTCGTGGTTTTCGGCGACACCTTTCCAAAAGCAGGATACGAATGGTGCATTTCATCCATTGACATCTGCTTAGATATTTCATTAAAATTTATGAGGTGTGTTGCAACAATGATTTTCAAGTCAATGTTGCAATACACCTTTTTGTTGTATACCAATGCAGTCCGCGGCGGACTCTTTTCTTTACAAAAATGTATATATATGATATAATCTACTACATAAATGATCCGAAATAGGTTGCGAGTAGACAGAGGGGAAAGAGAATGGGAAAACTTCAAGCAATCGGAAAAGTACATATCAAAGATATCAAGGTTCTCAAGGAATGGCATGCATCAGGTGAATTCAAGAAGTGGGATAAAGGGAACTGGTCACCATCCTGTGCTGCCTCGAACCGTATCAAATGGGAAGATACCGATCAGATCGGATTCTATCAGATGCAGGAGAGAATTCCGGAACTTTCCAAAAGTCTTGATCGGACAGACTCATGGATTGGTGAATTGCTTGAAATGGCAGAGTACCTGCAGTCCATCGGGCAGTCTCTTAATCTTCTCTATCTGGATGATCAGAACCGGTTTGCAGTGATCTCCGGCGCGGACACGGAAGAAGCATATACACTCCCATGTCGGTTTCTTGAAATTGAGGAATATAAGGATTACTCCGACTACGCGCCGGATCAGATGTGTTCCATCGCTGGGGAAACATTGTCTTCCATCATCCCCGCCGGTCAGGGATTTTCATCCGTCACAGACGTTAAGAAAGACATATACGGTAAGGAAGAAAAATTAAAAGAGCAGGAAACTGCCCTGAAAAAATTACAACAGGAACAGGAAGAAAAGTTGGAAGAAATGAAACGCCAACTTATGGAACAGTATCGTCCGCTCCGGGAAATGATCGAGAAAAAACAGGCAGAACTGGAAGAGGAGAAGAAAAAACTGGAAAATCAGCTTACGGTACTGGATACACAGATTTATGCCATCAGGTGTATCACAGGAGAGGTTGTAGATTTCACGCAGCTTGTCACCGGCAGGCATGCAGATACAGACGTCCCGGTTGTGATTTACCAAAAACTCCGTTACATGGACGAGGAGCTTGGAAAGTACCTGGCATTGTATGACGTGGACGGGGACGATGCCGGGCTGTTTGAGGACATTCTCAAAAACCGTGAGGATCTGCGCGACCTGTTCTGTCCGGGTGAAAAAGCAGTCTCCTTTGTCAAAGTGAGCCGGAGCGGTATCGGATATAAGAACCACGAAAAATTTGCCAACATGCTTCAAAAATATGAGAAATACCATGGACATACCATCGGTATCCTTGTAAAAGACGGAGAAAACCTGTACATGGGGTGGACGGATGAAGACCGCATTAACATCCAGGATGAAAATATCTTCTTTGCCCCGCAAGAAGAAACCGTATCACAGGAAACGGAAGAAACTTACAAGTCGACTTCCCGGGAGGAGAAAATTTCCCGCTTCTTTATCTTTGCATTACTGCAGGGAATCGTCAATGATGGAAAGCTGATCCATCTTCCGGAAAAGGTAAACGTTACGAAACCGAATCCGTATGTAGTATTTTCCATGGCTGACGGATGGATTGAGGATAACAGCTATGGATCATGGCAGGATATTCTTGATTCTTCCAACGGAGAGATCAAGAAAGGTGATATGGTACTGACCATGCAACGGATCACAAGGGATGATGTCTATGATTTTAAACGGAAATATGAGGCATTCAACAATGACAGAGGACGCGGCGAGAAAAACCGGACGCACGATGTAAGCATCAGTGATTGTACGGTGTATCCGGTCAACCTTATTGATCGTGACGAAGTATGGAAGTTTTCTTATCTGGATTACCCGTGCATGGTGATCGAGCACAAAGAGGATGAGAAAACCACAGAACACGGAACTTCCTGCTACATCCGTAAGGAGTATAAGCAGCTGCAGGGACCACCTACATTCTCCACGCATATGGAAGTCCTTAAAAACGACATGGGGCTGTGTGGTTACGGCAAAGTAACCGAAGAGAATGCCATGGAATATGCCAAGTGGAAGGTGAAATATTATGGAAAGGATGGATTTTACTGCGAGTATAAATCATTCAGTCCGGAGAAGAAAGCTTACCGACGGGAAGTGTATTCCGCAGAGCATGCCGGAACAGAACGGCATTACTTCATTTCCGAAGTCAAAGAAGACAGTGGGTATGACTGGAGAACCGATTCGCACAAAAAGAAAGCACGCGCAAACATGGAAGTTTACAATGGGGAATTTTTAAACCTTACCTACCTTGATTCCGTCCGTCTCCGGTATGCCATTGCAAACCGTAAGGTAACGTCATGGCGGATCGGTAGATGCGATGTAGATTACGCGGCAGCACTCCGGTATCTTAACAAGGCTCTCGAATACCTTGACGAAAGAGAAAAGAAAGAAAAAGAGATGCTGCTGAAATATATGGATAAGCTTCCGGAAAACTGGCAGGTAGATCTTACACTGTGGCGAAAGGAACATGGGTACCACGCATTAACGGGAGCTAGAGCGAAGAAATGGGCGTTGGAAAGAAAATAACAGGAAAAAAAGTGAGGGAGTAATATGCGTAAGATAGCAATTATTATATGTATTTGTTTATTAACTATAAGTGTTGGATTATTGGATGTTCATAATGGAAATCTGGATGGTTTTCTATTAATGTTGGTAGGAATCACTTGTTTTGTATCTGCTGTTGCTCCTCCAATTACATTCTATCTTCATGTTATACTACCGTACAAAAAAATAGCAGAAAAGAGGTTTTTTTATGAAAAATTAGGATTTATGTTTGAAGTAGGTAAGCCGGAAAATTTAGATAACAAAAAGTATAGAAATATTCCAGGACAGACAGATTTTAATGATTTCCCGGAGGTGTTGCCATGAGAGATTTAATAATAGATTGCTTTGCCGGCGGCGGTGGAGCAAGCGTTGGAATAGAGATGGCGTTAGGCAGATCAGTGGATATTGCCATCAATCATGATCCGGATGCAATTTTGATGCACAAAACAAATCATCCGGACACGGTACATCTTACAGAAGATATTTTTAAAGTTGATTTGCAGAAGTATGTAAAAGACCGTCATGTGGCGTTAATATGGGCAAGCCCGGATTGCACAAGTCATTCCAAGGCTAAGGGCGGGCAACCGAGGAAGAAAGGATTGAGAATACTTCCGTGGGCCGTATTTAAGCACGCAAAGCAGATTCTTCCGGATGTAATCATAATGGAAAACGTAGAAGAAATACAACAATGGGGGCCATTGGACGAGCAAGGGCACCCGATACCGGAACGCAAGGGAGAAGACTATAAGAAGTTCATCACGGCGATGAAGTCACTTGGCTATATCTTCGACAGTCGAGAGCTGGTTGCAGCTGATTACGGAGCACCAACTACAAGAAAGCGGTGGTATGCAATCTTCCGGAGAGATGGAAAAGATATTATCTGGCCAGAACCGACGCATAGCAAAGGCGGCGCGAATGGATTAAACCAATGGGAACCAATTTATAAATATCTTGATTTGGACGATTGGGGAAAATCCATATTTGGCAGAAAAAAACCTCTTGCAAAAAATACCATGAACAGAATAGCCAGAGGGTTAGAAAAGTTTGTATTTAACAATCCAGAACCATTTATTGTGCAGGTAAATCACAGCGGAGATAATTTCAGAGGTCAAAGCATCCATGAACCAATGCCGACAATCACAGGAAAGCATGGATTTGGAACAGTTACGCCGGTATTGGTCCCTTTTATTGATAAGGCATATGCAGGAAATTATAAAGGCGCAGGAAGTGCAGTAAATAATCCAATATCTACGATAATAACTGTAGATCACAATCGACTGATAACACCATTACTTATACAATATCATTCTGAAACAACAAAATGTGGAGTAAGGGGGCAGGCATTAACAGATCCTGTACAGACAATAGATACCAGTAACCGTTACGGATTGGTTATGCAATACATGACAAAATTTTATAAATCTGGTTCTGGTCAGTCGTTAATGGAACCAATACATACGATTACTACATCTCCAGGACACTTCGGGCAGGTAACGGTTTATGCAATGCCGGCAGAAGAGCTGCTATTAAGTCTTGATAAAGGCATAATGGAGCAAAATGAGGTCAATGATGTATTACAGAAATGCACCCGGGTATCGCAATTTATTATGGAATATTATGGATGTGGTACAGGGCAAAGTTTATTTGATCCATTGCACACAGTTGTTACGAAAGACCGGTTTGCACTTGTTACAGTGCTTGGAAATGAATATGTAATTATGGATATTTTTCTTCGGATGTTAAAATCGGAAGAATTAAAGATGGGGCAGGGATTTCCAAAGGATTATATCATAAATAGAGATTATACCGGAAAGTCTTATCCTGTAGCAAAGCAGGTGGCACGTATCGGTAACAGTGTAGTACCGATAATGGCAAAAGCTCTTGTTACGGTAAATTGCCCATATTTGAAAGTTGGCGAACGCATGCCGAACATGAGAATTGACGAGGAGCAGACCGGACAGCTCCGGTTTGCGTAGTTAAATTAGGATTTAAGGAGGTGAATGATATGATGGATTTCAAGAAAGAAAGTACGCAAGGAACAGTAAAACCAAATCTTTTAGAAGTTCAGTTAGGACAATCTGGTGGTGGAATGTCATTTGGAACCAAGATAAACAATGGATTAAAGAAGATAAATATATTTCTTTCTATTATAATATGTGTTATAATAATACAAATTAAATAAAATAAATATATATAAGATGGAGGACAAATATATGAAAACACCAAAAGGAACATTATCACCTAGACAGGAAGAATTGATGCTTTTTCTCTGGGATAAAGACGTGTCTTTGACAGCGACTCAAATGGCGGAAGAGCTCAAGGAAAATGGATGGAACAATGTGACTTTATTTAAAACAGTGCAGTCTTTAACAGAAGATAACTTCCTTGAAGTTAAAGGGATTGAAAAGACGGTTAAAACTTATGCAAGAAAATTGGCTCCGTCTATGACTAAAGCAGAATATTATGGTCATTTACTCGCATCAAGAGGCATTACCAAAGAAGATCTTCCACAAATTATAGCTTCTGTAATAGGTACTGAAAAAGATTCCGTGGAAAAAGAAATTGATGAAATGCTGCAAAGATTATAGTAATAAAACAAATGATAAACAAAAACATTCTGAATATAGCAATCCCATAATAGAATTTTATGAGGTTGAAGGACAAATGGATATATTTGATTTCCTGGATACGGAACAGAAAAAATTAAAAGCCTCTTTTTGAAATGCTGTAATTCAGAAGAGCTATTTGAAATATTAAAGTGAGGAAAATTTTATGAACAGTGAATATCTATTATCTATGGTGATAGGATTTGTATTAGTGTTTGCAGGCGCACTTGTTGCGTATAAAGGAAGGAAAAAAAATAATTCAGTTGTAATTACAGTAGGTATCATGATTATCTTTTTTGCAATCGCGATCGCAACAATTACAACGTTACAAAATTTAAAATAACGACGATTACTGAGAAAGTTTGTAACAGTAGAAGGAGATTGTGATGGCAATCTCCTTTTTATTATTAAAAACCATACAGCAAATCAATTATACTGCCCGGTGGGGTACTATTCTAACAAATATTTACGATCTGTTTCATTTGCCCTGTATTCAATGGTCCATTTGTGCCGTCCATAATTATAGCATAAAATAAACTTTTGGATCTGACCATACATAAGAGCAGAACAAAGGAAATTATTCCAGATTGCATCTGTATGTTCTTTCAGTATTTCCAAATTTTGTATCGTTATAATCCCTTCATTTTCATCTTTAAATCGTATCCATTTCGGATGTATGGTACCGTCTGTGTCTGTCACACAGCATACCTGTGCGGGAATACTCATATCTATTTTTGAATTCATTTTTTTCTCCAATTCCTTTTTTCAGAAGTATACCACAAATTAGAACAAAAACTACTATATTAAGTTTTATGCAGGTTTTTATTGCCAAAATGTATATATATGATATAATCAACAAAAAGAAAGGGGATTTAAAATGTTTGATTCAAGACCTACTATCTGCCCGGTTTGTGGCGGAAATGTAATATATGGAAAAATGAAGGATTTTGGGTTAACTCCATATCAGAGCGGATATTGCTATATTTGTGAAAAATGTGGTTCTTATGTTGGAACACACAAAAAATCACCAAAGGATGCCCTTGGAATACTTGCATGTAGTAATACAAGAAAATTACGGAGTATTTGTCATGAAGAATTTGATAAACATTACTATTCTCTTACAGGGAAAAATAGAGCGTATTACCGGTTATCAAAGGAACTTAATATAAAATTTGATGACTGTCACTTTGGATATATGGATGCGGCTACATTATCTCGTGCACTGAATATTATGAAAGGATGGGAAAAAGCATGTTTTCGATGAAAAAAATAAAGAAACTGCTCATTGTTGCAGCAACAGTTGGTGTAATTACATCCTGTATAACAGGATGCGGATCTAATTTATATAAAACAGGCCACAGAGGATATACAAAGGTATATGATGCCATCAAGGGATACGGATTTGAAATACAGTCGGGAATGCTTGATTCAGCAACTGCAGTTACAAATATTTCGGATGATCACGATTATAGTAAAGGCACTTTCCTATATAAAAATGGAGATGATACCTATCTGGGTTTTAATATCAATTCTTTTGTAATAGCTGTTTCCAACAAAACATCTTTCAACTTTGACAAGAAAGCAGATATTAAACAAATTCTAAAAAAGAAGGACATGAATGGAATATGGTTTGCACCAGAGAAAAAGCCAGAATTTAAGCAGCAGACAAAACATGGAAATAAAAAAACAGAAATAAATGTGGTAGCCGACGTTTCCATTACAGAGGATCTTTTTGGTACCTTTTCTGGAAAACTAACCACTATCAAGTCAAAAACAGGAGAGTGTTCTATGTTCATGGGAGTATTGGCAGATGATTATAAGTCTGTTTCATCTGGAAACAAAGGAATTATATCAAATGTTTCCAATTCCCTGACAACTGTTAATAGTTCAGATGAAGATGGTGATCAGTATGTTGTTCAGAATGAAACAGAAACGCAGGTTGCCGAAGTGACAAGAATTCCTGATACAGAATCGAACAATGATAGCAGTGAGGTGGTTTCACTTGAAACAGAGACGGAAGAAGATCCACAAGACTCTGTTTCCGTTACGGTAATTAACGATACAGAAACAGGTGTGAATTCACTGAATGAGCCTAATACACAAATATCCAAACCTGCACAAGTTCAAAAGGATTCGCAGACTCAAAAGGAATCTGAAAAGTTACAACAGCCGAATTCCAAAAAAGATGTTACTAAAAAAACAAAAGAGTCTGCAAAAGATACAAAAGCAGATTCAGAGGAAAAAACCAATAAAGCATCAAAAAAGGATTCTTTGTCCAAGAAGCTGCTGGAAAGTGTCGTTTCAGCAGAAGGAAAAGAATCCGATTTATACCATCAGCTAAAAGTGGGTCAGACAGGCGAATGTACAGCAATGGGAGAACATGGCTCTGATGTGGAAGCTGATGTTTGCGTGACGCATGTATATACGGGAAAATCTGCTGATAAATTGCTAAAAAAATTAAAATCTAATGATGAATATATAAAAGATTTAAACACACAGCCTGGTACTTCTCTTCAAGTTGCGGAGTATAAAATGTCGGAAGATCCGGAAAAAGCATATATTGATTTTAAAATAGTAGGCTTGGACGGGGGAACACTGAAATACAGGGGTGTGCCTTTTGGAAAAAGAACATATGATGCAAAAGTAGACAGCACATTCAAAGATGGATTTTATAAAAATCTTTACGTGATATATGAAGTGCCAAATGGCTGCACAGAATATTCTCTTCAAATAGGAAGTAATGAAAAAACAGCATATTGCCATGTGAAAATCAAACAATAGGAGAAATCAACAATTCATGAAATATAATTGCCAAAACTTGATCCTTCGCTGTATCTCATTTATTCTGATTTTGATTATTTTCGGGATAGGGTATTTTGTTGGTGAAATAATTTGCTTTCGATATATAGGAACCATGAACCCAATAAAGGGGATTACAAAGGAAAAAGCGGATGATCTATTTATGGGATTATTTTTTTCCTGCCTTACAGCAGAAATTATTTTTGAACGCATAAAAGATTATTTTGACCAATTGGAAATGAATTTGCGCAAAAACAAGGGGAAAATGACAATACCCCATATAAAGCTAAAATACAATAGAGTTCTTTATAAATATCAATTAATTAAATATATCCTGCGATGCATTGAATGTTTGTGCTTTGGTATACAAATGGGTTTGATTGCCTATGAATGACCAACTCCCATGCGGTACATAGTTCCTATGGAAGTGGTATCTTAATGCAGCCGTGACACTTACATCTTTCGAACCAGAACACTGGCTGTCCGTACTGACAAAGGCTGTTCACGCAGCCACTATCCCTTTTACGGGAATACCTTGGGGATTCAGTTCGTGGAATCCGTACACTTCAGGTGATGCAAGGAAAGAAAAATCATCTGTATTTTTCCACACATCCGGAATAGCTTTACGCATGATATTGGCAGCACCATTGCAGTCTGCATTGATGACCAGACCGTTCGAGCATCGGTACAGACCACGGCTGATACGGGAGCCTGAGAACGATGCCTTGTCATCATCAACACCGGATGCCGGCACCGGAAGCTTTATAAATAATCAGCTGCTTGAGCAGTGCTATAGGCATGGAAACAAAGTTCTGGTTGTTTTGTGTATTCATGTCGCTGTTCTGTTTCCAGAGCCTGTTCTCACCGAGCACGATCGTGCCGGCCTGATGCTTTATGCAGTAATCAATGATACTGCGGCTGATCTTGTGGCACTGGTCCTTTATAAAGTCAGCATGGTGTCTGCTCAGACCGTTAAGATACTTTGACGCAGCGTGCATGTGCTCATGACTTTTTGTAATTTTTGAATAAAATTCAAAATTACCGCTTAAATCAAGAGCAAAGCTCATGGTATCTAATGATATTGGAACTTATTCTCAAAGTAAATGCAAAAAGGATTAAAAATTTGCATTTACCTTGAGAAGTCGAAATACGACAAAAAACCAATTCATACTATTATTAATAGAGTAAACGAATGGAACACGCGTTTTGTCTTATAATGGGTATGTATTAAGTTTGAGTCGAGGAAAAAAGAGTCTGTAGATACCGATACAGTCTTGGAGTCTGAATGTCAGTGGATGTATATTGCAGATTTCACGGCATATGCTATAATATATGTGTAAAGTAAAAGTATTATAGTGCAAGGAATGTAGTTGCGATATACACTCGTCGCTGCATATATAACAAAGTCGTTATAGACTAAATGAATAAGGGATATTCCCTGATAAAAACAATCAGGGATGCCAAACTTTCCCTGTTTATATAGATGTTTAATCAAAATAAGTAGGGAAAGGAAGGAAAAACGATGGAACAAGAAAAAGTTTCTATTAGTCTCGAAGAAAATAGTTTGTCTGAAAGCCCTGATACCGTGTAATTACCAACAAGGAGGAAAAATAACATGAACTTAAGACACTTTTGTTCTCAATTCAACAAAAACACTTTGGTAGATATTCTCGCAGGAACAGCATCAACCGGTGCGTATTCCGTCGAAGAAATCCTTTCCGGAAGAATCGACAATGATTTATTGGATTCGCCAATTGAGGAAGGCGCAACTACAATTGCACAAGATATTGCAGACAACCTGATTGCTAATGACAGCAACATACGCAACGAGTTCTTTCAAAAGGACACTTTGTTGCCATACATAACAGTGTCAATGAAGGGTTAATTTGCAAACCTAATGCAAAATTAGTTTGCATTTAGTCTGACAGGCATAAAATAGGGCTTTTGGCTCTACTTTGTGCCTGTTTTATTTTGAATAAAATTCAAAATTACCGCTTAAATCAAGAGCAAAGCTCATGGTATCTAATGATATTGGAACTTATTCTCAGACTAAATGCAAAAAAATCTATTCTCAGAGTAAATGCAAACATTTTTTGCATTTGGTTTGAAAAATAACATTCCATAAATAATATCGAACAATAAGCTATTTATCGTTGCAATCTGGTATATATATGATATAATAATCTATGTAAAGTAAAATTTTATAGTAACTTAGCAAAGAAGTCCAATGATTTATTTCATTGGACTTTTTTTGTTTTAACCCAGATCGTGTATTTCACGGTCTTTTTTATTTAATTTTAGGAGGGAGCGCATATGAACGCAACAATTAACACACCAAACACACCGGAAACTATCAATGAAAATATCAATGTATCAGTTTCCATCTCAAGAGGAGAGATTATCTCAAATTTTGAGGAAATTAAAAAAAGAGTAAAGGCAATTGCAGACTCTTACAAAGTCACTGTTTATACAGGGACAAGAGAGGATCGTCAGAAACAGCTGAAAGCAGATCGGGCAAAGCTCAGAAAACTTTCAGAAAAGCTTGATGAACAGCGGAAGAAAGTAAAAAAGGAATTTTCCGCACCGCTTAATGTTTTCGAGGACCAGGTAAAAGATCTTATTTCTCTTATTGAGGAGCCTACAACGCTCATCGATACGAGAGAAAAAGAGATTGCAGCTGAAATCCGCGAAGAAAAGGATCAGCAGATTCGCGCTTATTACGACGAAATCATTGCTGACGAACCGGAATTTTCCGATTCTGAGTTTGCAGAGTGGTTTTTTGCTCAGATTTATGTAAATAGCTGGGCAAATGTAAGTACATCTGCAAAAACTTATAAAACTGCCATTAGCGGCAGGGTTGATGAACTGGTAAATTCTGTTGCAACTATTAAAAGCCTGAATTCTGAATTTGAAGAAATCGGACTTAAATTGGTTAGATCTTTACGTCCATTAACGGAAGCAATTCAGACGATTAAATCGGAAGAAGCAAAGCGTGATGCCGTTATTGAGCGTGAACGTAAAGCTGCTGAGGAGAGAGAACGTCGTCTTGAAATGGAAAAACGTGAAGCGGAAGAAAAAGCAGAGCGCGAACGTAAGGCTGCTGCAGAGCGCGAACGCAAGGCGGCTGAGGAAGCAGAACGCAAGAAAAAAGAAGCGGAAGAAGCAAAGAAAAGAGCTGCTGAGGAAAAAGCACGTCGTGCTGAAGCCGAGGCGAAAGCAGCTGCAATGGCTGCAGAAAATGCCAGACTTGAAAAAGAAAAAGAGGAAGCTGAGGCAAAAGCAAAGGCTGCTGCAGGTGCTACAACAAGTCGTTCCAATACGGTTGTTATGGCGCAAACTGCTGCTGCAGGTACTGTACTGGTAAGCTTTAGCGAATTTGATTGGAACTTGTTAAAGCAGTATTGCGATGATAATTTCATCGGATACACAGTACAACATTAATATTCTTAAATAGCCGGATGGAAATACATCCGGTTATTTCCATAAGAAGGAGAGAAAAATGAGTGACAAATTTATGAAAATTAAAGAACTATTGGAGAAAAAGACCGGGAGAAAAGCTGTTATAAAAAAGATGGTTAAAAATAATGGTACATCATATACGGGAATTTTTGTTGAATTCGAGTCGACAAATACTTTACCGGTAATTAACCTAGATGCTTTTTATGACGAGTGCAACGCCCAAAAATTAAGCATTGATGAAATTACAGATAAGATTATTGCCGTGCTTAATGAAAATACTTCGGAAAACTTTAATACAGAGGCTTTTACCAATTTTTCATTAGCAAAAGACCGCATCATTATGCAGCTGATCAATAAAACCAGAAATCAGGAGCTTCTATCAGATGTTCCATACATTGATTTCTGGGATGATCTTGTTTTGATTTTTAAATATAACCTTTCTGCAGGATACGAAAATCAGGCAAACATTACAATCCATAAAAATCATATGGACGAATGGGGCGCGGATGTAGATACATTGTATCGTCTGGCACAAAAGAATACACCAATAATTATGCCGCCGTTGATAAAAGGTCTTAATCTTGCAGATCGAAAAATTTGGGGAGATAAAGCTTGCTTACTAACAAATGAATATGACTACAATGGTGCGACAGCTGTTGCATATCCAGAGTTATTACCTAAACTCTGTAACCAGCTGAAAGAACAAAGTATTATTTTTGTTCCTGTAAGTATTCATGAAATGCTTATTTACCCGGCTAGTAAGGACATTGATATATGGTCGCAGATGGATTATTTATCAAAACGCGTTAAACAGATCAATCAAATGAATTCAAATGCGGATGCATTGTCAGATTTTACATATGCGTATTCTGACGGCTGCATGTTATAAAACAAAATACTGGCTGGCAAGACATATTACCCGGATGTAAATAGTCCGGATAATATCAAAAATGTAAGAAAGAAGGTAATTTTAGTGATTATGAATATGTGTGCGTACACAACGTGTCCACATCATGCAGCTCCATGTGAGTTTACATATGAATATTTGGGAGAGCATCTGGGTAATACCACCGTATGTCCTATTGGAGAAAACGAAAATTTTCTTGAGTATGATCCTGATAATACGTTCTTTTGTATGATCATTGGAACAAGAAATTTCAATGATTACGATCTGTTTCAGCAGAAGACGGACAATATATTATCATCAAAATCCGGAAAAACAATCATGATTATTTCCGGAGGCGGTGGAAATACGGATAAATATGCAGAAAGATATGCAACCGAGCACAACTACCATCTTATCGTTTTTCCTGCTCAATGGGACGAATTTGGTAAGAAGGCAGGTTTCATTAGAAATGAACAGATGCACAGATATATTGCATCCAAACAGGATCGGGGCGTAATTGCATTTTGGGATGGCGAATCAAAAGGAACTTTTCAAAGTTTTGATTTGTCCAAAAAATACAATAACCAGATCCGGGTAATAAAATACAAAAATATTGAAAAATGAGGTGATTATTATGTTTGAAACAAGACAAATTCCAGCACCAGATGCGATAAATAGATTAAAGAAAGGAGATATTGTTTTTCTTGGGACATATGTCGTGGACATTCTGGATGATCAGAACATTCGCGGCAAATTAACAGGATACAATTGTTGTGATGGAGATGAGATCCATTTTAAATGGACAGATATTGAACGGGTTGTTACAAGAAATGGGATTACGATTGCTGAAAACCCAGGGAAACCACCAAAACTGTTACGTATGGAGGATGCCATACATACAATGGTTGACGATTTAAAAAAAGACAACCGTTGGCCAGGAATCCTTGATTACGTTCATATAGCATCAGAAAATTATGTTTTCAAATCTGAAGATGTAAGTATGGACTTTAAGGTTTGTTATGGAGGCAGTGAAGGAATCTATACGGATTTATATCTCATTGATTTTAGCGGCAGTGAAGAAAAGAAAATCAGAGCTGCAACTATAAAGACTCTATATGAAGATGAGGGAGCATATAGAACTATGGCAATGCTTGGAGCGAATCTGGTTCTTGCTTTTAGCAAATGGGCAAAGACAAATAATGATCTGTTCATTCGTGAAGGATATGGACTTATTCATTATTCTTCAGATGGGAAACGGACATATACCCGTTTTCTTAGAGAAAAGGAACACAGGGATGAGGCCATCAAGGAAGCGTCCAAGATTATTTCTGCAGAAAACCGAGAGGTTCATGCAGATCTGGTAGATTTTAAGACACTTCGTATAATTAAAGTTTTTGATTTAAGTAGAAAGGAGTAATGACAGAAGCCTTGGTAGACCAAGGTTGACCGCCTAAAGGTGTAGAAAGGCGAGAACAAAATGAGGTTTAATTAGCGTGAAAATCCTACGTATGGGAACAACTTGTGAAAGTACGTAGAAAGTAGCATGGGAAGCCGTAACCTCTTATCCACGGACACAGAGCAATCTGTTAAGTGGTTGTCATGCATGCTCTCAGTAACAAAGAGTTACAATATCGGCAGTCATTACCTTTGGATGTAAAAGAGGTAATGACACGCAATAGAATAAAAGATTTTATTGAGAAATATGGGGAAAGCGGAGTATATGTTTCGTTTTCCGGAGGAAAGGATTCTACTGTACTTCTGCATCAGGTGAGAAAATATTATCCTGATGTGGAAGCGGTGTTCCTTGACACCTGGATGGAATATCCGCAGATCCGGCAATACGTAAAACAATTTGATAATGTGAAAGTCATCAAGCCAGAAAAATCAATGAAACAAATTATTGAGGATGATGGTTGGTGTTTTCCAAGCAAAGATGTGGCTGAAGCTATAGAAGCTGCACGAAGGGGGTTGAAATGGGCGATCAATAAGTTGAACGGTCTGGATGGAAAGGGAAATCCTGATCCATACCGGAAACAGTACAAAAAGTGGCTGCCTCTTATAGATGCTCCATTCAAAATATCCCATAAATGCTGTTTGGATATGAAGGAATATCCAGTACAAAAATATGAAAGAGAAACAGGACGAAAACCTATTGTTGCTTTAATGGCAGTAGAGTCCGCCCGGAGAAAAGAAGCCTACTTAAGAACCGGTTGTAATTCATTTGATTCCGGCAGACCAATGAGTAAGCCAATGGGATTTTGGACAGAGAATGATGTCCTTGAATATGCTGTAAAAAATCATATTGATTTTGCCTCACCATACGGAAATATTGCAGAAGTTGGACAAATAGATGGACAACTTCGCCTTGATTGTTGCACGAAATGTAAATATCGAACGACAGGAGAATCAAGGACCGGCTGCATGTTTTGCCCGGTGGGGTGCCATTTGGATGGATTTGCAAAATTTAAGCGATTAAAGCAGTATAATCCCAAATTATATGACTATTGTATGGAAGAATTAGGTGAAAAAGAACTTCTTGAGTGGGTAAGAAAACATTATTAAGGAAGGATCACATTATGGAAAAAAAAAATATTATGCAATCACAACGAGCATGAAATTTGAAAAAACGGTCTTAGTACCGGTCGATCAGGTCGAAGATATTGATGAAGCTATTGATCTGGTTAACGGCGGAGTTGAAGTGTCCAGTATTGATCTTTTGGGCCAGGATGCAGAGAGTGAAACAATTGCATGCAGCTATGCGGATGCCGATGGAATTTTGAATCTGTCAGATTCGGATGCTGAATATTATCAAATTATCAATAACGAAAATGAGGAGGAAAAATGACAATGAATAATGTTTCAATTAAAGATTTCCATGTTGGAAAACCGGCATGGTCTATCGAGCGCAAGGGAAATACAGAAGAGATCGTTGAACAGTCTGTCATTAATGTCGGACGAAAATATGTAACGGTTTTAAGAATGGAACGTAAATATTCTGAACTTCCAGGAGGGGGAGCATATCTTACCGATAGAGCTTCCTGCGGATACGATTCTTGGCTTTTTCCAACGGAACAGTCAGCTAAAGAGTTTATTCAGAAGAAAGATTTGATTTTAAAAATTAGAAAAAAGATAGATCATATTTCTTCGTTTGGCGAGGAATATACCCTTGCTGATCTCAAAAAAGTTTATGAAATCTTAGAAAGTACGCTGCCACAACCGGCAGATCCACAAGCAGAAGATCCTTAAAGGTGGCATCCGCAAAAGGAACCAGGCTCCGTACCTGGTGAAAGGATTCCGGCTGTTTGAAAAAGTTAAACATCGGGGAAAACAGTATTTTATCTTCGGTCGGCGAAACAGTGGTTTTTTCGACATACGGACTTTAAATGGTAACAAGGTAAACAAAGGAAGCGTGAGCTGCAGAAAGATCAGATCTTTAGATGCGCCTCATAGCTTCCTGACAGAACAAAGAAAGGTAATGGCTTAGCCTGTTGTGTGCTTCTCTCATGACTAAAGTCACGAGTGTCCGCATCTGGCTTGCCAAAGGTATTTTATGAATAGAAAAGAAGAAATTGCTCAGGTAGAACAATTAGGTGAAGCGATTGGTTATGGTAATTTAATGGATATAGCAAGTGGGTTATGGGCACTCAAAGAAGGAAGTCCAACGCATATGCCATCTGTTAAAGGCTTTATGACAGAAGAAGGAAAAAAAGTTGCTTTACAACAACTTGATGCCAGGCTTACAGAATTAAAAAAGCTAGGCTATTAAGAAATTTTGTACACACATATGGAATACCGTCTAAATAAATCAAGACGGTATTCCACAAAAATAAGAAAGGATAAGCCGGGGAGCCGGCAGGTAATTTTTATGGTAATCATTAAAAGAAGTGGAGAAGAAGATCTCTTTGACCGTAGAAAAATTGACAATGCAATCGCAAAAGCAAACACTTCCGTAGAGGAATGGGAACGTGCATCTGCAAAAGACCGCGAGCTGGTTGCCCGGAGAGTTGAAGAAATTGCAGAAACAGCAGGACATCCCATGGGTGTTGAAGAGATTCAGGATGCTGTAGAACTGGAACTGATGAAACTGCAGCTTTTTAAGCTTGCAAGAAATTATACTGTTTACCGGTATAAAAGGGAAATTGCTCGTAAGTCGAATACGACGGATGAGCAGATTCTGTCCCTTATTGAAAGAAATAATGAGGAAGTAAAACAGGAAAATTCCAATAAGAATCCTACCATCAACAGCGTTCAGCGTGATTACATGGCTGGCGAAGTTAGCAAAGATCTTACAAAAAGGTTTCTGCTTCCTCCGGATATTGTGCAGGCACATGAAGAAGGACTGATTCAGTTTCATGATGCGGACTATTTCGCACAGCATATGCACAACTGTTGTCTGGTAAACTTAGAGGACATGCTGCAAAATGGTACCGTAATCAGTGGAACCGGTATTGATACTCCTCACAGCTTTTCTACCGCCTGCAACATTGCAACACAGGCGATTGCACAGGTGGCAAGTTCACAGTATGGTGGACAGACGATTACATTGTCCCATCTGGCACCGTTCGTACAGATCAGCCGCGAGAAATTCCACAGACAGATAATTGCGGAATTCGAAGCAAACGGTATGGAGTACACCGAAGAGCAGGTGGTAACAGCGACCGAAATGCGTGTAAGAGAAGAGATCAACCGTGGTGTACAGATGATCCAGTATCAGGTGATCACGCTTATGACGACAAACGGACAGGCACCTTTCGTTACTGTATTTATGTATCTGGACGAAGTGCCGGAAGGACAGACGAGAGACGATCTGGCTGCAATCATTGAGGAAATGCTGCGCCAGAGAATCAAGGGCGTAAAGAATGAACAGGGAGTCTTTGTTACTCCTGCATTTCCAAAGCTCATTTATGTTCTCGAAGAGGATAATATCCATGAAGATTCCAAGTATTATTCTCTTACCAAGCTGGCAGCACAGTGTACTGCAAAGCGCATGGTTCCGGATTATATTTCCGAAAAGAAGATGAAAGAACTAAAAGTGGACAAGAACGGGGAAGGACACTGCTATCCATGTATGGGATGCCGCAGTTTTCTTACTCCGTATATTGACCCGGAAACCGGAAAACCGAAATATTACGGACGTTTTAACCAGGGTGTTGTAACCATAAATCTTGTTGATGTAGCATGCTCCTCTGATGGAGATATGGATTTATTCTGGAAAATTCTGGGTGAGCGTCTTGAATTATGCCACCGTGCATTAAGATGCCGCCATGAACGTCTTCTTGGAACACCGTCAGATGTTGCACCGATTTTGTGGCAGCATGGAGCACTTGCCCGTCTGAAAAAGGGGGAGCCAATTGACAAGCTGTTATATAATGGCTATTCAACCATTTCCCTTGGCTATGCCGGTCTGTGTGAAACCTGTAGGCGTATGCTTGGAGTTTCTCATACAGAAACTGAAAAGGGAATGCCATTTGCAAAATCTGTAATGCAGCATCTGAACGATGCCTGCGCAAAATGGAAGGCTGCGGAAAACATTGACTACAGTGTCTATGGAACTCCTCTTGAGTCCACCACATACAAATTTGCGAAATGTCTGCAGAAGCGTTTTGGTATCATCAAGGATGTGACCGATCACAATTACATTACAAACAGCTATCATGTTTGTGTCCGTGAAAAGATCAACGCCTTTGAAAAACTGAAATTTGAATCAGAGTTTCAGCCTCTTTCCTCTGGTGGCGCAATCAGCTATGTGGAAGTACCAAATATGCAGGATAATATTGATGCCGTGATTGCCGTCATGAAATACATTTACGATAATATTATGTATGCGGAGCTTAATACAAAGAGCGATTACTGTATGCAATGCGGATATGACGGAGAAATCCAGATTGTCGAAGAAGAGCATACACACAAGCTTATCTGGGAATGCCCGAAATGCGGAAATCGTGATCAGAACAAAATGAGCGTAGCCCGCCGTACCTGTGGATACATCGGCACGCAGTTCTGGAATCAGGGAAGAACGCAGGAAATCAAGGAAAGAGTGTTACATTTGTAAAAAATGGAAAAAAAATTCAAATGTTTTTGAAAAAAACCAAATGTTCTTGAAAAGAATTAGCAAATGATGCAATGCCAATTTCCAAATGTTGTTAGAATACTTTGGGAAGAAAATTAAATAAAATTTGAAAAATCAAGGCTTTCAGTGACTGAAGCCTTGATTTTTTGTTGTTATGATGTTTTGATCCAAAGATGATTTAATTTAATATTTTATCGTTGTCTGTTACTGTATCTGCAATATTACAAAAAGCAAGAATTAATTCGTTGATGGTTTCAAAAAATTCTGCACATGGAACTCGCTCCCCATTTCCTATTTCAAGAAGCAGATCGGCAGTAATTGTTTGGCTACAATAACATGGTAAAAGTACAGATAGCGCAGCACAAATTTGCCTATTTTCACATGGAACAGGGCGCTTTGTTGCAAGAGTTGTAATAATTTTTTTAAATTCTGTACATTGCGCTTTCATTTTATCATAGTAGGCGGGATCATCATTTCTATGGAGAAAAAAAGCCTTCATTGGCATTTCTTTGTTTATTTTTACAAGAATTGTTTCATTTACTGTAATTTCACTTGGGGCAGAAGTATCTCTGCGGTAGACAGTCGAGGTGGAAAAAAATTTCGAATCATGTATTGATAGCCGCGCCTGAGAAACTGGAAAATATCCATTCAGGCCCATCACATATTTGACCATCCATCCAACGTTCCTCCTATATTCCGCATTGTTACCTTTTACAGTTTTATCCGGATAAATTGGGAAATCTTTACGATTATTAAAATTTTGTTCCAGTTCTTTTACAACACCAGAGAGCGCTGGTTTACCCTCGATTGATGCTGCAATCATTTTTTTCATGTGTTTTGGAGTAAGTAAGAAATCCATGATTTCAACACTTGTTTCTGTCATTGGAATGACACTCTTCTTAAAAAAATCAATTGTAAATTGTCGCATGGTTAGCCTCCTTTTTTATATTGACTTCAAATCTTATGGAATAATCGTCCATATGTCTATTTGAATCATACGACAAATTAGAAAATTTGTCAACATACGTAGCCAATAATGCCAAATTAATTGCAAGATGAAAAAATATATGCTATAATAAATTTATTAAGTAAAAATAAAATAGTAAATAATACATAGTCAAAGAATTTCAGAAATTCTTTGACTTTTTATTTAACCAAGGTTGTGATTTTCACAACCTTTTTTATTACAACAAATTAATATTCATCAATAAGATGAGAAAAGGAGGAAATTTTATGCATGAAAAATTAAAACTTCAGGTAACAACAGTGACAAACGCTGGTAAAGAACCCGAAAAAGAGACGAATGCCCTTCCAATGGCATTGGCTATCGTTGCGGCTTTTTCAGAAACATCTGTAGAAACGGAAGGCATCCTGTCGCGTTATCTGGATGGTTGCCGAAAACTCGTTAAAAGACCAGTTTTTAAAGCATATTGTAGAAATTGTGGAATTGATGTCGGGCTTCGCCAGGAAATTGTAGTCATGCTTACTCAAGATGACGAAACAGAACTCATTGAAAATACTGCTTCTATTCTTGCGAGAATGGAAGATCCACAAAAAATACTGGCTTTGAAATATGCTTTCCGGGTTTTGTCTAAACGCACGCTACTTGATGTCAGCGAATATCAGGATATGGAATTAACAAGAATGAAACTGGCATAAGCCTTTCATAACAATTTTATTTAAAGAGCGAAATCCCAATCAGAAGACGTTGGTGACGAAAGCAATAAGAGGGAGGACCGGCAATGGAACACTGTCTTCACTATAAAAAAGGAGGAACTAGCATTTATGGAAAAGGAAATTCAAACAGTAGACCACACATTAAACTTTATAAGGATTTCAAACGGAGCAGCAATAGGCAAGGAATTCAGGGTGAAAATTTGTCAAATTGCAGCACAATCAGGATTATGCGAATCCGTTGTTAAAGACTGTATCAATTCCCTAATCAAACAAGGAACTATCACATTTCTTATGCGGAGTGATAACTCATATTCTTCATGTAAGATTTTAAATGAAATCACAGCTTTGGAGAATACAAATGATTTAGTACCTGTAATACATGGGAATGAAGCAGAACGGAGCAGCAGTGGACATTCTGTGGTAGCAGGAGGCCGTTCAAATTCCTGTATGACTGTTCATGAAACGTGGGACAAAATAAAAAAAACAGGCAAATTTATGTCTGTCAGAGAACGTAAGTCCCTTATATGCTAGGAGGAGATGACATATGCGTAATGAATATCAAAATGAATATCTGAAGCCACTATCATCAATTTGTGAATGCTATGATTATATCTGGAGAATTTACCCTGACGGATGTCTTGTAATGGCAGATAAAGTCATGTATAAACATGGATGTACATCTTTAAGATGGGTTGGAAAGAGTACCTGTGGCCATTTGGAATATAGGTCTGTAGAACAGATGCTTATTAATTGGCTGCCGGAACTTGAAAAAAATTGTGGGCAAAATTCTATGAAAAAGGAAATTGAAGTGATTAAAAGCATACAGCAGATTGTTGCTTAATATTATTGCAAAAATTTTTATACATGCTATAATAAATTTGTTAAGTTAAAATAAAATAGTAACTAAAAAGAAGTCCAATGATTTATTTCATTGGACTTCTTTTATTTAACCAAGACTGTATTCTACAGTCTTATTTTTATGCAGAATTTTTTTGCAGAAAGGAAGGAAATTACATATGAAAACAAAATTAACAAATAATCTCAAATTAGGTAAAACCTATCTTTTCATGGGCTATAACTGGACAGTCTGTGAGCTTGTTAATGATGGCAGAACCGCTGTGCTCCAGTCACATGGTGTGACAAGTGGTGCATGGCCGGGCTTTAAAATGGCAGAATTTGGAAATGGTGATTACTATGCTGATTCCATTGATGGACAGGATATCAGTGCTTATGACCACAAGCTTAAGGAACTGTACAATGCTATCAAGGATGTGGAAGATAAGTCCGCTACTTATGGGAAAGGACTGTACCTGGTGTCAAAAGAAAAAGTCGGTTTTACGAAATGTGGAAAACAGGGTTCCGGTTACTATTGGAAGGCTTTGAAAGAGGCTGCGATGAATTATCAGTCGTTCGGGGCTGCCAGCAACGGCGCGTGGCTCGGTACTGTCAGCGGCAGCGGCAACCCGTTGTGTGTCGACTCGAATGGCGGCGTCTACAACGGCAACCTTCGGAGCAGCGGCTTTGTTGTCGCGCCCGCTTTTAATCTCGACTTATCGAAGGTTGAGGTTGCTGGTGATGAAATCGTCATCAAGGAAAGTGACCACATCGATCAGTCTGAAAATCAGCCAAATTCGGCCCCATACCGTTCCATCTGGGAATATGGCATGGATCTTACAAAAAATGGTGAAACCATGCATGTGACTCCAGAGATGGTAAGACACATTTTTGAAGCCATAAAAGAAGACAATGGCAGAAATTACGTTGCTTCTTACACAAGCCGTAAGTTTACAAGAGAGCAGTACATTGCTGTGTGTGATGAAGTCGAAAACCGGCTTGCAGATGACTCCGGAGATGCCGAATACCGGGCTTGCGAACATGTACTTGGAGAGGGATTTGACAAGACAGAAACCTGGATTATCAAAAGTATGTTTACTGCAAACCATGAATCGCGTACCGTAGAACATCCAGAAAAATTTTCATCCGAACAGAAAGCATGGAACAAAGTTAAATCACTTGCCCTTGCAGATCAGGATGGAAATGAAGTTACGGAAGTTAAATATGACCGGGACTCATGCCAGGTTACAGTGATCCATGCAAACAAAACTGTTTGCCGGATTTCTGCAGAAAAGAAGTAAAATTCATTATCTCGATGCGCCGGGAACTGAAAATTGAGGTTCCCGTGCATGGAAACCTCTTTGTTTACCCGGTAATCGGGAGAAAGAGTCAGAAGATGACCCCTTATGATTTCTAGGGTATTAGAATCTATTTTGGTCGTTAATCAAATTATTAATATGCACGAATAGAGGTTTCCAATTGGAAACCTCTACTATTATTAAAATGGAGGAAAATTAAATCATGAATTTTAAAGAAAAATTTCCAGAAGAATACAAAGTTGTATATGATCTTAATGGTCAAGCAATCGAAGTTGGTCAGAACGGATGGATTCCGGATAAAGAGATCGCAGATAAAATTTTGAAGAAAAAACAAAAGCAGAGTTTATATAGGAATGATAAACTCTATCTTGCTAAACGCAATGCAAAGAGTATTCCTGTATCTTGTAGAAGATACAATGGAAAACGCGTTTTAAACGAGGATTTGATGTATTTCGATTCCTTAACGATTGGAGATCTCATTGAAGGCGATGTCATTGAAAATAGTAGAAATACACTTCCTCCGGCATGTGATCGAAGTGATTGTATGCAGATAGGAGAACCATATTCAACAAGAATTGATGAGAGTGGAAAATGGAAAACCACATTTTTAACCTTCAAAAAGATTTCGGATGAAATTTGGGAATTTTGTGGTGACTGTTTCATTGGAGAAAATATACAGACTGGGAAAAGACCAGATGTAATCTAGGAATCGTGAAAGGCGGTGGAACAAATGAAACAAAGTGAAATTGAGGCATATGTTGCTTCAAAAAATAGTACAGTTCTTAATTTTCCAGATCGTGGGCCGTGGGGAGATAATAGGTACCGTGGAAACTGCAGCGGATGGGTAATTGCATATCTTATCTGGAGATATGGTGTCAAGTCACTTGCGGAACTATTTGCAGGTGGTGGTACCGGGTCTGACGTATGCAGGGATATGAATATTTCATATATCGGTGCAGATCTAAATCCAAACCCAGTAAGAAGTAATATTCTTACCATAGATGCTGTCTTTGATGAGGTACCGGATGGATTCCGGGACAAAGATATGCTATTCATGCACCCGCCTTATGGTGCTGAAATTGGCATTCCATATGCAGGAAGTATGTATAAGGATCCAACCGGAGAACTTGCAAAATCGGATCTCGGTCAGATGCCATGGAAAGAGTTTATGAAAACGTTAAATGCGATTATCATGAAGTATTACGCTGCAATGGCTCCTGGAAGTAAAATGGCAGTCCTTATGGGAGATGTCCGAAGAAAAGGGGTATACCACTCCATGTTCAACGATATTGTAATGCCCGGGACGGTTTTACAGACATATGTTAAGATGCAGAATAACTGTGTATCAGATGGCCGTACTTATAGCAATCGATTCACTCCAATTCAGCATGAGATGATGTATGTGATCGAAAAGGCAATGACTGCTTACCTGATCAATTACAAAATTCCATTTGAAAAGGAGATGGACATCCGTAATTCTCAAGCAGCCACCTGGAAAGATGTTGTTTATGCAGCAATGTACAAGCTTAACAAAGACGCGACTATGGAAGAAATTTACGGAGAAATTGAGGGGCACAAAAAATGTGCAAGTAATCCCCATTGGAAAGCCAAAGTAAGACAGGTTTTGCAGTCTGGTCCATTTAAGTCTGTCAGACGTGGAGTTTGGAAGCTTGCAGCAGCGTAAACAGGAAACTAATTAAATAGTTTCCGTCAAGCCAATTTTCCATACTGGAAAATTATAATATGAGATTCCCTACCGGGGAACTCTGTTATCCATGAATCGAAGAAAGAGAGGAAAATATGATGAACAGACAGGATACAATTAAAACATTACAGCAGATTGCTGCAGAGATTGCACAGGAAATGGGTTATACCGAGATGAGGGTAGGAGAAGACCGTCAGAAAGGTATCTGGGAAGAAGGTTTCACCCGATATCTTGAAGAAACCTATGGGAAATGTACCAAGGAAATCAGATGGTTTAAACCCGATGCACCAAAAGATCTGGCATTCGGTGACAACATCGAATTTTCATTCCGTATCAGCAATCCGCAGATCTGTATTGACCACCGGGAAACAGATGGAACCCTTGCAAATGTTGAATTTTCCGACTGGAACAATAAATTATATCAGGAATATGAGAAGGAAAAATCCAGCATGGAAGAACAGCTTGGAAGAGAGCTGACAAAAGAGGAAGATGCTACTCTTGAAGCAAAGCATCCATACCGCACTGGAAATTTCAAACCACGGTATTATCAGATATTTGAAGGGGATGATATGCAGGGGATGGAATTCCATAACAAGATTCTTGAAAAGTGGAACAAAACTGTTTGCCGGAAAACTGCCCTTACAGATAAGAATTCGATCATTGATAAGGTATGTATTAACTATCGGGAATACGACACAGAGCTTACCTCATTATTCTTCGATTTCCCTGTAAAAGCGGATAAAAATCTGCTTCTTGAGGCATACGCACATATCCAGAAAGCCTGTAACGGCGATACCGTTGTCCGCCTGCTCAACCCTGTTTTAACCAAAAATGGGGAAGAAGAGGAACTGGAAGGAGAAAAGATGGATGCGTTTTTTACGGAAGAAGAAAACGGGATATACGAAGGAAGCTACAAGGATTTCCTCGAAAGCTTCAACGGACGGGAACTGGAAACAGGAATCTGCCGGCTGATGGACAGCAAAATGGATGGAGATACCACCAAAGGATCCCTTTTGGATTTCATCTGGTAAGGTAAGAAAAGGAAGAAAAGTGTGGCTTAATGCTGCACTTTTTTTCATATTACAAAGGAGAACTGATCGCAGACTTTCATGCATACTCTCTTAGTAATAATTACGAGGAATATTTTGAATATAATTCTTTGCATTAATTACAATTTGTGATATTATAAAAAAGTAAAGTAAAATAAATTAGTAACTCAAGGAAGTCTGTAAATATTTTTCAGACTTCTTTTGCATAACCAAGACTACAGAATACCTGTAGTCTATTTTTTTACCCAAAGGAGGGCAAGCATATGAACACAAAAATGATGGAAGAGAGTGTTGAATTAAGAACGTTTAAACAGGCCATGGATGTTCTTATCGGGTTTTATGACGGATATAAAACCAAATACACAAAAAACGGAGTTTCACGTTTTGAAAAAGCTCCACAGTTTACACTATTGGTACAACGATGTACCAATTGGGCTGTAAGGGCGAATCTGATTAGTAAACAAAATATTGATCAGATGAAGACAGTCGATGTACATTATCAGTACGTCCGACTTATGGCTTTGTATAAAGCCGTAGCATAAGAAAAATCCCGGTGTAATACCGGGATTTTTTATATGTGTGCCTAGCGGCGCACGTTTCTAACGGGTTAAAGTCCCGAATCCGCCCGGTAGTGGG
>ERZ773138.830-NODE-830-length-33567-cov-21.326689_pt1 | contig 33567 bp, 29 predicted proteins | sample MGYA00511114_ERZ773138 | MGnify/ENA primary metagenome ERZ773138 (study PRJEB29015, sample SAMEA2737805) | human gut metagenome | biome: human gut; feature: human-associated habitat; material: faeces | place: China | collected 2012 ...
AATCACGGTTCTTATTTTGCCTATGCGCGGCTATTCTTTCGTAACTCTCAAGTTAGCAAGTTCTTAAAAATTCTACTATTTATACCAAAATCAGCCAAAATAGAAGAAAAATGCATCTGTAAATAAGTGGATTTTTGAAAAAATATTGATTTTGCACTGCATAGTGGAATATACTTCTTAAAAAGATAAATTCGTCCACTATTTTGTCTAGTCATGCCTTAAATAGTAGAATTTAGGATGCATAACAAAAGAGACAGCGTTATTTGCAAAAAACGGAAACTAAAATAGTAAAAAAAGAGGATATAAACAACTTGTAAGGAGAATCATCTATGAGTGATGCAATTCCTGTGAACAGAATAAAAGGCGTGGGAGAGAAGACAGCGGCTCTGTTCGGCAAGATCAATGTCTATACCATAGACGATCTGATCCGCCATTATCCCAGGGATTATGAGACTTATGATGCTCCGGTATCTGTCCGTGAAGCAGTTCCCGGTAAACTTCAGACCATCTACGGTCAGATCACAGCAATTCCCAACATAAAAAAAGTGCGCAACCTGTCGATCCTGAACGCTGTATTGAAGGACAGCAACGGGGAATCCATCCAGCTTACTTTTTTCAATATGCCTTTTTTAAAAAAAGTATTAAAGCCCGGCGGATTCTATCTGTTCCGGGGTCTCATACAGCAGCGGGGAATTCATAAGATCATGGAACAGCCCCGGATGTTTACCTGGGACGAATATAGACAGAAATCAGGCCGCCTCCTGCCCCGATATGCCCTGACCAAAGGCCTTACCAATCAGACCGTACAGAAATCCGTAGCCCAGGCGCTGGAATACTATCCACCGGAAAAAGAATATCTGCCGCAGATGATATTACAAAAATATCCCATGCTTTCCCACAGGGAAGCTGTCTATGCCCTGCATTTTCCTGAGAGCAGAGAGGAACTGTTAACTGCCAGAAACCGTATGGTATTCGAAGAATTCTTCTCCTTTTTACTGGTACTTCGCAAAAATAAGGAATTGGCGGCGAAGACAGAAAACCATTTTCCCATGTACGAGACTGCGGATACAGTGCGGTTTTTAGAACAGTTGCCGTTCCCGCTGACAAAAGCCCAAAAAAAAGTCTGGGGTGAGCTCAGGGAGGATATGGGAAGTCCTTATGCCATGAACCGATTGATTCAAGGAGATGTAGGCTCCGGTAAGACGATCCTGGCTGTGCTGGCACTTCTTATGTGTGCGGCTAATGGTTATCAGGGAGCAATGATGGCTCCTACTGAAGTACTGGCAGTCCAACATTTTGAGACCATTTCAGGCTATGTAAAAAAATACGGCATTGCTTTCCGTCCTGTGCTTCTGACAGGCTCTATGACGGCAAAGGAGAAACGGGAGGCTTATGCGAAAATTGCTTCCGGAGAAGCTAACCTGATCATCGGAACCCATGCGCTGATCCAGGAAAAAGTGGAATATTCTTCCCTGGCACTGGTAGTAACGGATGAACAGCACCGCTTTGGTGTAAGGCAGAGGGAGACATTAGCCGCCAAAGGAAGTGAGCCTCATGTGTTAGTTATGAGTGCTACGCCAATTCCCAGGACATTGGCCATTATCCTATATGGGGATCTGAAGGTCTCGGTCATTGATGAACTTCCTGCGAACCGTCTGCCGATCAAGAACTGTGTAGTAGGCACATCTTATCGCCCCAAAGCCTATGAATTTATTGCAAAAGAGGTGGCTGCCGGCAGACAGGCTTATGTCATCTGTCCTATGGTGGAAGAAGGGGAATCGGAAGACCTGGAGAATGTAGTGGATTATACAGAGAAGCTCCGGGCAGCTCTGCCTCCTTCCGTACAGGTGGCTTATCTTCATGGGAAAATGCGCCCGTCAGATAAGAACCGTATTATGGAAGAGTTCGCTGCTAAGGAGATTGATGTCTTAGTCTCCACCACGGTAATTGAAGTAGGCATCAATGTTCCCAATGCCACAGTAATGATGGTGGAAAATGCGGAGCGCTTCGGTCTGGCACAGCTGCATCAGCTGCGTGGGCGTGTGGGACGTGGGGAATTTCAAAGCTATTGCATTTTTATCAGCACTTCCGAAGCCAAAGAGACCATGGAACGATTACAGATCCTGAACCATTCCAACGACGGTTTCCATATTGCTTCCGAGGATCTGAAACTGCGAGGTCCGGGAGATATCTTCGGAATCCGGCAGAGCGGTGAATTTGCATTTGTACTGGGTGATATATATACAGATGCAAATATTTTAAAAGAAGCTTCCGATGCCGTGGAACAGTTGCTTGTATCCGATCCGGAGCTGACAGATGACGACAGTCTGGCATTGGTGAACTATTTCAAGGAACATACCGCAGTAAATGTTGTTGACTTTCGGACCATCTGACAGTAAAATTACTTTTAGGTTCAAAGCTTTATACTTAGGATCATATAATTTATGTTAATTCATGTAAAGGGAAGGTTTAGATACCAGAATGTCAAAAATTGCAATCGTAACCGACAGTAACAGTGGCATTACACAGGCAGAAGGAGCACGTCGCGGAATCCATGTTCTGCCCATGCCTTTTATGATCGATGAAGTCACATACTATGAAGATATTGACCTGACACAGGAGCAGTTCTATGAAAAGTTAAAATCAGGTGCGAATATTGCCACCAGCCAGCCGTCTCCTGACAGTGTCACCAGCCTGTGGGACAAGCTTTTACAGGAATATGACGAGATCGTACACATTCCTATGAGCAGCGGTCTGTCCGGTTCCTGTCAGAGTGCCATGGCCTTTGCGGCAGATTATGATGGCAGAGTTCAGGTCGTGAACAACCAGAGAATCTCCGTAACCCAGCGTCAGTCTGCACTGGATGCCCTGCAGCTTGCGGCAGCCGGTAAAGACGCGGCCCAGATCAAAGAATTCCTGGAAAATGATAAATTCAACAGCAGTATCTATATCATGCTGGACACCTTGTATTATCTGAAAAAAGGCGGACGGATCACTCCGGCGGCGGCAGCCATCGGTACCATGCTTCGCCTGAAACCGGTGCTGACCATTCAGGGTGAAAAGCTGGATGCCTTTGCAAAGGCCAGAACCACCTCACAGGGCAAGAGCATGATGATCAATGCTATTAAAAAGGACATCAACGAGCGTTTTGGCGGCATGACGGAGGACAAGCACATCTGGCTGCAGATTGCCTATACTCATGACCGAGCAGCCGCAGAGCAGTTCCGCACGGAAGTGGAAGCGGAATTCCCCGGCTATGACATCCATATCGATCCGCTGTCCTTAAGCGTTGCCTGCCATATCGGCCCCGGTTCCCTTGCACTGGCATGCTGTAAAAAAATCAACGTGTAATTTTTCAATGATTCTGTTACTCCCGGAAAGTAGTATTCCGGGAGTTTTCATTATCTTATCTGTTTCCCCCATCCCTTGTATTTTTTACTTTTCCAAACACAAAATCTATGGTATACTTAAGACAATAATGTGTTGATAAGGAGTTCCATTTCATGGCAAAAGACAATAATTATGACGCCTCAAGTATTACCGTCCTGGAAGGACTGGAAGCGGTAAGAAAGAGACCCGGAATGTATATCGGCAGTGTCTCCACCAAGGGTCTGAACCACCTGATCTACGAGATCGTAGATAACTCTGTGGACGAGCATCTGGCCGGATACTGCGATACGATAAAAGTAACATTAGAAGCGGACGGCTCCGCCACGGTAGAAGATAACGGACGTGGTATTCCCGTGGGTATGCACGAAAAAGGGATCAGCGCGGAGCGTCTGGTATTTACGACTCTGCATGCCGGCGGTAAATTCGACAATTCCGCATATAAGACCAGCGGCGGTCTGCACGGCGTAGGTTCCTCTGTAGTAAATGCTCTGTCTACACGACTGACAGTAAGAGTCAAGACCGGTGGCTGTATTTACGAAGACCGCTATGAACGGGGGAATCCCGTTCTGGATCTGGTAGACGGTCTGCTTCCCATCGTAGGTAAGACAAGGGAGACCGGTACCACCATTAACTTTCTGCCGGACGATACTATCTTCGATAAAACACGTTTCAAGGAAGATGAAGTAAAGAGTCGTCTGCATGAGACCGCTTATCTGAATCCAAAGCTTACGATCATTTTTGAAGATAAGAGAAAAGAAGAACCTGAAAAAGTCACGTTCCATGAGCCGGAGGGAATCATCGGCTTTATCAAAGACATGAACCGTTCCAAAGAGACGGTTCATGATGTGATCTATTTCTCCGGTGAGAGTGACGGGATCTCTGTGGAAGTGGCATTTCAGTATGTAAATGAATTCCATGAAAATGTCCTGGGTTTTTGTAACAATATTTACAACTCCGAGGGCGGTACCCACCTGACGGGTTTCAAGACCCAGTTCACCAATGTGATCAATACCTATGCCCGTGAGTTGAACATTTTAAAAGAAAAAGATGCCAACTTTACAGGTGCGGATGTTCGTAACGGTATGACTGCCGTCGTATCCATCAAGCATCCGGATCCCCGTTTTGAAGGACAGACCAAGACCAAGCTGGACAACCAGGATGCCGCAAAAGTTGTGGCAAAAGTAACCGGAGAAGAAATCATAAGATTTTTTGACCGTAATTTAGAGACCCTGAAAAGCATCATCGGCTGTGCGGAAAAGGCGGCCAAGATCCGTAAGACCGAGGAAAAGGCAAAGACCAATATGCTGACAAAGCAGAAGTTTTCCTTTGATTCCAACGGAAAACTGGCAAACTGCGAGTCCAGAGATCCTTCCAAATGTGAAATTTTCATTGTAGAGGGTGATTCTGCGGGCGGCAGTGCCAAGACAGCAAGAAACCGTATGTATCAGGCAATCCTGCCTATCCGCGGTAAGATCCTGAACGTGGAGAAAGCCAGCATCGATAAGGTTCTGGCAAATGCAGAGATCAAGACCATGATCAACGCATTCGGCTGCGGATTTTCCGAGGGTTACGGCAATGATTTTGATATTACCAGGCTGCGCTATGACAAGATCATCATCATGGCGGATGCCGATGTGGATGGTGCCCATATTTCCACATTGCTGCTTACCTTATTTTACCGTTTCATGCCGGATCTGATCTTCGAGGGGCATGTGTACATAGCAATGCCTCCCTTATACAAGGCAATGCCCTCCAAGGGAGAAGAAAAATATCTATACGATGACAAGGCACTGGAAAAATACCGTAAAACCCACAAGGGACCCTTTACCTTACAGCGATACAAAGGTCTGGGTGAGATGGATGCCGAACAGCTGTGGGAGACCACACTGGATCCGGAACGCCGACTGTTGAAATTGGTGGAGATCGAGGATGCACGTATGGCTTCCGAGATGACAGAGCTTCTCATGGGTACGGATGTACCACCCAGAAAAGCCTTTATTTATGATCACGCTACAGATGCGGAATTAGACATCTAGTATCATAAGATCCTGAAATGTAATGTCAGAAAGACGAGGACCAGAAATGGACGACAGCAGAATTATAAAAACAGAATACTCCGAGGAGATGCAGAAATCCTTCATCGACTATGCCATGAGCGTTATCATTGCCAGAGCCCTGCCGGATGTCAGAGACGGTCTGAAGCCGGTACAGAGAAGAACTCTCTACGATATGCACGAGCTGGGGATCCGCTATGACCGTCCCTACCGTAAAAGTGCCCGTATCGTAGGTGATACCATGGGTAAATATCATCCCCACGGCGACAGTTCCATCTATGAGGCACTGGTAGTCATGAGCCAGGATTTCAAAAAAGGTATGCCTCTGATCGACGGTCATGGCAACTTCGGCAACATCGAAGGAGACGGAGCCGCTGCCATGCGTTATACCGAGGCAAGACTGCAGAAAGTGACCCAGGAAGCTTTCCTGGCGGATCTGGATAAGGATGTGGTAGATTTTGTACCGAATTTCGATGAGACGGAAAAGGAACCTTCCGTACTGCCGGTAAAGATTCCGAACCTCTTAGTCAACGGATCGGAGGGTATCGCCGTAGGTATGGCTACCAGCATTCCTCCTCACAACCTTGGAGAAGTCATTGATGCCGTAAAAGCATATATGCTGAATAACGAGATCACGACAAAAGAACTGATGCGTTATCTGAAAGGGCCGGATTTTCCCACAGGTGGTATCGTTATTAATAAGGATGAACTGGAAGAGATCTACGAGACCGGAACCGGTAAGATCAAGCTGCGTGGCAAGGTAGAATTCCAGAAAGGAAAAGCCGGCAAGACCAACGTGGTGATCACTGAGATTCCCTATACCATGATCGGAGCCAATATTGCAAAATTTTTATCCGATGTAGCAGCTCTGTCCGAGACCAAAAAGACCCAGGATATTGTAGATATTTCCAACCAGTCCTCCAAGGAGGGCATTCGTATCGTAATTGAATTACGTAAGGATGCAGATCCCGAGAACTTTGTAAATATGCTTTATAAAAAAACCCGTCTGGAAGATACCTTCGGTGTGAACATGCTGGCTATTGCAAACGGCAGACCGGAGACCATGGGTTTAAAGCAGATCATCAAGTCGAATGTGGATTTCCAGTTTGAAGTAGCCACCAGAAAATATACGAATCTTCTTGCCAAAGAAATGGAGCGCAAGGAGATTCAGGAAGGACTGATCAAGGCCTGCAATGTGATCGATCTTGTCATCGAAATCTTACGTGGTTCCAAAGACCGAGCCATGGCGAAGGCCTGCCTCGTAGAAGGCAAGGTGGACGGGATCAAGTTTAAGTCCAAAGAGTCAAAGATCATGGCAGCCCAGCTGATGTTCACCGAGAAACAGGCGAACGCTATCTTAGAGATGCGTCTGTATAAGCTGATCGGTCTGGAACTGGAAGCATTGATCAACGAGCACGAAGAGACCATGGCGAATATCTATCGCTACGAAGACATACTGGATCGCAGAGATTCCATGGCACAGGTCATCATGAATGAACTGGATGGATTCAAAAAGGAATACAGCCATCCTCGTAAGACGGTCATCGAGAACGGCCAAGAAGCTGTTTATAAAGAAAAAGAACTGGAAGAGATGGACGTGGTCTTCCTGATGGACCGTTTTGGTTACGCAAAAACCATCGACCTGTCTACTTATGAACGGAATAAAGAAGCCGCGGATGCAGAGAATAAATACGTCTTCACCTGTAAAAACACCGGACGTATCTGTCTGTTTACCAATACCGGTCAGATGCATACCGTCAAGGTACTGGATCTGCCTTACGGCAAATTCCGTGACAAAGGTGTGCCTATCGATAATGTAAGTAACTTCAGTCAGGCCAAAGAAGAGCTAATCTATATCACCAGTCAGAAGGAACTGAACTTATGTCAGGTAATTTTCGCCACTGCTGAATCCATGCTAAAAGTAGTGGACGGCGGAGAGTTTGACGTAACCAAGCGTACGGTTGCAGCCACCAAACTGGCGGAAGGAGATACCCTCGTAAGTGTAACAGCACTCACGGACCAGCGGAACATTGTGCTGCAGACAAAGGGCGGATTTTTCCTTCGTTTTGCTGTAGATGAGATTCCTGAGAAAAAGAAAGGGGCCATCGGTGTCCGCGGTATGAAATTATCCGACGGCGATCTGGTGGAAAATGTGTATTACACCAAAAACGCCGTGGAAACCACCATTGAATACAAGGGAAAAGAACTTGTCTTAAACAATCTGAAGCTCGGCAAGCGTGACAGCAAGGGAACCAAGGTCAGAGTATAGAGAAACGGAGAAGAAAACATATGAGAGTAATTGCAGGAACCGCAAGAAGTCTGCCGTTAAAGACCCCGGAGGGCATGGATACCAGACCCACAACCGACCGGATCAAAGAAACTCTTTTTAATATGCTGCAGACTTATATTCCGGACTGTGTGTTCGTGGATATTTTCAGCGGAAGCGGCGGCATTGGTATTGAGGCATTGAGCCGCGGTGCCAGAAAAGCATATTTTATCGAAAATGCCCCGAAGGCATTAGCATGTATCGAGGATAATCTGGCATTTACGAAAATGAAAGATCGTGCTATCGTATTAAAGCAGGATGCCTGTGCCGGGCTGACCGGCATCTACGAAAAACATGTAGATGTGATCTTCATGGATCCACCCTACGATCAGGAGCAGGAACGCAGAGTTCTGGAACAGCTGCGTTATGCAAAATATGTATCAGAGGAAACACTGATCCTCGTGGAGGCCTCTCTGCATACGGATTTTTCTTATGTAGAGGAGCTTGGGTTTGAAGTAACCCGTGAAAAAAAATACAAAACCAACAAGCATGTATTTCTTCGCAGGAAATAATTGCAGAACGGAGATTTTATGAAAAGGGCTGTTTATACCGGAAGCTTTGATCCTATTACCAACGGACATATGGATATCATCCGCCGGGCCTCGGAAATATTTGATGTTTTAATTGTCAGTGTTTTGAATAATAAAGAAAAGACACCGTTGTTTTCTGTAGAGGAACGTGTTAAGATACTAGAAGAAGCCACAAAAGATCTGCCTAATGTGCAGATTGACAGTTTCAGCGGCCTATTAGTAGATTATGCACAGGAAAAGGATCTGCATGTCATTGTGCGGGGGTTGCGTGCCATTACGGATTTTGAGTACGAACTGCAGATGGCCCAGACCAACCGGATGCTTTCCCACGGCAAAATCGATACCGTTTTTTTAACAACCAGTCTGGAATACGCTTATTTAAGTTCCTCTGCCATCAAGCAGATTGCAAGCTTTGACGGAGACATCACACCCTGTGTTCCGGATTTTGTAGCTGATCTGATTTACGAAAAATATCGTCAGAAAAAGCTTTCAGACAATCGCAATGTGTAAATAAGGAGAGTTTCATGAGCAGTCGAATCGAACAATTAATTGACGAAATAGAAGATTATATCGAGAGCTGTAAGCCTAAGTTCATGTCCAGTACTGAGATCATTGTTAATAAGGATGAAATCGACGAATTGTTGCGGGAACTGCGCATGAAGACACCGGATGAGATCAAACGTTATCAGAAGATCATCAGCAACAAAGAGGCAATTCTGAACGATGCCAAGGCCAAGGCAGAAGCACTCATCAATGAAGCAACCGTTCATACCAACGAACTGATCAATGAACATGAAATTATGCAGCAGGCATATGCCCAGGCCAACGAGGTGGTCACCATGGCCAGTAAACAGGCACAGGAGATTTTGGACAATGCCACCATTGAAGCCAATGAATTAAAATCCCAGGCAATGCAGTATATGGATGATATGCTGGCTCATCTGGAAAATATCATATCCGCTTCCACACAGCAGGCCAGTTCCAATTATGATACCCTGATCGGCAATCTGAATCAGTATCGGGATATTATCCAGTCTAACCGCAGTGAACTCCATCCGGTAGATGAAGACTTAGAGGGTATAGACAACGCTGACGAGGCCAGTGATGATTTAAATGTAATGTAATCATAAAACCAGTTTTCTGCCGAAAGCTGGTTTTTTAAAAATAAAGGAATTGACATAATGAAAGTAAGTAAAAAACAAAAAAGGCTGTTTGTCAGGACAATGATCTGTACGGTCAGTCTTGTCACAGCCTGTTTTTTTTGCAGTTCGCTGGAAGCTGCTGCGGCTCCGAGAGCACAGGAGACCGGAGAGAGGGTTACCATTGTCATCGATCCCGGACACGGTGGTGAAAATGAAGGAACCCTGGAAGGCATTGTCCAGGAGAAAAAAATGACCATGGTTACCGCCATGGCAATGTATGAAGAATTACTGAAATATGATAATGTGGATGTCTACCTGACCCATACGGAAGATGTGACACTGTCTTTGGCAGACCGGGCACAGTTCGCTGCAGAGCGGAATGCGGATTTTTTATTCAGTATTCATTACAATGCATCCGTGGATCATGACCTGTTCGGTTCCGAAGTATGGATCTCTTCCGTACAGCCATACAATGCCTACGGCTATCAATTCGGCTGGGAACAGATGCAACAGATGAAAGATATGGGACTGTTCCTCCGCGGCGTCAAGACAAAATTAAAAAATAATGGAGACGATTATTACGGAATCATCCGGGAGTGCACCGCCCGATCAATTCCTTCCGCTATCATTGAGCACTGTCATGTCGACGAAAGTCGTGATACCCCTTATTGCCAGACCGAAGAGGATTGGAAACGTTTCGGCAGAGAGGATGCATTATCCGTTGCCAGATATTTTGGATTATCCAGCACAAGTCTGGGGGTAGATTACAGCAATGAAGCGAATAATCTTCCGGAAGTATCTCTGCAATCCATTCTTCCCGCTACGATCCGTGATCAGACCGAACCGGATGTCTGTGTACTGACATTGCAAAATGCGGATTACGACACCGGAGAAGTCACATTGGAAGTGACCGCGACGGACTACGATTGTCCCATGATGTATTATGATTACAGTACCGATGGAGGGAAGACTTATTCCGAACTGATCCCCTGGCCGGATCTGGATATCATGGTCGGCACTTATCCAGATACTTTTACCTTTTCCCTGTCCTTCACTAAGGGAGAAACCCCGGTAATCACGGTGCGTGGATATAACCAGGCGGATCTGTTTACCGAAAGTGAACCGATTACTTTTGCCAAGCCTTTTGTCGATCAGGAGAAGGCTGCGGAAGAAGCAAGACAGGAAAGCCTGGCTGCAGAAGAGGCAGCGGCTTCCCGCATATCGGAAACCCAGGTGACCGACGCTTACGGTTCGGTGATCACCATGGCTGATGCAGCCGGGAATACAGGATCATCCTCTGAAGGCAAAAAGGAAGTAAATTTCGGAGTGTTCCTGGTCATATGTATCGTTCTGGTGGTATTACTTCTGATGGTCTTTCTACTGTATCAGATCCAACAGAGCAGGCACCGGAAACGCAGACGGAAGGCTCAGCGCAGAAATGTGTCCGGGCGCAACAGGAACCATCCCAGATAATAAAGTGCTGTAAGTCCGGTAAGAAACAGTTTATGAAAAAAATATCCGGTCAGAGATAAACCGGTATTTCGGATACAGCTTCCGGTCTGGGCCAGGCAGCAAAGTCCTCCTGCAGGTAGCAGCAATAACGTATAAAGAGGCCATCGATCCCCCAATATGCTTAACCCTCCGCTGATCTCCAAAAGCGGAGCACAGACACGACCATTCGGAAGAAAGATCCCCGGCAGCAGATTCAGCAGATTGAAGAAGATCATATAACCTCCCAGCTGTAAAATATTTCTGCCGGCAGCATACACTGCTTCATCCAATGCTTCCAACAACGGCATAACAGGTGTTCCACCGGCTGACACTGTGAAAATTGTCTGTGACATCGGAATTTTCCTGCGATATACTGTATAACGCAGAAGGATACCGTACCCAAGTGGAATACCATACATTCCGAATAAATAGGGCAGGATTGATTCCCGGTGCAGCAGAGGCAGAACAAATCCAAGAAAATATACCGGTCCAAGATTGTTACAGAAGGACAGCAGATATTGTCCTTCCGTTACAGAAAGTTCCTGTCTGTCGCGAAAATCAGCAATCGTACGTGCTCCCATGGGAAATCCGCACAGAAATCCCATCAGGATCACATAGATTCCAGGTCCGGACAGGCGAAATATTTTTTCAAACAAGGGTTGTACCGGTCGGATCAGACTGTTTACCAGTCCCATGCGGATCAAGGTTCCCGACAGGATCATAAACGGAAGAAGCACCGGCACCATTTTTTCATACCAAAGTTCCAGTCCCAAGGCAGCATATGCAAGGCTTAAGGATGAATGTGTCAGGATGCAGCAGGTCATTACAACAAAAAAACAGATTCCGGATATTTTTTTCATAGCAGACTGTCTTGCAGAGTTTGTATACTATATGCCGGAAAAAGAATTTTAAGTCTTAAGAAAGAGATCAGTGTCCATGCGATTGGATAAATTTTTATGTGATAATAATATAGGCACCAGAAGCCAGGTAAAGGAATACATCAAAAAGGGACAGGTGGCGATAAACGGTCAGATGGTCAAAAAACCGGAGACAAAGGTCAATGAAGATACCGACATTGTCATTTGTCAGGGGAAAGAAATCCATTATCAAAAATATGTCTATTACATGTTAAATAAACCGGAGGGTGTCGTATCCGCCACCAATGACAATACTGCACCCACCGTGGTGAGTCTCCTGACGGTACCGGAGCAGAAGGAACTGTTCCCGGTAGGACGTCTGGATAAAGATACTACCGGGTTGTTGCTCTTAACCAATGACGGTGCTCTGGCCCATGATCTGTTGTCGCCGAAAAAGCATGTGGATAAAACATATCGTGTAAGGCCGGAAAAGCCGCTTTCCGCAGAAGATATCCACCGTCTGGAATCCGGTCTTGAAATCGGAGACGACAAACCGACGTCTCCGGCGAAAGCCGTACTTACCGAAGACGGAGACCTGTTACTGACCATTCACGAAGGTCGCTTCCATCAGGTAAAACGCATGTTGCAGGCCATAGGTAATCAAGTACTTACTTTAGAGCGTATCCGTTTCGGCTCGCTGTCCCTGGATCCTGCTCTTTCCAGAGGAGATTACCGGGCGTTGACCGAAGAAGAAATCAAACACTTACGAATAAAGGAGTAAATTTTAATGCAATTCAAAAGAATGTTTTCCACAGATGCCTACAAAGGGACCAGCGGATATCTCCGCACCCAGAAAAATTATGAAATTTTACGAACGGTGCTTTATTTTGCCATTTCCCTGTCTCTGTTTATTGCCGGATGGGTCACTACCGGCAGTCGGGAAAATCTCCTGACCATCGTAGCGGTACTGGGATGTCTTCCGGCATGCAAAAGTCTGGTGGAGATGTTTATGTTCTTACGCTATAAGGGGTGTAAAGAACAGGATGCTGCACTGATTGCCGCACATACCGACGGTCTTACCGGACTCTATGATATGGTGTTTACCTCCTATGAGAAAAATTATGTAATTCATCACATGACCGTCTGCGGCAACACTCTCTGCGGATACAGTTCCGATCCGAAGTTCGCAGAACAGGATTTTTATAAACATATTCAGAATATCCTGAAAAAGGATAATTACAGAGATGTCACTGTGAAAATATTTCATGATCTTGACAAGTATCTGAAGAGATGTGAGCAGTTAAAAGAACTTCCCGCACAACCGGAACTGACAGGCGGAATCTGTCAGACATTAAAAAGCGTATCTCTGTAAAATACTTTTGAAAAGAGGGATTTTTATGCAGCAACTCACCATTGGTAAAAATCAGGCTGGGCAACGTCTGGACAAATTTCTGAAAAAAGCATTTCCAAACGCCGGTACCGGATTTTTATATAAGATGTTACGCAAGAAAAATATTACATTGAATGGAAAAAAAGCGGAAGGGAAAGAAATTCTTGTCCAGGGAGACGAGATAAAATGCTTTTTCTCGGAGGAAACGTTTGCCTCGCTGTCCGGCACCGAGAATAGAGAAACCACTTCTGACTACCGTAAAGCTTACCGTTCCCTAAAGGATATCAGTGTTCTCTATGAGGATGAAGATATTCTGTTGCTGAATAAACCCGCCGGGGTTCTGACGCAGAAGGCGAAACCGGAGGATCTATCCCTGAATGAATGGCTGATCGGACATCTGCTGGCTACGGATGCCATCACTGAGGCCGATCTCGCCACTTTTCATCCATCCGTCTGTAACCGCCTGGACCGCAATACCAGCGGAATTGTATTATGTGGTAAGACGTTATCCGGTTCCCAGGCTCTTAGCCGTATCATCAAGGATCGTACGGTAAAAAAATATTATCAGACAATCTGCAAGGGCAAAATTTTACAGGAGAGTACCCTGGAGGGTTATCTGTATAAAGAGGAAAGTACCAATACCGTAAAGGTTTATGCTGATCCGTCGGAGGCTCCCGCTGAGGCTTCCTATATCCGTACCATTTATATACCAAATGCCGTGGCAGGAGATTTCACGCTGTTAACCGTAGAACTGGTCACCGGCAAGACACACCAGATCCGTGCCCACCTGGCCGGCACCGGGCATCCGTTGTTAGGAGATACCAAATACGGAGACAACAAATTAAACAGGAAAATGCAGTCCGAATACTCTCTGCATCATCAGCTTCTGCATGCCGGAAGGATCTGTTTTCCGAAAGAGGCTGAAGGACCTCTTGCCAAAGTAAGCGGACAGACTTTTACCGCACCACTTCCCCATAAATTTGCAGAAATCTTACAGGCTCTGAATCTGGCTCCTGACAGTGCCTGTTAGAAAGGAACCCTAACAATGGCAACATGGAATACGAGAGGACTCCGGGGATCCACACTGGAAGACATGGTCAACCGTACCAATGAAAAATACGCGGAGGCCGGACTGGCGTTGATCCAGAAGATTCCTACTCCCATTACCCCCATCAAAATGGATAAAAACAGCCGGCAGATCACACTGGCTTTTTTCGAGCAGAAGAGTACCGTAGACTACATCGGTGCCGTGCAGGGAATCCCTGTATGCTTTGATGCCAAGGAATGTGCCGTGGATACTTTTTCCCTGCAGAATATTCATCCTCACCAAGTAGAATTTATGCGGCAGTTTGAAAAACAGGGTGGCATTGCTTTTTTCCTGATTTTCTACAGTCATAAGGACCTGTTATACTATCTGCCTTATGAAATGCTCCGGTTTTTCTGGGACAGAGCACAGGAAGGCGGCCGGAAAAGCTTTCGGTTCGAAGAATTAAATCCAGAATATGTTCTTCCGAAGCATCAGGGAATTCTGGTTCCCTATCTGGATATTTTGAAAAAAGATCTGGAAGATCGGGAAGAATAAATTTCTTGACATCAGAGAAGCCACCTAGTATACTACAAATAGTTTCACATACTACTATGGTAACACGTTAGCATACTAAAGTATGCAAAAGCATATAAAGCAGAGGATCTTATTATGAACAACAGACTTTTACATACCCCGGAAGGTGTCCGGGATATTTACGGAAAAGAATATGCCAGGAAACTGGCTGTGGAGCAGAAGCTGCAGAATGCTATTCATTGTTTTGGATATGAAGATATTCAGACACCTTCCATCGAGTTTTTTGATGTTTTCTCCAAGGAGATCGGCACCACTCCCAGCAAAGAGCTTTACAAGTTTTTTGACAAGGAAGGAAATACATTGGTGCTGAGACCGGACTTTACCCCGTCCATTGCCCGTTGTGCAGCTAAATATTTCATGGAAGAGAAGGTGCCTCTTCGCTTCAGCTATAACGGCAATACCTTCACTAACACTTCTAATCTGCAGGGTAAATTAAAAGAAGTGACCCAGATGGGCGCGGAACTCATCGGTGATCCTTCGGTGGAGGCAGATGCGGAAGTCATCAGTATGGTGATCGAAGCACTGAAGAGCACAGGACTGACAAGATTTCAGGTAACTATTGGAGAAGTGGATTATTTCCGTGGTCTCTGTGAAGAAGCCGGTCTGGATGAAGATACGGAAAAAGAACTCCGTTCCTGCATCTCCGGCAAGAATTTTTTCGCTGCGCAGGAACTGCTGGAACAGAAGCAGATTCCGGAACCTTATCACAGCATTTTATTAAAGCTGGCGGATATGTTTGAAAACATAGAATCTCTGGAGGATGCCAAAGCACTGGTTAAAAATGAACGTTCCTTACAGGCGATCGCAAGACTCGAGAAATTAAAAAAACGCCTGGAGCAATACGGTGTAGCAGAATATATTACCTTTGATCTCGGAATGCTCAGCAAATATCAGTATTATACCGGTGTTGTTTTTAAGGCTTATACATATGGCATCGGTGATGCCGTGGTAAAGGGCGGTCGTTATGACAACCTGCTTAGAAAGTTCGGTAAAGATACGGCAGCCATCGGTTTTGTCATCGTTATTGATGATCTGCTGGAGGCTTTATCCCGTCAGAAAGTAGTTATTGATGTTCCCTCTTCCGGTAAAATAATGTATTACCGGGCAGGAGACGAAACGGATTATCTGGCAAAGCTTGCTCAGGCTGCAAAATTACGTAAAGAAGGCATTCCCACCGTACTTTCCCCCGAAATCACCGAGAACGAGGAGGCAGACCAGTAATGAGTGAAGAAAGATATCTTACGTTTGCTCTTGGAAAGGGCAGACTTGCCAAAAAGACACTGGAACTTTTCGAGCAGATCGGTATTACCTGCGACGAAATGAAAGATAAAGATACCAGAAAGCTGATATTTGTCAATGAAGAATACAAATTACGCTTTTTCCTGGCAAAAAGCCCCGATGTTCCCACTTATGTTGAATACGGTGCTGCGGATATCGGTGTGGTCGGTAAAGATACGATTTTGGAAGAAAATCGTAATGTCTATGAAGTCCTGGATCTTGGTTTTGGCAAATGCCGTATGTGTGTCTGCGGTCCCGCTTCCGCAGGAGAACTTTTAAAGCATCATGAGAGGATCCGGGTAGCCAGCAAATACCCTAATATCGCCAGAGAATATTTTTACAATAAAAAGCATCAGACAGTAGACATTATCAAGTTAAACGGCTCTGTAGAGTTAGGTCCTCTGGTAGAGCTGTCGGATGTCATTGTGGATATTGTGGAGACCGGTTCCACCTTAAAAGAAAACGGCCTGGAGGTTTTAGAAGAGGTATGTCCTCTGTCCGCACGCATGATCGTTAATCCTGTGAGCATGCAGATGGAAGCCGACCGGATCCGCAAGCTAGTGGGGGCAATCCGCGAGCAGTTAAAAATACAGTCGTAACCAGACAAATCAGAAAATAGAGCAGATAAATCACAGCATATTGATTAGGAGAGTACCGTTATGAGAATCGTAGCATTGGACAAAGAATCAAAACAGAGTATTTTGAACGACCTCTTAAAGAGAAGTCCGAATAACTACTCTCAGTACGAGAGCACCGTGAATCAGATCATTGACAGAGTTCGTGCCGAGGGTGACAAGGCTTTATTCGATTATACCCTGCAGTTCGATAAGTTTACTTTAACCGCAGAAAACATTCGTGTCACGAAGGAAGAGATTGCGGAGGCTTATGCGCAGATGGATGAAAACCTGATCGATGTGATCCGTCAGTCCGCAGAGAACATCCGCGCTTTTCACCAGAAGCAGCTTCGTAACAGCTGGTTCGATGCAAAGCCCGACGGTACTATCTTAGGTATGAAGATCACCGCCATTGAGAGAGCAGGTGTCTATGTTCCCGGTGGAAAAGCCGCTTATCCTTCCAGTGTATTGATGAATGTGATCCCTGCGAAAGTAGCCGGTGTAGATGAGATCATTATGACCACTCCTCCCGGAAAAGACGGTAAAGTCAATCCAGGAACACTGGTAGCTGCGGATATCGCTGGTGTGGATACCATCTATAAAGTAGGTGGTGCACAGGCCATTGCCGCTATGGCTTTCGGCACAGAGTCTGTTCCGAAGGTAGACAAGATCACCGGCCCCGGTAATATTTTCGTAGCACTTGCCAAAAAAGCAGTATACGGCTATGTCAGCATTGATTCTATTGCCGGCCCAAGTGAAATTCTGGTGCTGGCGGATGAGACCGCAACTCCCAGATACGTTGCGGCAGATCTGTTGTCCCAGGCAGAGCATGACGAACTTGCAAGTGCTATTCTGATCACGACTTCTAAGGAGCTTGCTGAGAAGGTATCCGAGGAAGTGGACGGTTTTGTCAAAGTTTTAGAGCGTGCTCCCATTATCCAGAAGTCTTTGGACAATTACGGCTATATTCTGTTAGCTGACAGTATGGAAGATGCCATTGATGCAGCAAATGCCATTGCTTCCGAGCACCTGGAGATCATTACAAGAAATCCCTTTGACACCATGACACGTATCCGCAACGCCGGTGCCATTTTCTTAGGAGAGTATGCTTCCGAGCCTTTAGGAGATTATTTTGCAGGTCCGAACCACATCCTGCCCACCAACGGTACCGCAAGATTTTTCTCACCGGTAAATGTAGATGATTTCATCAAGAAAACCAGTATCATTTCTTATTCCAGACAGGCTCTGGAGAAAGTACATAACCAGATCGAGACCTTTGCAAAAAGCGAAGGCTTGACCGCACACGCAAACAGTATTAAAGTGAGATTTGAAGATTAGGAGATACTATGGAACGAAAAGCATCTGTGAACCGAACAACAAAAGAGACCGATATTGCCATTACCCTGAATCTGGATGGCAGCGGAAAAGCAGATCTGTCTACCGGCATCGGATTTTTTGACCATATGCTGGATGGCTTTGCGAGACACGGCTTTTTTGATCTGGACTGCAAGGTAAAGGGAGACTTACAGGTGGACGGCCACCATACGGTGGAGGATACCGGTATCGTCTTAGGCGAAGCCATCAAAAAAGCAGTGGGAGATAAGAAGGGAATCAACCGTTATGGTTATTTTATCCTGCCCATGGATGAAGTGCTTGCCTTGTGTGCCGTTGACTTAAGCGGTCGCCCTTATCTTAATTTTGAATGTGAATTCACGGTGCCTAAGGTAGGTGAGCTGGATACCGAGCTGGTGAAAGAATTTTTCTATGCAGTGTCTTACAGTGCCGGAATGAATCTACATATCCAAATGTTGTCCTCCGGTAACAATCATCACATGATCGAGGCAATATTCAAGGCATTTGCCAAAGCACTGGATCAGGCCGTTTCCTATAATCCGAAGGTAACGGATGTATTAAGTACCAAAGGAAGTCTGTAAAAAAATACGTGCCTGTGGTCCGTACCCTGCAGGCATAGAAAACGCGAGGATTACTATGATCATCAAGAAATTTGTCCCCTGTATTTATTTATATCATGAGCATGCGGTAAGAAACCTTACGGATACCACCATCGTGAATACCGACCCGGTACGTCTGGCAGATTTTTATTGTGAGCACAATGCAGATGAATTGATCGTATTCGATATGTCCGAAGGAGACGCCGAGCATGAGGCAGCGTTGGATATCATCAAGGAAATCTGCGCCAAAGCGGAAGTGGATGTCATCGGTGCCGGCAATGTGAAGCGTATGGAGGACATTAAGAAATTACTTTATGCCGGATGTAAAAAAGCGGTTCTCGACTATGAGAAAGAGAGTAATATTGAGATCACGGAGGAAGTCTCCCTGAAATTTGGCAAGGAGAAGATACTGATCTCCTATAATGATCCCGCCGTTTTGGAATTACATAAAGAGAAGATTGAAAAGTATGTCTCTGCCATGATCCTGATGAATCCTCACCAGATCCGGGAGACACAGAGTATTTTGTCCCTTCCCTTTTTCGTGCAGATCAATCAGGTAGCACTGAACAAGCTGTTAGAGATCTTCGCATATGAAAATGTATGCGGTGTCACCGGTAATACCATCAATGACAATGTGAAAGAAATCGTTGCCCTGAAGGATCTGTGCCGGGAAAATGATATTCCCATTGAATCCTTCCAGGCAGCTTACAAGTGGGAAGATTTCAAGAAAAACAGTGACGGCATGGTACCTGTTATCGTGCAGGATTATCGTACCCAGGAAGTTCTGATGATGGCTTACATGAATGAGGAAGCTTATGAACAGACTCTGAAGCTTGGTAAAATGACTTACTACAGCAGAAGCCGTCAGGAATTGTGGCTGAAGGGTCTCACCAGCGGACATTACCAGTATGTGAAGGAACTGGTGGCTGACTGCGATATGGACACAATCCTTGCTAAGGTATCACAGATCGGTGCTGCCTGTCATACCGGCAGCAAGAGCTGTTTCTTTAACGAGATCACAAAAAAGGATTACGAAGAAAGCAGCAACCCCTTACAGGTATTCGAGGAAGTATTCGATGTGATCAAGGATCGCAAGGTCCACCCCAAGGAGGGTTCCTATACCAATTACTTGTTTGACAAGGGCATTGACAAGATTCTCAAGAAACTGGGCGAGGAGGCAACTGAGATTGTGATTGCCGCCAAAAATCCCAACCCCAATGAGGTCAAATATGAGATCAGTGATTTCCTGTATCATATGATGGTCCTGATGGCAGAAAAAAATGTCACCTGGGAAGAAATCACTACAGAGCTTGCAAATCGTTAACTGCATTTTCCATCCAGGTCTCGATATATGTTCCGTAATCTACCTCCGTAACGTAAGACAACACCTGATCCATGGACAGACCGGCAAAGCTTTTATTTTCCCGATCCAGCAATATCACTGTAAGCAGTAATACTCCGGCCAGAGCAAGACGGATTCTGAAAGTCCCGGTATGAGAATTACCGGAACGACTGGATTCTTCCTGCTCCGGCCTTATTTCTGTCTGTCTGCGCATTTGCTGCAGCAGTTGTGCTGTATTCTTATCATCCAATGGTTCCAAAAATATTCCTCCCTACATGACCATGCTTTGCAGTTCATATTTATGTACCTTTTGGTACTGGCAGAACTGTTTTTTTTAAGGTATAATGATGTATTGAATAGTTATTAGCAATTTGAGAGAGATCATTATAATAATCATTTGAGGTAGTTATGAACGAAAAATTAGCATTAAGCGATGATATTCTGATGAAGATTGAAAAACCTGCCCGTTACATCGGCAACGAAGTAAACGCGGTGGTGAAGGACCTAAATAACATTGATGTCCGTTTCTGTATGTGCTTCCCCGATGTCTACGAGATCGGCATGTCCCATCTGGGCATTCAGATCCTGTACGGCATGCTCAACTCCTGGGACGATGTCTGGTGTGAGAGAGTCTATTCTCCCTGGGTGGATTTAGATGCCATCATGCGTAAGGAAAATATCCCTCTGTTTGCTCTGGAGAGCCAGGAACCTGTGAAAGATTTTGATTTCTTAGGAATCACCATTCAGTATGAGATGTGTTATACGAATATTTTACAGGTTCTGGATCTGGCACAGATCCCGCTGCTTGCAAAGGAACGCGGGGATGATTGTCCTATTGTCATCGGTGGCGGTCCCTGCACCTATAATCCGGAACCCATTGCAGACTTTTTCGATATCTTCTATATCGGTGAAGGCGAGACCCAGTATCGTCCACTGATCGATCTGTATAAAAAGTGCAGAGAAGAGAAGGTGGGAAGAGAGGAATTTTTACGCCGTGCTGCGAAGCTGCCCGGTATGTACGTTCCCAGATTCTATGAGACTACTTATCATGAGGACGGCACTATCGCTTCCTTCCGGCCTACGGAAGAGGGGATTCCTGCAACGATCCGTAAGGAACTGGTGACGGATATGACGGACAGTTTTTATCCGATGAAGCCCGTGGTACCTTACATTAAGGTCACCCAGGACAGAGTGGTTCTGGAGATTCAGAGAGGCTGTATCCGCGGATGTCGTTTCTGTCAGGCTGGACAGCTGTACCGTCCGGTCAGAGAGCGTGACGTGGATGTATTGAAAAAATACGCCATGGAAATGCTGAAAAATACCGGTCACGAAGAAATTTCCTTAAGTTCCTTAAGCTCCAGTGATTACAGCAAACTGCCGGAACTGATTGACTTTTTGATCGCAGAATGTGACAAGAGACATATCAATATCTCTCTGCCTTCCTTACGTATCGATGCCTTTTCCCTGGATGTCATGAGTAAGGTGCAGGATGTGAAAAAATCCAGTCTGACCTTTGCTCCGGAGGCCGGCAGCCAGAGACTGCGGGATGTCATCAATAAGGGACTCACCGAGGAAGTGATCCTTCAGGGCTCTGCGCTGGCTTTCGAGGGCGGCTGGACCAGAGTCAAGCTGTATTTCATGCTGGGACATCCCACCGAGACCGAGGAGGATATCCGCGGCATCGCCGAGCTGTCTAATAAGATCGCAGCCACCTTCTTCGATACGGTGCCGAAGGAGAAACGTGTCAACGGCAGAGTACAGATCGTTACCAGTACCTCCTTCTTCGTACCGAAGCCCTTTACTCCATTCCAGTGGGCGTCTCAGTGTACTAAGGAAGAATTCGTGGAAAAGGCGTATCTGACCAGAAAAGCCATCTCCGAGCAGTTGAACCAGAAGAGTATCAAGTACAACTGGCACGAAGCGGATGTAAGCGTCTTAGAAGGTGTGCTGGCAAGAGGTGACAGAAGATTGTCCCAGGTGCTTTTATATGTTTATCACAAGGGCTGCTTCTACGATGCCTGGAGCGAATATTTCCACAATGATGTCTGGATGGAAGCTTTCGAGGCCTGTGGTCTGGATCCTGATTTCTATTCCCACAGAGAACGTCCTTTAGACGAGATCCTGCCCTGGGATTTCCTGGACTGCGGTGTTTCCAGAGCCTTTCTGGAGAGAGAATGGCAGAAAGCGAAAAACGAGACGATCTCACCGAACTGCAAACAGGCATGTCAGGGCTGCGGTGCCGCCAGATTCGGCTGCGGTATCTGCATAGAGCCCAGAGACTGATCGTACGAGACACACCCTTATTGCACGTTATTGAATGTTGAAGAATAAGAAGAAAGGGAATTGCAGGTCTTTCAAGAAAGACCGCATAGAAATCTGACAGAAATTATGAAATTAAGAATTAAATTCAAAAAATACGGACCGGTACGTTTTATCGGCCATCTGGATGTGATGCGCTTTTTCCAGAAAGCCAACCGCAGAGCGGAGCTGGATGTAGCATACACCGGAGGCTTCAGCCCGCATCAGATCATGTCCTTCGCCGCACCCTTAGGCGTGGGACTGACCAGCAACGGCGAATATATGGATCTGGAAGTACATTCCCTGACTTCCTGCGAGGATGTGAAAACACGGCTCAATGCCGCATCTGTACCTGGCATTGAGATCACTTCCGTGAAGATCCTGCCGGATAAGGCGGGCAATGCCATGGCAAGTGTGGCTGCCGCCGGATATACCGTAACCTTCCGGGAGGACAGAGGTCCTCATTTTGATCTGGCAGCTGCTGTGGAACGCTTCCTTAAAAAGGACGAGATCCTGATCACCAAGGAGACCAAAAAAGGCAGCCGGGAAATCAATTTAAAAGAAGGCATCTACGAGATGAAAGCCGTGGATGGTAACAGCCTGTATCTGTTGGTAGATGCATCCAGCGCCGGCAATATCAAGCCCATTCAGGTAGTGGAGGCATTATTTGCGGAAAATGGAGATCCCCTCCCTGAGAATGCCCTTATGGTCAACAGAGAAGAGACCTATTTAAGAAGCGATGCCGGAGAACTGCTTCCCTTAGACGCCATCGGTTATGACAGCGAAGAAGCTTACAAAGCGGCTTCCGAAGATAGCGAATGAGCCGCAGTCTCACCGGCGGCAAACCGGCAAGAGAAAAAGAAATAAATGAGATCCGTAAGAGCACGGACTGTACTACCGGGAAAATGATCTTTACGAAGCTTCGGGATAAAAATGTGGCATTACTTGTGAACTCCGGCGGAATTGCCGCTGTGCGGGTGCTTCGTTCGAATGCCAGTAAGCTTGGTGGAATCTACCTTGGAAAAATACAGAATGTGGCAAAAAACATTGATGCCTGCTTCGTGGAGATTGCGCCCGGGGAACTGTGCTTTCTGCCACTACGGGAAGCAGGTACGGCACATCTAACCAACAGACAGCCGGACGGAAGCTTAAAAGCCGGAGATGAACTGGTGGTCATGGTCACCAGAGATGCCCAGAAGACGAAGCGGGCTTCCGTTACCACAGATCCTTCCCGGATGAAGCAACAGCTTGTTAAAAACGGAGCCACCCCTGAGAGCGCATCTGAAGCCCTTCAGAGCCTTTTAAATCAGGCAATCCATAAAGTATGCCTTACCTGTCTTTTTGCACCTTCTGAAGCCATCTACGAGGCATTGGAACAGTTGGCAGATCCATCGGAATACAGTGAAGTCCTTACGGACGACCCTGAGATCTTCCACAAGCTTTCTGAAAGCAGTTATCCGCTTTTACAGCAGAAGAACCTCCGGTTGTATGATGATCCTGCCATCTCCCTGCGTCTTTTATATTCTCTCGAAAGGGGGATGGATGAGGCACTGGATACGAGAGTCTGGCTGAAATGCGGCGGATATCTGGTCATTGAGCCTACGGAAGCCATGACAGTCATCGATGTCAATTCCGGCAAAAATGAATCTAAGAAGATGGGAGAAGAGACCTATTATCAGGTCAATGCCGAAGCGGCAGAAGAGGTTGCAAGACAGTTGCGTCTGCGGAATCTGTCCGGTATCATCATTGTAGATTTTATTAATATGTCAGAAAAGGAAAATCGTCAGAAATTACTGGAATACCTGAAAATGCTGACCACACAGGATCCTCAGCATCCCCGGATCGTGGATATGACACCACTTGGTCTAGTGGAGATCACCCGTAAAAAGTCCCATCCCACCCTGGCAGAACAATGGAAAAAAATATGAGACCTTCTTAAACCAGTCAACACTCGTTTGGCTGGTTTTTTGTTATATTTCACAATTTCAGGAAACTTTTTTTAGTAAAAACGTTTCTTGAATATTCCCCTACAAAATGCTACCCTTGTATCAAAGGAAACTAAAATTTATATTTGAGTTTCCACAGAAACCTATGAAAGCATTCTATTCTAAAGACGGAGGAACACCTATGGATACCACAGATGCTCTGCAAAAAAATATTTTGGATGCCACCCTTCGTGTCTTCGATCGGAAAGGGCTGAAGTTCACGATGGATGACCTGGCAAAGGAACTTTCCATCAGCAAAAAGACCATCTACACCGTCTATGACGATAAGGAAGCACTGTTCCTTGCTATGGTAGATTATATTTTTGATTCGATCAAGGAAAGCGAGCAGATGATCCTGACGGATCCTGCGCTGGGAACCATCGAAAAGCTACAGCGCATCTTAGGTGTCCTGCCGGAAGGCTATCAGAATATTGACCTCAGAAAGCTCTATTCCCTACGGGACAAATATCCTAAGATCTACCATAAAGTGGAACTTCGCTTAGAGACCGGCTGGGAGCCTACGATCCAGCTGATCGAGACAGGCATGGCAGAGGGCAGTATCCGCCCGGTTCCCATCTGCCTGGTGAAAATGATGTTGGAAGCCTCCATTGAGCAGTTTTTCCAGAGAGATATCCTCGCGCAGAACCATCTGACTTACGTGGACGCCTTAAATGAGGTTGTAAATATTCTCATGTACGGAATCACACAGAGGCAGTAAATACGCAGACAAAAAGGGAGAAGAACTTATGACACATAGATTTTACTTAAACGACGACTGGCTGTTCACTGAACAGTTTGAGGACAGTTTAGTGGCACCGGAATATCCGGAAAACACACTGCAGCCGGTACGTCTGCCGCATACCTGTAAGGAAACCCCGTTTCATTATTTTGACGAATCCCTCTACCAAATGGTCAGCGGATACAGGCGCCATCTCCTGATTCCAAAGGACTGGCAGGGAAAACGGATCCTGCTTACTTTTGAGGGAGCTGCCCATGACAGTACTGTATTTTGTAATGGGAAAAAGGTGGGAGAGCATCACTGCGGTTACACTGCATTTACTGTAGATTTAACAGACAATGTACTCTATGGGCAGGATAACCTGCTCTGTGTCCGCTTAGACAGCAGAGAGAATTTAAATATTCCGCCTTTTGGCTATGTGATCGATTATATGACCTATGGCGGTATCTACCGGGATGTCCGACTGGAAGTGAAGGAAAAAGTCTCCCTTTCGGATATCTTCGTCCATACAGCGATAGATTTCAGATCGTCTCCCGTGACAGCGCAGATCACCTCTGAGATCACGCTTACGGAAAGTGATGAGAACGTGACCATCCGACAGTACTATATGCCGAAAAATACCGCAGTCGGCCAGGGATCCTGGAATCTTTTGTGCGAACAAACCGTTTCTGCAGATACTACCTGTGACAAGGAGATTGCTCTTACAGCAGCAATTACCGATCCTCTGTTATGGGACACTGAAGAAGCCAATCTCTATATTTTAAAGACACAGCTATATCAGGACAATACGCTCCTGGATGAGACAGAGACCACGTTTGGTATCCGGGAAGCAGTATTTAAAAAGGACGGCTTTTATCTTAATGGCAGGAAGGTGCGGATCCGCGGTTTAAACCGCCACCAGAGCTTCCCTTATGTGGGATATGCAATGCCGGAGAGCATGCAGCGGCTGGATGCAGATCTTCTGAAAAAGGAGCTGGGATTAAATGCCGTAAGGACTTCCCATTATCCCCAGAGCCATTATTTTTTAGAGCGCTGTGATGAGCTGGGACTTTTAGTATTTACGGAATTTCCCGGCTGGCAGCATATCGGTGACGATGCCTGGAAAGCACAGGCGGTGGCAAATGCCGAAGATATGATCCGGCAGTACCGTAATCATCCCTCCATCATTTTATGGGGAATACGCATCAATGAGTCACCGGATGACGATGCTTTTTACGAAAAGACCAATGCCGTGGCACATAAGCTGGATCCATCAAGACCTACCGGTGGTGTCCGTGCCATGAAAAAAAGTCATCTGTTAGAAGATGTCTATACGTATAATGATTTTCTGCACGACGGTGAGATGCCCGGCTGTGATCCGAAGAAAAAAGTCACATCTGATATGGAGAAGCCTTATCTGATCAGTGAGTACAACGGGCATATGTATCCCACAAAGGCCTTCGACAACGAAGAGCGCCGCAGTGAGCATGCCATCCGCCACGCCAATGTACTGGATGCCGTGGCAGGTCAGCCCGATATTGCCGGAAGCTTCGGCTGGTGCATGTTCGACTACAACACCCACAAAGACTTCGGAAGCGGTGACAGGATCTGTTATCATGGTGTCATGGATATGTTCCGGAATCCGAAGCTGGCATCAAATATCTATGCCTGTGAGCAGGAACAGACTCCTGTATTGGAGATCACTTCCTCCATGGATATCGGAGAGCATCCCGGCTGTAACCGCGGCAACATCTACATTCTGTCCAATGCAGACAGCGTGAAGATGTACAAAAACGACCGTTTTATCAAGGAATATCTGCCGGAAATGTCACCTTATAAGCACTTAAAGCACGGTCCCATCCTGATCGATGATTTTATCGGAGATTCTCTTGCACAGAACGAAAGATTCCGTCCGAAACATGCCAAGGAGATCACGGATGCCATGAATCTCGTAGCGCGAGGAAGCCTGAACCACATTCCAAAGAGATTATATCTTACGGCTTTAAAACTGCTTCTGATCTATCATATCGATTTTGCGGAAGTGACCAGACTGTATACGAAGTACATCGGTGACTGGGGCGGTACGGCTACCATATACCGGTTTGACGCTATCAAAGACGGCAAAGTCGTAAAATCCGTCACCAAAGAACCGGTTCGCGAAATCCGGCTGGAAGCAGAAGCGGATCATACCATTCTGACGGAACAGCACACCTATGATGTGGCACTGGTGCGGATCCGTGCAGTGGATGACCATGGAAATGTGCTTCCCTTTTATCAGGAGCCGGTTCGTCTGATTACGGAAGGTGACATCTCCATCATCGGACCTGACACCATTGCTTTACAGGGAGGCATGGGTGGAACTTATGTTAAGAGTACGGGAAGATCCGGTCGGGGAGCTTTGCTGTTACAGTCACAGACGGCAGGGGAAATACGGATACCTTTTCAGATTATGATTTAATGAGCCTCAAGGAAAAACAAGTGGCTGCAAAGCAGACATTTGTTTTTCTGGGCTCATTAGCGAACGAATATCCTGCGAAGCAGGATGCAGAGTGCGATAGCACGAATTCGTGAGCTTATGATATAACGATTTAATGGTTTCATTTGAGCGTTAGATTTCAAAGGATTTCAAAAGAAAGGATCAGGGTTACATTATGGGTTTAAGTGGAAAAGAAAAATTTTCTTATGGACTGGGTGCGGTAGGCAAGGATATGGTATACATGCTGTCTGCCAGCTATATTTTGTATTATTATCAGGATATTTTAGGCGTGAACGCCGTAGCCATGGGTATCATTCTGCTGGTTGCAAGAGTATTCGATGCGTTTAACGATCCCTTCATGGGTGTCATCGTGGCAAAGACCAGGACCAGATGGGGGAAGTTCCGCCCCTGGCTGATGATCGGCACAGTGACCAATGCCGTTGTTCTGTATCTGATGTTCTCGGCACCACCTGCACTGGATGGCAATGGACTGGTAGCTTATGCGGCAGTCACTTACATTCTCTGGGGCGTGACCTATACCATGATGGATATTCCCTTCTGGTCCATGATACCGGCATTTACTCACAGCGGAAAAGAACGTGAAGGATTGTCTACGCTGGGACGTTCCTGCGCCGGTGTCGGCTCTGCCATCATCACCGTGATCACCATGCTTTGTGTCAATGCCCTGGGCGGAGGAGAAGAGCGTGTCGGATTTTCCCGGTTCACCCTGATCATTGCTGTGCTGTTCGTGATATTTATTGCCATTACCTGTATTAATATCAAGGAAAAATCTACGGTAGATGTGGACGCACCTTCCATCGGTCAGATGTTCAAGGCGTTAATTCAGAACGATCAGGCGATGGCAGTGGTAATTACCATTGTACTGATCAACTGCGCGGTCTATACCACCTCCAACCTGGTAATTTATTTCTTCAAATACGATTTTGGCGGAGATACCTGGTATAATTCCTATACACTATTCAACACCTTCGGTGGAGCGGTACAGATTCTCGCCATGATGCTTCTGTTCCCATTATTTCGTAAGTTTATGAGTACCATCCGAATCTTCTATGTCAGCTTCCTGATGGCAATTGCCGGATATGCTGTATTACTTCTTTTATGTTTTACGAATATGAGTAATGTATTTTTACTATTCATTCCAGGCTTCTTAATCTTTGCCGCCAATGGTATGCTGACCGTACTGACCACCGTATTTTTAGCCAATACCGTAGATTACGGTCAATGGAAAAATCATCGCAGAGACGAGAGTGTCATTTTCTCCATGCAGACCTTCGTGGTAAAACTGGCTTCCGGTGTTGCTGCATTAGTGGCTTCTCTGTGCCTGAACCTCTGCAACTTAAGCTCTGATACCAGCGATGCTGTGGCAACTGCAGGAGCTTCCGGAAGTTCTGTGGTGGGACTTCGTATGACGATGACACTGTTCCCCATTCTGCTCCTTGTCATCGGTGTCATTTTCTTTCATAAGAAGTATCAGTTGACCGAGGAACGATTAAAAGAGATTCAGGAGGTTTAAAGCATGATTCAGATTGTAAAAGATTCCGATACAAGACCATGGTTCTTTTTACAGACAGCTCACACAACCTACGGAATGTGGGTCATGGAGACCGGACATTTAGAACATCTGTATTACGGGGAGCGGATCACTGTGGATTCACAGGATCCTTCCTCCTGTGCGCCCCTTGTCATACAGAGAGCTTTCGCTCCGGGAAACACCTGTACCTACGACAGGGAACATCCGCAGATCTCCATGGAAGATGTCTGTTTGGAGGTTGGTACGTTGGGAAAGGGAGATATCCGGGAACCCTTTTTAGAAGTCAGGTTTGCTGACGGAAGTGTCACCTCTGACTTTACTTTTGATTCCTATGAAGTTATTACTTTAAAGGAAAGAGAACAGTGCCTGCAGGATTCCGGACTCCCTCACAGTTATTCAGAAGCGGAAACTGATTCCGCGGAATGCCTTCAGATTATTTTGCAGGATGTTACGAATCATTTGGAGTTGCAACTGTTTTATACCGTATTCGAAGAATGTGATGTCATTACCAGGAGTGCACGGCTGATCAATCATAGTGACGCATCTGTCACCTTGAATCGATGCCTCAGCGCACAATTAGATCTGACAGAGGATTATTCCATGATCACTCATTTCAGCGGCGCCTGGGCAAGAGAAATGCACAGAGAACAGATTTCCTTACGTTCCGGCAAATTTATAAATGCTTCTTATACAGGAACCTCTTCGAACCGCTCGAATCCTTTTATGATCCTGGGACATAAGAACACCTGTGAGACTTTTGGCTCCTGTATCGGCTGCAATCTGATCTACAGTGGAAATCATTATGAAGCCCTTGAGAAAGACTCTTATGGGAAACTGCGCTTTGTAAGTGGGATCAATCCACAAAGTTTTTCCTGGGAGCTGACTCCGGAAACGCATTTTGATACACCAGAGGCTGTTTTAAGCTATTCTTCGAATGGTTATGGCGGACTCAGCCGACAGTTACATTCCTTTATCAGAGAGCATATTGTCCGAGGAGTGTGGAAGAGAAGACCTCGTCCGGTTCTGTTAAACAGCTGGGAAGCCTGTTATTTTAAGATTGATGAGAGAAAGCTTGTACAGCTGGCAAAAGCAGGAGCAGATGTCGGCATCGAACTGTTCGTCATGGATGACGGGTGGTTCTTGGGACGAAATGATGACACTTCCTCACTGGGAGACTGGGAACCGGATCCGAAGAAGTTGCCCGGAGGAATTGCTTCCCTCAGTAAAAAAATCAAAGCCTTGGGGGTGGATTTCGGTCTCTGGGTTGAGCCGGAGATGATCAGTGAAAACAGCCGTCTCTATCAAGAACATCCCGACTGGGCAATGATGATTCCGGGACATCCCCACTCCGAGGGACGTAATCAGCGCCTTTTGGATCTGTGCAATCCCGAAGTACAACAATATGTAATAGATTCCATGACGAAGGTATTTTCCTCCGGAGACATTCGTTATGTGAAGTGGGATATGAACCGTAATTTCAGTGATATTTATTCCACTTATCTGCCTGCTGCGAAACAGGGAGAGACGGCACATCGTTATGTGCTGGGGCTTTATCACATTATGGATGAACTTACCACACGTTTCCCTGAGATTTTGTTTGAAGGCTGCAGTTCAGGGGGAAATCGTTTTGATCTGGGAATATTAAGTTATTTCCCGCAGATCTGGGCGAGCGATAATACTGACGCACTGTGCCGTACCGGGATTCAGAACAGTTACAGCTATGGATATCCGTTATCGGTATTTACAGCACATGTGTCATCTTGTCCAAATCATCAGACCTTAAGGATCACGCCCCTTGAGACCCGTTTTCAGGTGGCTTCCTTCGGTGTCTTAGGATATGAATGTAATTTAAAGGATCTGTCCGGAAGTGATCTCAACGCAATCCGGGAGCAGATTGCACTTTATAAAAAATGGCGGGATGTTTTCCAGTTTGGATCCTTTTATCGTGGAGCAGAAAACGAAGCTTCCGACTCGGAAACCTTATCCTGGACCTGCGTGTCCCCGGATGGCAGAAGAGCAGTGGGGCTGTTCTTCCGGCGCCTGACAGTTCCGAACCAATCCCATGACTGGTATCGCCCGGTGGGGTTACTTCCGGATGTGAAATATCATTTCTACGGTAGGAATATCAAATACAATCTGAAAGACTTCGGAGACCTTGTGAACACCGTTTCTCCGATTCATATCAAGCAGGGATCTGCATTGCAGGAGATTCTTTCGCGATTTGTAAATATGGATGGGGAAAAAGAAGACCTGACTGCTTATGGAGATACCCTGATGCGTGCGGGAATTGCCCTGAAACCCGCTTTCGCCGGTACCGGATATAATTCCGACACCCGACTATTCCCGGATTTTTCCTCCCGAATTTACTTTATGGAAGCAGTGGAATAAAATAATAATGCTTTTTTATGTACCGACCACTTTCGTTAGACCTGAAAACTAACGAGGGCGGTCGGTATTGTACTAATCAGAGAGAGATGATATTGTATATTATATAGATAGCTTAACAAATCGGAATTTGTGGAGAGATTTCTTGAACTTTCCTTATTTTACGGGCTTTCCAGCCCCTTAAATAGTGAAATGATATGTATTTTCCCTTATTTTTGACCTTATGCGGAATCAGCAAGGGAAATAAGGGAATTTTTTATTTATTCGTTGCCTGCCACTTTATCAAGAAGTCTGGCGGAGTTCCGCTTTGCCTTTCTTGTAGAGTGGGCGTAGACATTCATTGTGGTACTGACATCAGAGTGCCCTAACAGTTCCTGCACATCTTTTGGGGCAGCTCCGTTTGAGAGGAGGTTGCTTGTGTAGGTGTGTCGCAACTGGTGGAAATGGAAATTCTCAAATCCGTCCAGCCTTTTTGCAACTGATCGGCAGGCAATGCTGAGTGTGCTTGGCAGTTCCAGACATCCGTCCGGTCTCAGGCAGACAAAGGAGATTTCCTTGTAATCTACCGGGATTTCTTCGGTTCCGTCCAGATGATAATATTCATAATACACTCTGTTTTTGTCCTGTGCTTCCTTGTAGAAATTGCGGTGGTAAAGTTCACCATACTGCATCCGGCTTTTAAGCTGTTTTTTTCTGGCGGTTTTCAGTATTTCAGTCAGAGTATCGCCAAAATCAACAATCCTTACTTTCTTTCGCTTGGTCGGTCCGATGATGTTTTTATGTTTTGTGCCATCATAGCGGATACTTCTTTTAATGGTCAGGCATTGTTCTTCAAGATTGATGTCCTGCCATGTCAATCCGCAAACTTCACCGATACGAAGTCCCGCATAGTATGCGATCTGGATTGGCAGGATTGCAGGTGGATTCTTTACTTTGAGGTATTCTATCAGTCTCTCATAATCTTCATGGGAAATAGGCTGTATGCCTTCTTCTACCTCATCATCTGAGAATAAATCCACATCCTCTGCCTGTTTTTTCAGCTTAATATACTGCATAGGATTAAAAGTAATCAACTGTTTTGGAAATACTGCAAACCGGAAAGCCTGTTGTAATACTGCTGAAAAGGAATGGATGTAATCTTTACTGTATCCTTTTCTCACTTTTCCATCTGGAAATTCCCCACCGAATGTAAGCAGATCGAGAAATGCCTGTAAATGTTCAGCAGTAACGGTTTTTAATTTGCGTTCTGCAATCGGATGTTTCTTGATACAACGGATTGCACCAAGATAATTTTCCACTGTACCATTGCTGAGTGTTCCGACTTTCAGTTCTTCTTCCGCCCACATATCAAGAAGTTCTCCTACAGTAAGATTATCTGTCTTTGCGACAAATTTCTTGCTTTCGTAATCATCCATTGCCTGACGGAGCAGTTTTTCCGTTTCACTTTTACTTTCTGTTCCAGCGTATTCTTTCTGAACCAGATTGCCGCTTGCATCTTCTACATAGAAGCGGTAGTACCATTTCTTTCCTTTTTTTCTTACAGATCCTTTTGCCATAATCGTGTGTCTCCTTTCGATATCAGACAATCGGAACTGATGAAATGCTTCTTGCGTGTAAGTATATCATAACTCCGGTTGTCGTTCTATACCGAATCGGAATCCTCATACAAAACTTCTGATAAAAGATTTTCAAGCCTTTGTTCTGCCATTTCCGGTTTCTTGGAATAGAGCCTTACAATATCTGCCATGTCATTAAAGGCATTAACAGTATGGGTGATCTCCCGGAGAAACATAATCTCGTTATATTCATCATTCGATTCAAACCCCATTACTTTTGCAATATCAGCTTCATTCGTGTTGCCCTTGTAATTCTTGCAGGCAAACTGGAATGATTCCAGAAACAGGTTATATTGCTTTAACATCAACAGCAGTAAATCTTTGGAAAAAGCATCTTCCTTTTTACTAAGGTCGAGAGGTAACTGTTTGAGAATATCGCCCATTGCATCACGAATCTGTAATTCTTTCTTATCCGTAATATCGGTTTCGTATTCATCGGTTTCCCCTCTGAGCCATTCAATAGATACATGAAGTGCTTCCGAAAGACCTTCCAGCACCATCTTTTTGGTATTGTCAATCGAACCATTCTCATAACGCAGGATTGTGGAAG
>ERZ773138.836-NODE-836-length-33347-cov-19.645170_pt1 | contig 33347 bp, 24 predicted proteins | sample MGYA00511114_ERZ773138 | MGnify/ENA primary metagenome ERZ773138 (study PRJEB29015, sample SAMEA2737805) | human gut metagenome | biome: human gut; feature: human-associated habitat; material: faeces | place: China | collected 2012 ...
TCGGCATAACATTTGGATGCCTAAAATTTATCCCCACTAAATTTCTACTGACCCCCTACCTGGGGGCAGAGCCGAGAGAATTAATCTACCGCCGAAGAGCGGTTGTATAAATCACGGAAAATAATTTTAGCAAGTTGAGTCAGCCGTCCCGCCATAGGTAGTGGCGTACCTCCGGCACGCGAGATGGGAAGGATGCGCAGAATCCCGGCACGCATCCGCTTCGCTCCGCGTACCGGGTTACGGAAAAGTGCCGTCGCTCCGCGACGATGCCGATGTGGCGATGGCATTTCTACAACCGCTCTTCGGCGGTTTTCCTCCACGCAACATCTTTCTACAACCGCTCTTCGGCGGTTTTCCTTGGGGATAGCTTGTTTCGTTGGAAAAAATACTTATCTTTGCCTTGAAAAGGAGCTAAATGATGAACTATGAATTAACACCTTCACTACAGGCGACAGGAGGAGCCGAAAAATGGCGCTAATGCAATTTGTGTTAGGCAGTGCTTCGTGTGCGTTTGCATTATGTGCTTTTATTCTATGGATGCGCCGGTGCGATGGCGACCGGTCGCGGCTTACCCTCAGTTTTGTATGGATGTTTTTGGCGTTGTTGTTCTCCAGCCGCGCCTTTGTGGATGGGCAGTTGGTGCCGTCGGGAGTACTTCCGCCTGTGAATTTGGTTGGTGGATTGCTTATGGTGACGCTGCTTTGTTTATATCCTATAGAGGTGATTCGTCCGGGATGGCTCAATGCACGGCGTTTGTTCATGCTGTTGTTGCCAGCCATATTAATTGGAGTCATTTTTTATCTGTCAGGAATTAAGCTCCGTCAGTTGCAGACGTTTGGCGATATGCTTGCCCACATCGGCGAGCCGAATGTCTATTGGCGTCTTATTCTTCTTTTCGGAATCATTCTTCCATCCGCTCTGCTGCTCCACGTCATCCCCTATAACTGGATGAAGAGCCGTGTCCGTTTGCGTTGGATAAGGCATTATACGTACACCATTCTGCTGATTTCCGCTCTTTATGCCGTGTTTATGCTGACACGCAGCGCGTCGGTCAGTGTGGTGCATCTGTTTGTTTGCCTTACGTTTGCTATGATAGTGACCTATGAGGAACTGTTCGCCCGCTTTTGTCTCCCCGCGGATTGTCCCACCGAATTGCCAGTAGGACCTGTAATGGCAAGCTCGCCGTCGGAGGAAGAAGAAGGCAATCCTCTTGTCATTCGGCTAAACCATCTGCTTGAAGAGGAGAAAGTGTGGCAAAACCCAGACCTCACCGTTGCCAATCTGGCTCAGATGTTGGGCACCAACCGCAGTTATCTTGCCCAATCCATACAGGAGGCAGGCTACGTCAACTTTGCCGATATGATTAACCGCCACAGAGTGCAGGCTTTCTGTTGTATTGCGGAAGATGGCAAGGTGGAGAGTGTGCAGGACGCTTTCTTCCTCGTTGGCTTCCGGTCGAAAGAAACTGCATTGAGAAGCTTCAAGAAATACACAGGCTCTTTGCCCAGCGAATACCTGATGAAGGTAGCTGCAAACCGTTCGAAAACGTCTGAATTGTAGAATTGACACCAGATTTTGTGGTTTTGGCACGTTTCCGATGCTTTTTTTATATACTTTCACGCACTATTTATCAATACTAAAAAACAGAATTATGCGAATAAAGTATCTGAAAAGTTCGGTGGCATCGCTGTCGATTCTAAGTGGACTATTTTGCTTTACTGGATGCCAAGACGATGGAGTTCTGAAAGAAGTAGGAATCGAAGAGTATGTGCCGCAAGGGACAAATGATGTGGCCGGCAGTGTGCTGATACATATAATAGAAGAGGGTGACGAGGACAGTCGAGCCTTGCCGTTGAGCGTTTTGCGCATGGTGGACATAGAGACAGCGCAGAACGAGTACGTTAAATTCAACTGCGAGCAACGCAAAGACGGCAAGTGGTGTGCCGTTGCCCAAATACAGAAAGCACTCGACAAGCCATTTGAGGTCATTCCGGTAAAGATTATACCCAAAGAGTTTCCAGAGAAGGCACGCACCGTGTTGATGGTGCTCCGACAGAAAGGCGCCACGACCAAATCTGGAGATGCCATCACCTCCGTTTACAGCGAAGTGTTGGGCAAGGGAACCCGCTGCTACGGTCCGGTAGGCAACACGCTTGGCAGCGTGCTCCTTTATGACCAAATCAGCAAGCTTGGCGAGGAGTATCTGACCGCCAACACCACGCAAAAACAGTTCTCGATGCTTGAATTCTCGGGCGACAGCTACGAGAAGACTATGGAGGACTGGTCGGTCAATGTGGGAGCATCGTTTAAGAAGACACGAAAGAAAGGTCTGACATCTTCAGAAAAAGGCATATTGAAGGATATTAAGGATTTTCTGGGAGACGCGGAATATGAAAGACAATTGACCTCTATGCTGAAAAAGAAGCCCTCCTATGTCTGGACAGGCTCGTTTGACCTTGGAGTGAGCGGAAGCCTCTCCACAAGCGAGTCATACGAATACTATCTGAATCTGTATCGCGTGAAGATGTCGGAGGTGCGCATGAACATGTCGGCCTTTGAGCAGGAGAAGAAAGATCCGACCCTGCTGGCACTGCTTTCGCCCACCTTCGTCAAGGCTTTGAACGTTGACAATATCAATACGACCGCATTCTACGACGACTGGGGCACCGACATTATCACGCAAGGCTCGTTTGGCGGCTACAACATCTATATCTACGGCCGTCAGGAGAACGTTTATGAATATAGCGTTGGCTTTGACGCGCAGGGCAGCCTCTCGCGCAGCAAACCAACAAGCACCGGCAAGACGTGGAAAGATATCTATGCGAATGCCCATAGCGACTATGCGGAGGGACATTTCGACGTGGCTTACCAAAACGAGAACTACGAGAAAGCCAGCAAGGCAGTATCCCTGCAAACCTCTACCGGAGGCGACCTTGCCATCGACGATCCGCAGAAGTGGCTCGACGGCTTCAATACCGACGGCTCCGACAGTAAGTGGGCGCTCATTGGCTACAACGTGAGCAGCGATGATAAAGACAACACTCTCTGCCGTCTGTATCCTATCGAAGAGCTGGTTGGTCAGATAGCGTTTACCTACGACCAAGTGGTTACGGATAAAACAGAAGCCGACATAGAGGCAGTCACCCGTCTGCTGAACAACTACAGCGAGTTGCTAAACGCCAAAGACGACTACCTCGACTCTAAACAGGTGGTGCAGCGGGCAAAGTCGAGATTGGTGTTGGCAGACATTATGATCAAGAGCGGCTCGAACGGGCATAAGAATGGAGAACCAACCCCCTTTGTCGCGCAAGACCCGAACGATCAGAACAACTACTTGACTTATTATCCCGTCATGGCAAACTCCAACGCTCCGTGTGAAAATGGATATGCATTCGAGCCGACTTGCCATCATTATATAGACGCTACAGACAATGACGACAAGTATATCTATTATGCGTTGGCGCCAAGCGACAAATGCTTAGGCATCGTGGATGCCGTGTTCTGTCAAGAGGGAACAGCCAAAGACTTCAACGGTGGAAAATACTACATTCCGCGAGGCGTGCATGCTGATCATGATATGGATGGAGCGCTCGACAACAACTATCTTTTTGTGAAGTACTATGACGAGGGCGTAGACATCGACCCGTCGAAGAAGATTACCGCCATAGGTTTCGCCAATATCGACAACCACGACGTGATTATCTCATCGACTGGCGGAAGTGAGCTGCGCATGAATGCCACAGAAACGGAAGAAAACAAGTTCAACCAGTTTTGGGATAAGAAGAATTGGAACTGGTATGCCGGCGACCGGTCAGGCAAAAGCTGGGTTTTCTACGAGGGTGGATTGGTAAGGCATAATCGCTTCTATGTGGTTTACACCACTCAAGACCTACCCATCCAGCACTTCCGCGAAGGTTCCGTATGGCAACCGAAAAGGTGGGGAGAGTAACGCATCCACGAAACATATTGCGAGGGGGCATGTCGGTAACCACATGCTCCCTCGCAATGTTTGTTGTGCGTAAGGAATCGCTCTTCGATAGCGGTTTGCTTGATTCTGTAATTGTTTTTATATCATTGTCATTGCGTTGTGTCTCAGTGAGATATAAAGAATAGAAAAAGTATGTTTAAAAACATATTTAATGAATTTTAACCAACAAAACATTTGTAAAAGGTGGTTTGTGACTATAAATTTGTAAACGTAGTGGATATTTTGCTTAGACATAATAATCTTTTAAGGATTTCATTTAACACATAGTACAAGTAATTATGATTACCAGTAAGTACCACAGAAGAAGACTATTGCCGGCAATGCTGTTGGCGATGCTGATGTTGTCTTGTTATATGGAGGCAGCAGCTGTAAATCCGAACTCAAAAGAACAAGCAAGTGACTGTGCAGTCGGGAGAATGCAAAAACCGGACGACATGCTGGCTGCGCTTTGTGATAGAGAAGGAAATCAGACAAATGTTGAAGTCACCGGCACAGGAGGCTTGGATGATCAGGTCGATGATGGAGTAATATGTGTTGACGGGATATATTACGTTCTCGACCCTGGAGCCATGGCAGCAAGGGTAGTTGCCAAAAACGAACTTAATTCTACATACCAAGGACGTATAATCATACCGTCGTCTATAAAAGTGGACGGAAGAGAATATACAGTCAAGTCGATAGGAAGGAGAGCGTTTGCCGCCTGCATGGAATTGGACAAGGTGTTTATACCCAAAACCGTTGAAGTGGTAGAAAAAAGAGCATTCGAATCGGCAGTAATTGACGATATTGAAATAGAAGAAGACTCACAATTGAAAGTGATAGAGGATTATGGGTTTATGTTCTTCTGCAAAAATAGAGGACAGGTAGTCCCGGATCATTTCCGGCTGCCTGAAGGTTTGCAGGAAATCGGAGTGAGGGCATTTTGTGGAGCATTTGCAGATCTTGTGATACCGTCGACAGTGTGGCGTATGGGAGATTTGTCACTTGCAACGAATATCAAGGATTTGTTTTTGAAGTGGAAAAGACCAGTCAATACTCCGTTGAATATCTTGGAGTTGTCGGGTTATAACGATGTGGATTATAAAGGCTCCATGTGTCCGACACCTGTAGAGATACACGTGCCGTCAGGCTCCCTCCCCACCTATAGATTGACAAAGCCGTGGTGTTTTTTCTCATTGGATGAGATGCCGGTTGAAGAGGCAACCATTTATGCCGATATTGCAGGACTGCGGTATCGATTGCGCGGCAACAAAGCCGTTCTGCTACCACCAAACGAGGGACAATATTCAGGAGATATAGTATTGCCTGAAACGGTTAGTTATAATGGGAAAGAATATAAGTTGGTCAGAACTGAAGGCGCGTTTAACAACTCGAAAGTTGTTTCGGTAGCCTTCCCATCCTCTGTAAAATATGTGGTTGATGATTTTAAATATTGCATGGAATTGCAGACAGTGACATTCCCTGAAAATTCGCGATTGAGATTTTTCAGCGCGATGGTGGGGTGTCCGAAATTGACTGAATTCGTTTTTCCGCCATCATTGCAGGTGCTTTACGGACAGTCTATGATGTATCTTGACGGACTCAAGACCATTGATATCCCAGGTTCGGTTTCTTATATTGGAGCATATACATTTGTGAACGGAGCACTGACAGAAGTGACCGCACATTGGATTTGTCCGCCAAAAATGCTGCCGAATGATGTGTTTATAACAAAAAGCAATCCGCGAATCCGTGTGCCGGTTGGAGCCAAGAAGTATTATGAAGCGTCGGAAGCTTGGAATAAATTTGAGATTGTCGAGGATGAGACAGTGGAGGCTTTTGTGAAAGTGTATACAGAGGGCCGCGAACGAGTGCTTACGCTTCCAGTGGATGAGAGTGCCGACTACTATGAGTTTGAGGCTTTTAAAAATGGAGAAGTAGTTAAGTCGCAGACTCTTTCACTCATAAAGAGTATAAGAACAGCCAGTGCAAATAGAGAGGCAGCAACCAAACGCATAGGTTTTGATGTCTCATCTCTGGATGACGGCAGTTACCGCTATAGAATCCGAGCGGCATCGGATACGGAAGGCTTGATTTCGTTGTTTGAGGGAACGTTTGTTGTAGGTGATGACTGTGGTGTGGAAGATGTCGTTTCCGATGGCGACACAAATTATGATGTCTTTGATATTATGGGCGTCTGCATACGGACGAATATGCAAGAAGCGGAAATCTCTGGTTTGACGCCTGGAATATATATTTTGCGCCCTGTTCTAAACGCTAATCCGTCAAACGTTCGGAAAATCATAGTGGAATAAGGTTAATGCATAGATGAAGAAGGTTGCAGTGCGCCTCTGCCACACAAGCTGGGAATAGGCGCACTGTCAGTGAATTTTCTCTGAAAAATTTGGTTTATAATATAAACCAAATTAAATTTGCACTCGACTCAAGGGCGGACAGGCGAGACCGCTCTTTTTTCAAAGCCAAATGGTTTATTTTATAAACCAAGTATTAACCATCAAATTTTTCATAAAATGGAAGACAGAAAACTCACCGAAAAAGAAAGTCTCGAAGTGATAACTTCGATGATAGCACTCACTAAGCAACGCTATATTGGCGATGGACGCATTTTGCTGCTGTTTGGCTACCTGACAGTTGCCGTTTCTGCGTTGATATGGATACTCCTCGTGATTACACAAAATCCTGTGTGGAACTGGCTATGGTTTCTTGTTTGGATTATTGGAGGCATCGTTGCTCCGATAAAGGCAAAGAAACAACAGATTGAAAAAGGGGTAAAAAATTATTCCGACACACTCACATCCCGCATTTGGTCTACAGTCGGCTTCAGTGCAATCGCCGCCACAGCCATCTGCCTCGCATTTCTGCTTGTCAAAGGAATTGACGCATGGCCTATGATGTTGGCGTTCGCTCTGATAATCGTTCCCTTCGCCGAGGTTGCCCAGGGAATTGTTTTCAAAGAGACAACGCTTATTGTTGGAGGTGCGATAGGATTGTTTGCAGGCTTATTTACGGAGGCATGCATCGCCGGGGATGTAGAGCTTTATGCATCATGGTATATGCCATTGTTTATAATCGCGTTTGTGGCGATGATGATAATTCCCGGCCATATTCTCAACCATAAGGCACGAAAAGAAAAATGAAAGAACTGAATCCGCTTCTGCACTCGCAACTCCGTCTTGCTGTAATTTCCATACTGATGAATGTTGAAGAGGCAGATTTCGTTTATCTCAAGGAGAAAACCGAATCTACAGCCGGCAATCTCAGCGTTCAGCTTGAAAAGCTGTCTACCGCGGGATATATTTCTATTGAAAAGGGAATGTCGGGCAAGCGTCCCAGGACGACATGCTCAATTACTTACGATGGAAGAAAGGCTTTTGAAGAATATGTCGAGGCGTTGAAAACATACCTTGGCTTATGATGAAAACAGCCAGACCTTACGGATAGGGCATCTTGTGTGCATAAGTGTGCGTTAGACAACAAAGCAGGGACTGCCGAAGAGGCTGTCCCTGCTTTGTTGTTTTGTTTTGAGGATATTTTGATGTTCTTCTGAACCTTATTTCTTGAGACGGTTTCCGTAGCGGCTCATGAACTTGTCTACGCGGCCAGCTGTGTCGACCAATTTCTGCTTACCAGTGAAGAAAGGGTGAGAAGAACTCGTGATTTCGAGTTTTACGAGCGGGTAAGTAACGCCGTCGATTTCGATTGTCTCCTTAGCAGCGACAGTCGAGCGAGTGATGAAAGTTTCGCCGTTCGACATATCTTTGAAAACAACCTCGCGATAGTTTGATGGATGAATGTCTTTTTTCATTTCTATATCTTTTTTATTATTACAAAGTTACGCGCCGCTGGTAAAGGCGACTTCTGTAATGGCGTGCAAATGTACGCATATTTTTCCATACGGCAAACATTTACGGAGTTTTTTTGTCGCAACGTTCGCAATATTAAAGGATAAGCGGATGCGAGAGGTGTCGCATCCGCTTGTCTTAGTCAAGCCGTGTTAGGGCTTATTTTTTTGCGTCGAGTTCGCGAAGGAGCTCGTCAACCGCAGCTTTCAGTTGTGCGTCCAAACCATTGGCAGCGTCCTCAGGAGAGTTCAGCACATAGATGTCGGGCTCCAGTTGCGAGTTCTCAAGGTAATTTCCTTCCGCGGTGCGGTATCCGATGACCGGAGTGCCGAAAATCAGCGAAGAGTCCTGCAGACGTTCCCACCAAACGCTTGTCATGGTGCCAGGCACCGGAGCGCCGACAAGTTTGCCGAGACGCATGTGTTTGTATACCCAAGGCGTTCCGTGAGCGTTGGAATAGTTGGCCTCGCCCTGCACCATGATTGAAGGTTTGTTCCATCGGCGGCTCGGCATGTCGCACGCTTCTCTTCCGCGGTACACCTGAGTGAGATATTTTGTTCCGCTGAACAGAATTTCGATATCTTCGTGGAGGCGTCCGCCACCATTGAAACGGGTGTCGATCACGATGCCCTCCTTCTTGTTGTATTTACCAAGCACGTCAGAGTACACTGTACGGAAACTGTTGTCGTCCATCGATTCGATATGTACGTATCCCAAGCGGCCGTTTGACCAGCGGTCCACGTCGGCGGCGCGTTGTTTGATCCATCGGCGGTAGAGCAAAGCACCGCAAGCGCCGTCAGAGATAGGTTTCACCACCTCGTCCCACTGCTTGCCGCCATCGGAAAGCGAAATCAGCACCTTCTCTCCGGTCAGCCCGGCGAGCAGCGCATAGAAGTCGGTGTCGGCAGAAATTTCCTGTCCGTTGATTTTCTCGATAATGCATCCCTTCTTCACCTTTGAAGACGCGTTGTCGAAAGGACCTCCGTCAATCACCTCGTCGATTTTCACGCCCTTTCCTTCATACGAAAGGTCGTAGAACAGACCTAAGTTGGCAGTGGCATCTCCACGGGCACCGGCACGGTATCTGCCACCCGTGTGCGACACGTTTAGCTCACCGAGCATTTCGCTGAGCAGCTCGGCAAAGTCGGCGTTGTTGTTGATGTGAGGCAGGAACTTGCGGTATGCAGCTGTCATCATCGGCCAGTCCACACCGTGCATGTCAGTGCGGTAGAAATGGCGGGCCTCCTGGCGGCAAACGTGGTCAAACATATATTCGCGTTCCTTTGCCAAATCCATCTTCATCTCAGCCTTGTAGCTGATGCGTTCCATCTTGTCGGAAGCCACGGTGAGTTTCTGCATTATGCGTGAGCCGAGAATGAAAATGCACTTGCCGTCTTTCTGCACGTCGAACTGAGCCGACGAAGTGTCGAGTTTCTTCAGGCATTCAGTGCTCTTTTTGCGCAGGTCGAGTTTCCAAAGGTCGTATCCCTCTTCGAAAGCCGACAGGTAGTAAAGACTTTCTCCATCGGCATCGACGATGGCATCGGCAATTTCGGAAGAGTTTGGCGTGATGCGCACAAAACGGTCCTCGATGCCGTCAAGTTGCACGTCAATGTCTTTTTTCTCTTCTTTCTTGTCAGCCTTCTTGTCGTCTTTCTTTTTGCCTTTTTTCTTGTCGGCGTCAGCCTTTTCGGCATTTTTCTTCTGCTCCTTCTCCAATTCCTTCTGCAATTCGTAATCCTCCTTGCTAAGTCGGAATTTGTCGTAGGCGTCCTTGTTCATAAACACAAGCATCACGTCGTTGAGCGAACCCCACGAAGCATGGCTGCGCATGCCGTAGCGGTCTGTGAGGAAAAGCACAGCGTTTCCGTCGAGCACCCATCTTGGCTGCGAGCTGAAGTATCCGCTGCCAGTCAGGTTTACCGGCTTCTCCGATCCGTCAGCCTTTACGATAGCCACGTCGGAATAAGGGTCGTGTCCGTTGCCTATGATTTCAAGCGAGAACCATTTTCCATCTGGCGACCAGGCATAGTTGAAGCCACCCATAAACCATTCCGAACCGTCGGTCACCTGCCGCACAGCCTTTGTGGCCACGTTGACCACCATAAGCCGGCATTCATCCTCGATGAAAGCCACCTCTTTTCCGTCGGGCGAGAATTTCGGATTCTGGCGGTCGGCGAGAGAGTCGGCGAGCAGCGGCTGCTCGTCGATTAGAGTTGCATTAGGGAAGTTGAGGTCGTCGGAGCGTTTTATGCGAGCCGTATAAAGCCCCCAATGCCCGTTGCGTTCGCTGGCATATACGAGCGACCGGTTGTCGGCGCCGAAGTCAACGTCGGCCTCGCCCTCCACGGTGTTGGTGATTTGTTTTGTTGTGCCGTACTCCACCGATGTCACAAACACATTGCCGCGCACGGTGAAAGCCACCTGCTTTCCATCGGGCGACACGCTTGCCGAAGTAGCGCCGTTTGTGAACGACAGGCTTGACGGCAGGTCAACGTCGTCGCGCACAATGTCGATGTCGACGAGCGCCGGTTTCTCACCGTTTAGCTGAGTGTAGATGGCTCCGTCGTAGGTGTAGCACATCGTGCCGTTGTCGGCAACGCTGAGGAAGCGCACCGGGTGAGTGCTGAAGTCGGAAATCTTTGTCAATGCCGCCGGGTTTGCGAGCGGCATAGAGTATACGTTCATCGAGCCCCCATTGCGCTCACTGAGGAAATACACCGTGCTGCCGTCGGCCGACAAAGCCGGGCACAAATCCTCTCCGGCATGAGCCGTCAGGTTGGTGTGCTTGCCGGTTTTGGTGTCGTATGCCCAGATGTCGCGTGTCACAGACGACGTGTGATGTTTGCGCCATACGTCTTCATAACCCTTGCGGTCCTGATATACAAACATGCTGCCGTCTTTGGCAAACGACAGGCATTCGGCAGGAGTAGGGAGAGCCTGCTCCTGGCGTCCGCCAGTGGCTGGCACTTTGTACAGCTCAAGCAACACGTCGGGGAACAGCGCACTTGCCGCAGGTTTCTGATTGTTGGCTGAGAAATAGACATATTTTCCATCGGGCGAGAAAGCCTCAGGCGCTTCACCTCCCGACTTTGTGGTCAGACGCACTGCCGAACCACCGTCGGCATTCATAATAAACACATCGTTGTTGCCGTATCGGTCGCTGGCAAAAGCAATCTGCTTTCCGTCGGGCGACCATACAGGCACCGACTCGTATGAGTCGTGCGATGTTAGCCGCACGGCAGAGCCTCCAGTAGAGGCAACTTTGTAGATGTCGCCCTTGTAGCAGAATGCAATCTGCTTTCCGTCGGGCGAGATTTTTACATCGCGCATCCACAACGGAGTGGCGGCAAAGCCCACCGCAGCCGTTGACGCAACGATGATTGTTGCAAAAAGTTTTTTCATTTTATAATTCTATTGTTTTGTTTGAATTTCCGCTCTTTCCCAGATGCAGTCGGGAATCATTCTCCATACCGCCACGAGCAAGCGGTATCGCCAGTCGATTGTCGCCACGCGTTTTTTGCGGCGCAAGGCGTCGACAATCATTCGTGCGGTCTTTTCTGGGCGCATAAGCATCGGGTAGTTGCCCGACCGCAGCAGGTCGGTGTCGACAAATCCCGGACGGATGTCGGTGAACGTGATGTTGGCGCGAGTCATTGCCGACAGTTGTGCCAAGCATTGTATGTAAGTGTTTTGAAAGCGTTTTGTGGCAGAGTATGCCGGGGCGATGCCCAGCCCTTTAGTCCCGGCAATCGAGCTTACGGCGCCGATGTGTCCGCCACCATGGCTTTTCAGATAGTTGAATGCCGCATCGATCATACGGGTGAATCCCACAACGTTTGTTTCTGCCGTTGCGATTTCTATGCCCGGGTCGAGGTCGCGGTTCTGGCTTCCTATCCCAGAAACGAGCAGGATGGTGTCGACGCCGCCCATGCGCTCCGCCAAATCAACGAGCAGCCCGCCTGCGTTTTCGTCGGTCACGTCGATGCGTTGCCACACAACGTTGCCGCCTTCTTCGGCAAACTTGCGCAGCCTGTCGTCTCTGCGGCCAGCCACTCCGATGTTGATGCCTTCGCTCCGCATTATGCGTGCCACCTCAAGACCGATACCCGAAGTGGCGCCTACGATTATAGCATTTCTCATATTCATAAGCATTTTAAATAGTAAAATTACAACGTTTCCGGCATAGACCAAGACGCGTGATGCGTAATTAACAATCTTTAATCAGAAGGCGTGGCGAGGTGATGAAACCATTGGGTAAAAGAGTGTTGGATTAGGTAATTTTAACAAAAAAGCACGCTGTAATTGTTGCGTGAAATAGATTTGAATTAATACATTTGCAATGTACGATAAATCTAACTCTAATAAATCCGATAATGAAAAATACTTATAAATCCATTTTGCAGGAAATGAGTGAGCGCACGCTGAAGTCTGACACGCTTGAAGGCGACGCGCAATTGTTTGCTCTTCTTCGACAGACGGCATGTGCTTCGGGCGACCTGCCAGCAATGGCGGATGTGGACAACGCCGTGCTTATGGCGGTGGAAAAATGTCGTGCTGAAAGAGGCGACGATGCCGCCTGCCGCTTATGGACGCTTTATGAGTACAGCAATGCCGGAGCCACTCTTGGCTGCGACTTTGCAACGGCGATGAGCAACGGTGATACGAGTTTTGCCGAGGCGATTTATTCGAAGGCGAAGCAACTGAGCGAGCAGCTGGCGGAAAAACGCGAGTTGCGCGATGCTTTCGGTGCATTGTTCCGCCAGTTCTCCGCCGTGTCGTAGGATTTCAGTCCTTCAAGCAGGCGGTATGATTTTGACGCCGGTATGTAAGCAATAATATAGTGAATATTTAATGCTATGAATTGATTTGTATTGCAGCTAACTTTTGTGGTGGCCGGCAACTAATTTTTGTGGTGTTTTGTTTGGCGTTTTTGCGGTGATGGGCAATAATCTGGCTCGGATTTATTCGGAGGAGGTCAAGTGATCAAAAGATAGGCTGCGGTTCGGGAAAGAAAATTGAGCAAGCTCTTTTCTCGCACCTTGCGCTATCTTTTGATAAGATAGGCTGCGGTTCGGAAGCGCAAAATCAAATAAATTTGTTTTGCTATTCTCTTACTTTGCACTATCTTTGCGCAATAATTCACAATGATATAAAACAAAAGATTTTGATGAAGCGGATTCTTGTTGCAGTGTTGTTACTGGCGGCATTTGTCGGGATAGGTAATTCCAAAAATTTCAGTGTTGTAGGAGTGGTTGTCGACTCGTCGGAAAATGAGCCGGTGCCGTATGCCACGCTTCGTGTAGACAAGCGCGGAGGAACAGAACCGACGCTCGGCATAAGCGGAGTCGACGGCGCGTTTGACGAGAAACTGGCTGAGCCGGGAGTTTATACGCTGACGGTAAGCGGTACAGGTATGCGTCAACGTTCCATTGAATTTGCGGTGGGCGACTCGGCGCGTGTGTGCAACCTCGGACGCGTGGCGCTTGTTTCCGGAGTTGAGCTTGAAGAGGTCAGCGTGGTGGCGCAGAAGCCTTTGGTGAAGGCGGATATCGATAAAGTCACATATCGCGTTGAAGACGACCCCGAGGCGTTGTCGAAAACGGCTATCCAGATGCTTCGCAAGGTGCCTATGGTGACGGTCGACGGGCAGGACAACATAACGGTGAAAGGTTCGTCGAATTTCAAGGTCTATGTCAACGGCAAACCAAACACGATGATGAGCAACAACCCGAAGGAGGTGCTCCGCAGCCTGCCGGCAAGTTCGGTGAAGTCGATAGAGGTGATAACCGACCCCGGTGCCAAATATGACGCGGAGGGAGTGGGCGGAATCATAAACATCGTCACGCAGGGCTCAAGGATGCAGGGGTATAACCTTTCGGCCGGACTGACCGGCAGCAACAAAGGTCCGTCGGCCTATGCCTACGGTTCGGTCCAAGTTGGGAAATTCACGATGAGCGGCAACTATTCGTATAGTTATGAAAGCCGCAACAATAGTTCTTCGTCTGACTATGAGCGTGATGACTATGACTCCGACGGAAGAGTGAAACAGACATTACGCAGTGTCAGCCGCGCTGACGGCAGCCGCTCGCAGATGCACTATGGATCGCTGTCGGGCAGTTACGAGGCAGACTCGCTCAATCTTGTGACGTTCAGTTATGATTTCTACACATGGCGCGACAATAGCCACGGCACGTCGTCGTTCGTAATGCTTGATGCGGCACTGGTGCCGGTCTATTCCTACAATACGTTGGACAAAAGCTTGTCGAAATATGGCAGCCATTCGGTAGGTGTCGACTATCAGCATTCGTTCAAGAAGAAAGACGAGTTGCTGACAGTGTCGTATAAGTTTGACAAATCACCGAAGCGGACACAGACAGAAACAACGTATTCCGATGTGGTATCGGTGCCGTTTCTCACGTATGCTCAGGGACAGGACAACAAATCGCACATTGCGGAGCACACCGTGCAGGTAGACTATGTGAATCCCATCAATGAACACCATTATGTGGATGCGGGAATGAAGTTCATTGCGCGCAAAAATGCCAGCGACAGCCAGACGCTGCTGCTGGAGCAGGTTGACGGCTCTTTGCCGGGCGACGAAGACAGTTCGGTTGACTACAGCCAGCGTCAGAACATTGTGGCGGCATATGCGGATTATAATCTGAAAATACAGAAATTCGGGTTCAAGACGGGTGTGCGCTATGAGCATACGTTTATGAACGTGGAATATGAACGTCATCCCGACCGCAACTTCAGCAAGAATTTTGACGATGTGGTGCCGTCGGCGGCCATAAGCTATGGGCTTTCGGAGATGTCAAATATCCGCGTCGGCTACAATATGCGCTTGAACCGTCCGGGCATCGGGTTTCTTAATCCGTTCCGCATTTCGGCGACGCCCAACGATGTCAGCTACGGCAATCCGGACTTGTCGACGGAGAAGAGCCATAGCATCAGTTTGAGTTACAATATTTTCACTTCGAAGGTAAACCTCAATGCCGACGCGCGCTATAGTTTTGTCAACAATGGCGTGACGGGCTATTCGTTTGTCGACGAAGATGGCGTGCGCAACTCAACTTATGGAAACTATGTGCGCACGCAACGCACGTCGTTGTCGGTATGGATGAGTTGGAACATCACTGATAAAACAAGCTTCATGTTGTCGGCAAGTGGCAGCTATGTTGATTTGCGGAGCAAAGAACTCGGTTCAAGCAACAGTGGTTTCGGTGGCAATCTTTATGCACAACTGCAGCAACGTTTGCCGTGGAAGTTGGATTTTACGGCTTACGGCGGATACGGCGCGCCCTACATCTCGCTGCAAGGCCGTTCGGGCTCATATAATTTCTACGGACTTTCGCTCAACCGCTCATTCCTCAAAGAAGACCGTATGGAGGTATCTCTCTTTGCGAGCGACTTCTTTTCGGCATGGAAAAAATATTCAAGCACAACTGTCACCGACACTTATCGGCAGACGTCGCATTACAAGGATTATGCATGCCGCTTCGGAGTCAGCCTGTCATGGAGGCTTGGCAGTATGAATGTAAACGTGAAACGCACGGAACGCTCAATCAGCAACGACGACGTGATGAAGGGTGGCGGCAATGGCTCTGGTGGGCAACAAAAGAATTAAAAAATGCGGGTTGGTGCCATTTTTTACTGATTATTGCTAATTTTGCCTTGAAAAAACAACTTAGACAACAATGAACAGAATAGCATTGATAACGGGGGCTACGAGCGGAATCGGAGAGGCTTGTGCCCGTAAATTCGCCGGCAGCGGCTACGATTTGGTGCTGACCGGGCGCAACAAGGAAAAGTTGGAGGCTATGAAGGCTGAATTGGAAGGAGTGGAGGTGACTACGCTTGCTTTCGACGTGCGCGACCGCAAGGCGGCGCAGGATGCTCTCGACAGCCTTACTGGACGTTGGCGCGACATTGACGTGCTGGTCAACAACGCCGGGCTTGCTCTCGGCCTTGACAAAGAATTTGAGGGCGACATCGATGAATGGTCAACAATGATCGACACCAATATCAAGGGATTGCTTACGATGACACGCCTCGTTGTGCCACACATGGTGGAGCGCAACCACGGGCACGTAATCAACATTGGCAGCGTTGCGGGCGACCAGGCTTATGCCGGAGGCAATGTGTATTGCGCCACGAAGGCGGCTGTGAAGGCTCTTTCCGACGGCTTGCGCATTGATCTTGTCGACACCTGTGTGCGCGTCACCAACGTGAAGCCCGGACTTGTGGAAACCAATTTCAGCGTCACGCGTTTCCGTGGCGACAAGTCGAAAGCCGACAGCGTCTATGCCGGCATCCATCCGCTCAACGGCGACGACATAGCCGACGTGGTGCTGTATGCCGCCAACGCGCCAGAGCATGTGCAGATTGCCGAAGTGCTTGTGCTTGCCACCCATCAGGCAAACGGATATACGTTCAGCAAGGACACGTCGCGCGTGGAGCATTTGTCGTGAGGCTATGAAAGCCGGATGTCAGAAAATGCTTGACGGCGAGGTGGATTGAAAACGTAGTTCAGAAAAACAAAATAGAAAAGGCGCCGTTTGGGCGCCTTTTCGTTTTGGTGGGATTGCGAAGAAATATTGATTATTTCTTCTTTTTAGTTTCTTTTTTGATGCCGTCGCGAATCAGCAGAGCGTCGATTGTAGGCTCCTGACCGCGGAAACGCTTGTAGAGCACCATAGGGGCTTCTGTGCCGCCGCGGCTAAGCACGTTGTCCTTCCATGACTTGGCAATCTCAGGATTGAAGATGCCGTTGTCCTTGAAATATTGGAAAGCGTCGGCCTCGATAACCTCTGCCCATTTGTAGCTGTAGTAGCCAGCTGCATAACCTCCGGAGAAGATATGGTTGAACTGCGGAGCCATGATGCATCCGTCAACGGCCGGGAACATCTGCACTTGCTTCATCGCCTCGCGTTCGAACGCGATAGGATCGGTCACAGGCGCTGTCGTTGTGTGGTATGCCATGTCGAGGTAGCCGAAGCTGAGCTGGCGCAGGCAGGCATACGCCGCGCCGAATTGTGATGACTTGATCACCTTGTCGACAAGCTCCTGAGGAATAGCCTCGCCTGTCTGGTAGTGGCGTGCGAAACTGTCGAGGAATTCTTTTTGTGTCAAGAAGTTCTCGTTGAATTGCGACGGCACTTCCACAAAGTCGCGGTACACGTTGGTTCCCGACATTGATTGATATTTAGTCTGAGCGAGCAGGCTGTGCAGACCGTGTCCGAACTCGTGGATGAACGTTTCCACCTCATAGAACGTAAGCAGGGAAGGCTTTGTTTCTGTAGGCTTTGTGAAATTCATTGTCAGAGTTACGTGCGGACGCTGGCTGACGCCGTCGACGATGCGCTCCGGGCGGAATTCAGTCATCCATGCGCCTGAACGCTTGGTGTCGCGTGGGAAGAAGTCGGTGTAGAGCACACCGACGAAGTTGCCGTCGGCGTCGGTCACGTCAAACGACTTTACTTCCGGATGGTATACCGAATAGTTCTGGTTTTCGGTGAAGTGCAAGCCGTAGAGACGCGTTGCAAGACCGAACACACCTTTGATTACGTTGTTGAGCTCAAAGTAAGGACGGAGTTCCTCGTCATTGTAAGAGTACTTCTCGTTTTTCAGCTTGTTGGCATAGTATGAGTAGTCCCAGTTCTGGAGCTGGATTTTCTTGCCTTCGAGTTTCTGAGCATAGTCGGTCAGCTCTTTCAGCTCCTTTTTCCATGCCGGCTTGTAGGCGTCGCGCAGTTGATTGAGCAATTTGTAGACGTTGGCAGGAGTTTGCGCCATGGTGTCCTCAAGGCTGTAGTCGGCATACGTGTTGTAGCCAAGCAGTTTGGCGATCTCGTAGCGCACTTCGGCGATGCGGCTCAGGATTTTTGTGTTGTCAAATTCTCCGCCGACGCATTGCGTGTTGTATGCCTTGTACAGCTTCTCGCGCAGGTCGCGGCGTGAGGAGTATTTCATGAACGCCATGTATGTGGGCTGTTGCAGCGTGATAAGATACTGACCCTCTTTGCCTTTTTCCTTGGCGGCAAGAGCGGCAGCCTCCACCGTGCTTTCCGGCAGACCCGCAAGGTCGTCTTTTGTGAGCCACAATTCATACGCGGCAGTGCATTTCACCGTGTTTTGCTCGAATTTGAGCGTCAGTTCCGACAATTCCGCCTGAAGCTTGCGATAAGCGTCGCGGTCGGCGCCCTCAAGGTTTGCACCGCTGCGGGCAAACGAGTCGTAGGTGTTTTTGAGCAGCGTTTTCTGCTCAGTGTTGAGGTCGAGTTTGTCGCGGTTTTCGTAGACCTCCTTTACGCGTTGCCACAACTTCTCGTTGAGAGAGATGTTTGCGCTGTGTTCAGCCAGTTTCGGGGCGATGCGCAGCGAAATCTGGTTCATTTCCTCGTCGCCGTCGGCCGACAGGATTGGATAGAATGTGAGCAGCGTGCGGTTGAGCATCTCTCCGGCATTCTCAAGCGCCTCGATAGTGTTTTCAAACGTAGGGCGCGAGCGCTGGTTGACGATAACCTCGATTTCGCGGTCTGCTTGTTTGATACCTGAATCGACTGCTTCCTCATAGAAACTCTTCTCGATTCTGTCGAACGGCACAACGTTGTGTGTCGTTTTGAATTCCTCAAAGAATATATTTTCAGCGTTTGTCATTATTGGTGCTGTAAATAATAATGGAATGATTAATGATTTGAAATTCATATTTTTATAATAACTGATGTTTTTGCAAATTTACTACATATTTTCCGAAGTGCCCAAACCTTTGTATCGGATTTTGTCGAATATCAGCGCGATGGTGAGTTTGTCCACACCGGCGTCGAGCAGGTAGTGGCGGTCGTCGTCAAGTGTTTTCAGCACCTCGCTGCCGCCTGATTTGTCAACGGCGTCCATATAGCTTGCCACGGCGTCTTTCACCTGTCCGCTGCACAGCAGGGCATGTCCGCGGTTGATGTAGTCGTTTGCGCCGGGCTGCTTGGCGATGATGCGGTTGTAGTAGTCCACACTTTGGCTGTAGTTTCCAATCAGGAACGAACACCAGGCGATGGGGCGCATTGTCCGTTCGCCTTTTGATGCCAGATAGTCCACTTTGAAGAAGTATTTCAACGCCTCCTCAATCCGTCCGCCTTCAAGCAGGCAGTTGGCAATATTGTTGGCAAGCGCCACATTGTCGGGCTGCAGCGTTTCCGCGCGTTTGTAGTTGGCGATGGCTTTCTCCGTATCGTTTACGGCCCTGTAGCAAAGAGCCAGATGCTTGAGGGTCCACACATCGTTGGGCTTGAGCAGCTCGACTTTCTCATAGTCGGCGGTGGCAAGCACGTATTGTTTCAGTTGCTCGTGGCAGTAGCCAGTCTTCTGATAGTCGGAGGCTGTAGGCGAGTCTTGTTTCAACACTTTGCCGAATGTCGACAGCGCGTCGGTGTAGCATTGCATGCTGAAATAAAACTCGGCAATCAGCCGCAGGCTTTTTGTGTCGGAAAGGGCGTCGCTGACAAACGGCACGTCAATAAGGTTGAGCCTTGTCGAGAACGGGTTGTAGAAATCGTTGCGGCTGCGAAACAGGTTGAAGAAGCGGTACAGGCTTTGCACATATTTGTTGGCGATGTTCTCCCGCTGCTTGTCGGGGTTGGGGAGGCTGCCTGCCATTTCGTTGATGACCTGCTCCTGCTGCTCGTCGAATTGTGCCATCATCATCGAGCGATGCTGGTCGGGCATCGTGGCTACCGACAGGGCGAATGAGAATTTGTCGCTGTCGCAGAATGCTCCTGTGCGGTCAACCATCGACAGCAACATGCTGCCGCTGTTGCCGGCAAACACGCGGAATATGCTCGAGTGGCGTGGTGTGAACGGAACAAACCAATTCGCCACGTCGTTGAAGAATGGAAAGCTCTTCAGCCTGGCGAACGAACTGAGAAACACGTCGCTGCCTTCAGCCTGCATGCGGCTCAGCTCTTGCATCTTGTCGGTGATGCCCGACTCGTTGAGCATTTCCTGCCAGTCGGGGTTTTTTGCCATTTCTTCGATGTCGTCTGAAAACCCGTCGCGCATCTTGCGCCGCATCTCCGGACTTAGTTTCATCAGTTTAGGCACCAATTCGTCGCGCACCTTCTGACTGATTCTCTCAGTGGAGCGGCTGCGGATGAATTGCAGAAACACGGTCATGATGTCGCGGCGTCCGCGCTCGCTGTCGGCAATGTTGGCAATACGCAGTGAGATGGCGCTTGAGTGCTTTATGGTTTCGCGGTGGCAGTGCATGGCAATCAGCGCGCAGCACAGCGCTTTCATTGACAGCGATGCATCGTTGAAAGCGTTTGCGGCATAGAGGTCGAGCAGCGACAGCAGAAGGTGCTCGCTGTAGTGCTCGAGCAGACTGAGCATTGTCGCCGCCATCGCCAATTCCTTTATTTCTGCCGTGGCGTCTGCGTCGGCAAACAGCTTGTCGAGCGTGCCGGCTTCGTTAGCGGTCACGGGAAAAGTGACCCATATATGCTTGAAAACAGCGTTGGCGGCTTTTTCTTTCTCCATTAGCAGTGTCCTCTCCTGGTCACTGTCGCGTTTGTCTGCCGGCAGCTCGTAGAACAATGCTGTCTTGTCGGCACATTCGCGGTATGCCTCGAGCAGCGCCTCCAGACTTCTGGGGTACTTGCGCTCCATGCGCAGCGTCTCGTAGTATAGTTTAGGCGAGTTCTGCACTGTCAGCTCTTGTTCGGTAATGTCGGCAAGCTCCATCAGTTTTGCGGTGATGCCGTTGTGGATTTCCTCGCGTTGAGGGTCGTTGCATCCGTCAGCAACATAGCGGATCATATATTTGTATGACTCCTCCAGCTCGTCGAGCCGGTTGTTCAATTGCCAGTTTTGCAGTGTCTGTGCCGTCTGTCGCAGTTCGGCGAACGCCTCAGCAAGGCGTTTCTCGGAAAGCAGCGATTGAATGCTTTTTTTGTGGAAGTCGGTCATTGTTGTATATTGAATTTGTTTGCGAATATACAAATAAAGAGCAAAAATCTTGCCATAAGTCATTGCAAAAGTTGGCGAGGTGTTGTCAGGATTTGGAGGAAATAGTAAATTTGCAGAAAAAATAGAATATGGTACTACAACGTTGGCAGACGGTTTATCTGCTTATTTCAGTGATAGCGATGGCTTTGGCGGCGGCGTTCCCGGCGGTCGAGCCGTTGCGTGTTGCGCAGCCGGTGGTTGAATTGGGCGGCGCTGTCTTGGTGGCACGTGTGCTTGCCGCCGCAATTGCAGTGTTTTTGCTTGTCACAATCACTAAGTTTAAAAACCTGAAAATGCAGCAAATGCTGTGTTCTGTAGGTGTTCTGCTCATGTTGGCGGAAATTGCCGTTGTGGCTGGCGGATATTTTATGGCGGTTGTTGAGCCTAGATTCACGATGACAGCTCCGCTGCCTGTGCTTGCGCTTGCCTGCACGCTGATGGCGAAGAGCCGTATCCAAAAAGACTATAAAATCATCCACGATTGCGACCGTTTGCGCTAATGTATCGGTTTGAAAATCAGAAGAGTGCGAAAATATTTCTGAAATATTTGGACTGATTGTTTTGTTTTTAGGAAATTAATGGTTACTTTTGCAGTCCGAAATACTGAATAATAACGAAATAAGATACAAAAATGAAAAGAACATTCCAACCTTCGAACAGAAAGAGAGTGAACAAACACGGTTTCCGTTTAAGAATGTCGACTGCCGACGGACGCAAGGTGCTTGCTCGCCGTCGTGCTAAAGGTCGTGCACGTCTGTCGGTTTCTCACTCTATCAATAAGTAATACTTTAATAGGGTTACGCAGAACGAATAGTTCCGTTGTCGTATTTTTGCGATAACGGTTCTTTTTGTGTGTATACGCGTCTGGCTTTTTGCGCCTCTTTGCTTGCTGGCACTCCGGATTTCTCTGATTTTGAAATCTAAAAAAACGAATCCAAATCTTTAAAAATGGAAAAAGACAATCTTTTGTCGATAAAATGTGACATTTTGTTGGATTTATTTGGAATTGTGTTTACAAAGTGATAAATTTGCCGTCGAAAAGAGGTAGGATATATTGATTTTGAAAAAGGAGGTTTGAAAAATAGATGCAATGTCCAGGCAAAGCTTCTCTGGCAAATTCCAGATGTTTTGTCGGCAATTGGCATGGTTTGATAAGCGAATAGATTAAAAGAATTTTATTTCATATTGATTTGTTTTATGTGTGATGATCCCCGGGAGGCTGCGAAGTTTTTCGGGGTTTTTCGTGCAAAACTGTCAATTTGTCGGTAAAAACGCAGTTAAAATATCAAAAGTATTGTTTTTACAAGGTGTGTGTATTACTTTTGTGGTGATACAATGGTTTTAGGTTTGGATTTTTAAGTTTTGATTATGAAAAGGATGTTTGTTGTTCCAGCATTGTTGCTGGCAATGTCGGTGTCGTCGCAGGCGGAAACTTCGCTTGTGATGACTCGTGTTGATGGCGGAATGCAGGAGTTGTGTAATCTCTGTTTGGAAAGTGAACATTTCGACATACGTAAATGTTTTTTTTACGATGGATGGCGATACGTTATATTGTATGGCAGTGTCGGTATAGTAGGCACTGCATTTGGCGGAGGCCGTCCTTGACAATGGCATTACAAGTGCAAGAAAATAAGATTTGTTTCATGTGTGAATTTTGGCATCTCGGAGGCTGTGAAGTTTCTGGGATGTTTTTTTATTGTGAAATTTTCAGAAGGCATATTTTGTTTGTAGTCGGCATTGGACTACCTTTGTATTGCTTATTTTTTAATCAGTGAAAAAATATAATCGATGAGAACAAGGATATTTATGCTGTTGCTGGCGGTGCTCGTGCTGGCAGGATGCGGTAGAGAGAAAAAAATCGAGTCGGAGCTGCTCGGCATAGAGGAGAAAGACGGATATACGCTGGTGACCGTGCGCGATCCGTGGAAGGCAGGACAGACACTTCACCGCTATGCGCTTGTGCCACGTGACAAGCCGCTTCCCGATGGGCTTCCCGATGCGACGGTGATAAAAGTGCCGTTGCGCTCGGCGGTGGTCTATAGTGATGTGTATGCTCGTCCGATTGTGGAGCTGGGCTGCGGAAATGCCATCGTCGGAGTGCTCGATGCACAGTATTTCAAGACACCCGAAGTGGTTGCCGGTTTGAAATCTGGAAAGATATCCGACTGCGGCTCGTCGATGTCGCCATCCACTGAACGTATCGTCAGTGCCGCACCGGAGGCCATATTCCTGTCGCCGATGCAGAACAGCGGTTATGGAGCGATAGGCAATATGGGAATACCTATTGTTGAGATGGCAGACTATATGGAGTCTACGCCCCTTAACCGCGCACGCTGGATTGAGTTTATCGGACTGCTCTTCGGCAAGAGCGGCCAGGCAGCGAAGGTCTATGCTCAGGTGGCTAAGGATTATGCCGCGGTGAAGGCTGTTGCTCAGAAAGCCGACAAGCATCCTATGGTTATTTCAGAATATGCCATCAACGGAGTATGGTATGTGCCAGGAGGCAAAAGCTACAAGGCTTCGCTTTATGCCGATGCCGGCGCAGCATATCCATGGGCTGCCGACCAGTCGACTGGATCGTTGTCGCTCGACTTTCCGCAGGTGCTCGACAAGGCTCAGAAAGCCGACTTCTGGCTTGTCACCGTCTACGGACAGACGCTTGACCGCAAGTCAATGCTTGCGATTTATCCGCACAACGACCGTTTCAGCGCGTTTTCCAATCATGGAGTCTATTATGTCGATTCCGCCACAAGCGGGATTTTTGAGGAAACACCGTTCCACCCCGAGCGTCTGCTTCGCGAATACGTGAAACTGTTTCATCCCGACTTGTTGCCTGACTACTCGTTGCAATATTATAAACCGATGGGGGATTGATAGATGGCACGTTTCCGTATAGTGACGGCTTTGCTCGTTTTTGCGATAGTCGCTCTCGCTTTGTCGCTTCTGCTTGTGGGCACAGTCGATGTGCCGGCTGTTGAGGTGTGGCGCATTCTGACCGGTCGTCCGTCAGACTATGAGCCGTGGAATTTTATAATATTCGAAAGTCGGCTGCCGCTTGTCGTCACGGCTGCGCTTGCCGGAGGTGCGCTCGCCGTGTCGGGACTGCTGTTGCAGACCCTGTTTGGCAACACGCTCGCCGACCCCTCGATTCTTGGCATCTCCACGGGGGCAAGTCTGGGTGCCGGATGCGCTATGCTTGCGTTCGGCAGCTCGTTCGCCACTGTACTTGGTGTCGCCGCTGGCGGATATGTAGCCACGCTTACCGGCGCATTTGTGGGAGCGATGGTTGTGATGGCTTTGCTGCTCGTGATGTCGAACATTGTGAAGAGCAGCACGATGCTGCTGATTGTTGGTATCTTGATAGGTTATATCGCCTCGTCGGCAATCTCGTTGCTTAATTTCTTTGCCACAGAAGAGGGTGTGCATTCGTTTGTGATATGGGGGCTTGGCAATTTCTCCGGAGTCACGCTTCGCCAATTGCCGGTTTTTGCCGCTGTTGTGGTTGTGGGGCTTGCCGCCTCGTTGCTGCTGATAAAGCCGCTCAACGCCTTGCTGCTGGGCAGACGTTATGCTGAAAACCTTGGCGTCAACCTTCGCTCCACGCGCAATGTGCTGCTTGTGGTCACCGGACTGCTTACAGCTGTTGTCACGGCATTCTGCGGTCCCATAGGATTTATCGGACTTGTGGTGCCCCACGTGTCGCGTCTGCTGCTCCGCACGTCCGACCACTACCGGTTGATTCCAGTGGCTATCCTTGCCGGCGCGGTTGTGGCGATGGCGTGCACGCTGGTGAGTGTGTTGCCGATGGACAATGGTATGATTCCTATAAATGCAATCACGCCGATTGTCGGTGTGCCGGTGATACTTTACGTGATAATCAACCGCCGTAAGATATTCTATTTCAACTGACAGAGATGAAACGCTTGCTCGAAATTAAAAACGTGTCTGCCGGATATGTTGTGGACAAGAAGACAAATGTTGTGGTGGCTGACGCATGCCTGTCGCTTTGCGGCGGACAGCTTGTGAGTATGCTTGGCGCAAACGGTGCCGGCAAGTCAACCTTGCTGCGCACCATTGCCGGGACGCAGAGGCCGCTGCAGGGGGATGTGCTTGTCGATGGAAAATCGTTGAAATCAATGAGCCGCAAGGAGTTGGCCAAGATGGTGAGCGTCGTGTCGACCGACCGCACTCAAGCCGGCGGATTGACTGTTGAGGAACTTGTGGGACTCGGGCGTCAGCCTCACACGGGATTTCTCGGGCGTCTTGACAGCAGCGACCGTGAGATTGTGGCAGAGGCGATGGAGGCGGTGGGAATAAGCCATAAGGCTGAAAAATTTGTCGCTGAACTTTCCGACGGCGAGCGCCAGAAAGCGATGATTGCGCGCGCTGTGGCGCAGCAGACACCCGTAATCCTGCTCGATGAGCCTACCTCGTTTCTCGATGTGGCAAGCCGTGTCGACGTGTTGCAGCTGCTTCACCGTCTGGCTTACAACGAAGGCAAGGCCATACTGCTGTCGTCGCACGACGTCTCGTTGTCGTTGTCGCTCAGCGACCGCTTGTGGCTGCTTTTGCCAGGGGGCGTAATCGTTGACGGGCAGACGGAGGATTTGGTGCTTTCGGGACGGTTGGATGAACTGTTTCTGTCGCGCTCGGTGACCTTCGATATGCTGACAGGAGAGTTTGCCGCGGTGCTGCCTGCCGGACATAGGTCGGTGGCATTGCGTTGCGGCAACCCGTCGTTGAGTCATTGGGCAACAAATGCGTTGCTCCGCAGCGGTTATGCTGTGGGTGACGACGGCAAGGTGGAGGTGTCTGTTGTGTCAGCCACCGACATCAGCGTCGGCGGCAGGCGCTGCAGCTCATTTGCCGGGATGCTCGGCGCGCTTGAAGTGGAATCCTAAGCACACGTTGTCGTATTGTCGTGTCAGCCGCATAGCCATTTTAAACGTGGCGTTGTCGGCGTTGTCGGCAACCGCCGACACCAATCCGATAAGTTGTTTGACGTCGACGGTGAGCGTCATGCGGTTGCCGTCTTTCTGCAGATAAGCCTTCTGGTTGCTGTAGGCAGCCGGAATGCGTACCTGCGATGAGTGGAGCGAAAGGTTGTAACTGTTGCCTGAAATCTTGTCAAGGTGTCCTTCCACGGGCACGTCGCGCACGAAGATGACAAAGGTGTTTTCGTCGGAAAACTCAATATGAGTGTCATCGAGCTGCAGTTGCTCATAGTAGGGTGTCAGTCGGTTTTCGGCTATGGCGGCCACGGCTTCCCCGCTGAGGTTGCCCACAGCATTGCCCGACTTTAAATAAACCGCCGGTCCGGTTGCAAACCAGTTGGCTGCAATTGTGGCAGTGTCGGCAGTCGCTGGCTTGTCGGTCAGTGCCGACAGGTGTTCCTTGGCCTTCGTCACATTCTCTTCGCCAATGTAGTCGTTCAGCACCTCGCCGTCGGAAATCCATATTTTATAGCCTCCGTAAGCGGCGGCGGCAAGCACGATGAGCAGTATCAGTTTTTTCATATCCGTCAGTTTGTATGTGCGAAGATAGACAAAAAAAAGAAAAAAGAGTCTCCGTTGGGAAACTCTTTTCATAGAAGCTTGTGTGGAAGCTATTTTTTCATGCGGAAGCCGATGCAGATGTGGTCGTAGTTCGACAGCATCGACGTCACGGTGTTGATTGTCTTCAGGTCGCCTTTCTTTGCCACCGCCTGCACAATCGTCATCAGTTTCTTAACATCCATGGAAATCGACATCTCGTTGCCCACTTTCTGAACGTAGACCGTCATAGAGTGCTCGTCGTTGGTGAGTCCGGCGATGGTTGAGAGCAGTTGCATTTTAAACGTGCCGTCGCTGTTGGCTGTGAGTTTGCCCTTGATGGGTGCCTTCTTCACAGTGAGCGTGAAATTTCCTTCGGAGTCGAAAACACAGGAAGTGTTGAGCAGTCCCAACTTTTTGTAGTAGGGCTTGAGTTTGGCTTCGGCTGCAGTGGTCATAGCCGAACCGCCAGCCTGCTGGGCAATGTTGCCTGATTTCAGCACCAATGCCGGCCCGGTTGTCTTCCATGTGCCTTTGAGCTCGGCTACGGTCACTGTTTTGTTTTGTGCCACGGTCTCTTTTACCACATCTCCAAGACCGTTTAATAAATCTTTCAAATCCTGGGCTTCGGCAGATGCCATGCAAACTGCTGTCATTGCCAAGCCGCAAACAAAAATCTTTGCTACTTTTTTCATCATAAATATGTTTTGCTCATACAAAGTTAGTCATGGGATGACAAAACCGGACAAAAAAATCGAAATAATAACAATCTTTATCGAAATTCTCGGCGAAGATGAGTAACTTTGCACATCTTATATAGAAATTGAAAATTATTGACAATATGAACGAATTAGCGTCGAAGTACAGCCCTGAGGAAGTAGAGGGAAAATGGTACGAATATTGGCTGAAACACGACTTGTTTAAGTCGACTCCCGACAGCCGGGAGCCGTATACAATCGTTATCCCGCCGCCAAATGTCACTGGTGTGCTCCATATGGGACACATGCTCAACAATACAATCCAAGACATCCTTATCCGCCGCGCGCGGATGGAGGGCAAGAACGCTCTCTGGGTGCCGGGAACCGACCATGCGTCGATTGCAACGGAGGCGAAGGTGGTGGCGCGTCTTGCTTCGAAAGGTATAAAGAAGACCGACCTTACACGCGATGAGTTTCTTAAACATGCGTGGGAATGGAAAGAGGAGCATGGTGGCATCATCCTTGAGCAGCTGAAGAAACTCGGCGCTTCGTGCGACTGGAGCCGCACGGCGTTTACGATGGACGAGGTGCGCTCGAAGAGTGTGCTTCACGTGTTTGTCGACCTTTTCAACAAAGGCTTGATTTACCGTGGCGTGCGTATGGTCAATTGGGATCCTGCGGCGCAGACAGCTCTCAGCGACGAGGAGGTGGTCTACAAGGAAGAGCATGGCAAGCTCTACTACCTGCGTTATAAAATCGTGGGTGAGGACGGCTATGCAATTGTTGCCACAACACGTCCGGAAACGATTATGGGCGACACGGCGATGTGTATCAATCCAAACGACCCGAAAAACGCCCATCTTAAAGGCAAACGTGTGATTGTGCCTCTCGTTGGCCGTGAAATCCCGGTTATAGAGGACGATTATGTCGATGTTGAGTTCGGTACGGGTTGCTTGAAAGTGACTCCTGCTCACGATGTCAACGACTATATGCTCGGCGAGAAACACAACTTGAAGAGCATCGACATCTTCAACGACAACGGAACAATCAGCGAGGCTGCCGGACTTTATGTGGGTATGGACCGCTTTGCGGTGCGCGAGCAGATTGAGAAAGATCTCGCCGAGGCAGGGCTGCTCGAGAAGGTTGAGGCTTACACCAATAAGGTGGGCCACTCAGAACGCACAAACTCTGTGATCGAGCCGAAACTGTCGATGCAGTGGTTCCTTAAGATGGACTCGCTTGCAAAGCCGGCTCTCGATGCTGTGATGCAGGACGACATCAAGTTCCATCCGTCAAAGTTCAAGAACGTTTACCGTCATTGGATGACCAATATCAAGGATTGGTGTATCTCCCGCCAATTGTGGTGGGGACACCGCATCCCGGCATATTTCTTGCCGGAGGGCGGATATGTGGTTGCCGAGACAGTCGAGGAGGCTTTGCGCCTTGCTCAGGAAAAGACAGGCAACAAAGAGCTTAAGATTGAAGACCTGCGTCAGGATGAGGACGTGCTCGACACTTGGTTCTCGTCTTGGTTGTGGCCGATTTCTTTGTTCAACGGAATCCTTGATCCTGACAATGAGGAAATAAAATACTATTATCCAACAGCCGACCTCGTTACCGGTCCGGATATCATCTTCTTCTGGGTGGCACGTATGATTATGGCTGGCTACGAATACAAGAACGATATGCCGTTCCGCAATGTGTATTTCACAGGTATCGTGCGTGACAAGCTGGGACGTAAGATGTCGAAATCGCTTGGCAACTCGCCTGACCCGTTGATGCTTATCGAGAAGTTCGGCGCCGACGGAGTGCGTATGGGCTTGATGCTTGCAGCGCCTGCCGGAAACGACATTCTGTATGATGACTCTCTTTGTGAGCAGGGACGCAACTTCAACAACAAGATTTGGAATGCTTTCCGCCTTGTGAAAGGATGGGAGGTTGCCGACATCGAGCAGCCGGAGTATGCCAAAACTGCTGTGAAATGGTTTGAGGCAGTGCTCAACAAAACGCTTGCCGAGGTCGACGACTTGTTTGGCAAGTTCCGCTTGTCGGAAGCGTTGATGGCTGTCTACAAACTGTTCTGGGACGAATTCTCTTCGTGGTATCTTGAAATGGTGAAGCCTGCCTATGGAAAGCCTGTCGACCGTGCCACTTATGAGGCGACTCTCGGATTTTTCGATGCGTTGCTCCGTCTGTTGCACCCGTTCATGCCGTTTATCACCGAAGAACTTTGGCAACACATCGCCGAGCGCAAAGACGGCGAGAGCGTAATGACAGCATTGCTGCCTAAGGCTGGCGCGTTCAGCGAGCAGACAATCGCTGACATGGACATTGCAAAGGACATCATCGCCGGTATCCGCACCGTGCGCTTGCAGAAGAACATTCCCAACAAGGAAGAACTTGAGTTGCAGGTGATGGGCGAGGACAATGTGCCGGTAGAATCGATCATCAAGAAGCTTGCAAATCTGTCGGCAGTCGCAAATGTGTCGGAAAAAGATGCCACTGCAGCGGCGTTTATGGTAGGCACAACTGAATATGCCGTGCCTCTTGGCAACAACATCAACGTTGAGGAAGAACTGAAGAAGCTTGAGGCTGACCTTAAGTATCAGGAAGGATTTCTCCAGAGCGTGTTGAAGAAACTCAGCAACGAGAAATTCGTAAACAACGCTCCTGCCAAGGTTATCGAAATGGAACGTAAAAAGCAAGCCGACGCTGAGGCGAAGATTGCAACCCTCAAGGAAAGCATCTCTGCCCTGCAAGGCAAGTAAGAAAATATACTTATAAATAAAAAGAAGGCGCATTCTTCAACAGAATGCGCCTTCTCTGCATATAGGCTGTACTGAAGGGTTTTAAATTTGCCGTTGAAAATGAATGACAACTTCCAAATTGGCATACGAAGCGGCGTTTCCTGGCGGCTTTGTGACGTCGGTCAATTATGTCGTTCCAAAAGAGCTGAGCGACATTGCCGAGAAACTGGAGGCTCTTGATGTGGAAGATGAGGATGCAGTGGCAGAGGTTCGGGCAGAAATTAAGGGAATAGAAGCTGGCGATTACACGTTTCGGTTTACCGTGGAGGACGGTTGTGAAAATTGCCCTACTGACGAGGCGGAGGAGCCCTTGCCCTTGCCGTTGACGGCGGCGGAGGCGCAGGCGCAGGCAATTCTTTATGGCGAATATCCAATCGAAGAAGTGTTTTCCGACTTATGCAATGAGCCGCTTGGCGAAGATTTTATCAATGACCTGGCAGAAAAGAAAGATTTTTGCGATGAATATGTCAATTATAGTTGCGGAGGCAGTTGCGACTAACTCGACTATTATCTTGATGCATGGAAATATATCATTGACCACATTGTTTCAGGTCAGATAACAGAGTCCACGCTCGATTCATGGCTTGAATATTTTGACGAGTGCTATTATCAAGAGGAAACAACCGTCGAGAAATGGCACAAAACTAATTGAGAATGGGGAATTTACGGAATATTTTCAGTATACTCCTGCAATCCGCAAGCTTATCTATACAACCAATACGGTTGAGGGCTATCATCGTCAGGTGCGCAAAGTAACGAAGAACAAGGGTGTGTTCCCGTCAGACACCGCACTTGAAAAACTTGTGTATTTTGCTTATCGAGACATTCGTGAGAAATGGACTATGCCCCTGTCCCGAGATTCAATAACGAAGTGCAAAATTTTCGTACTGAATAGCCACCACATTTTTGACGCACGAGACTTAATGGCGGATTGGGGATGGGGCTTCACAAACCCACAGCCCCTCCCCAATCCGATATTAAGTCGCGCAAAAGGTAACTTTCAACTTGCAATACAAAAAAAGGAGACCGAAGTCTCCCTGAGATTAACTAATTTTGTGTTGCATATGTATAAACAATTAACCTCGGAGCAAAGGTCGCAAATTTTCGTCTTGCTCCAAAAGAAAATCAAGAGAAAAGAAATCGCCCTTCTTGTAGGGTGCAGTCAGTCGACGCTCAGCCGTGAGATCAGGCGTAATTCAACAGATAAGGGCAACTATCTGTGGGATAAGGCTCACGCAAAGGCAATGGATTGCCGTAAGCGTACCACAGCCAACCATGCAAAGGATCCCGCAATCGTTTGGGAAGCCCTGGATCTGCTGAAGGAGGATTACTGGTCGCCCGAACAGATATCGGCGGATATGAAAAGCCGTGGCAAGAATATATCCCACGAGCTGATATATCGTCATATCCGTGCCGACCAAAGCGAAGAACTCGCCTCTTACTGTAGGCACAAGATGAAATACAACCGTCATGTACGACCCAACAGGAATACCAAAGTAAAGAATATCCCTGACCGCGTAAGCATCCACCAACGCCCGGCAGAAGCCGACGGGACACGTTTCGGAGACTGGGAGATGGACGCCATAGTTGGCAAGGACGGCAAGGGGGCCATCTTGACCCTTACCGGGAGAAGCACCAACATGATACTCATGGAGAGGCTGCCCGAAGGCAAGCATCCCGAGCCGCTGGCTAAAGTGGTGGTCAGGCTGCTGTTCCCTTATAGAAAGACCATACGCTCCATAACAACCGACAACGGTTCTGAGTTCTGTGCGCATAAGCTGATCTCCAAGGGATTGGCGCCAAAGGGCGCGAAGGATCCGAACCTCGTGTTCTTTGCCGATTCATATTGTTCATGGCAGAAAGGTTCAATTGAGAATGCAAATAAACTTATACGGCAGTACATTCCAAAAGGCACTGACTTTTCAACCCTGACGGATGCCTTTATACGCAAGATTCAGCACAAAATCAACCGCAGGCCACGTAAAAAACTAAATTTTGAAACCCCAAAGGATGTTTTCTTCCGACAAATTAATAATTTTGCAGTTGCCAGTTGAGAGTAGGCCGCTAAAAGAAGTAGCCAGGGCACGGCTTTTTCATTTAAAAATCCTTTGAATTTTCAATATTCATGAGTATCAATCGGTTAAAAGCAATTCACAGCATCATTAAACTTGCCATTTCTTTTATACCATAAAGTCTGGTCTCTGGTAAATGTAACATATCCAAGCAGTTGACGAACAATGCCAAAGTTAAATGAAAGAGTCGTGTTCCTGTAGCGTCTAATCACAATATTTTCGCAAAAATTGCGTTATTTTATGATATGATTGAGAATATAGATGAAATAATACCTTTTAGCAAAAGGCATAAAAATGAAACTGTTCGACAAATCATAAGAGCTGATTCCGGCTATCTTAAAGATTTGTTTTTGAACGATAGTCGCCTTGTCTTTAGTCCAAAGTGTTTTAATGAGATTTGCAGATTAACTGCAGGTCATAAAGATAATTGGGAAAAACCAAAACATCCTACGGCATTAATTTTTCAGCAATGTAAGCCATATAAGGTAAGTTACCTATATGACTTTAATGACGTAGAATTATTAAAGATAAATAATGAACGATTATTAAATCTCAACTTATATGGAAACCATTGATTTAGGATTACCCTCAGGAACTTTATGGGCATCTTGCAATTTGGGTGCCAGTTCGCTGCTTGAATTCGGCGATTATTTTGCTTGGGGTGATACTTCTCCCAAGACTAATTATATAGGAAGGACTTGCGCAACCTATGATTTAAACATAGGTCAACTGAAACTAGATGATTATGTAAATCGTAACAATGTTTTAGATTCTGACTATGATGCCGCAAGAGCTATTTTAGGTGATAATTGGCGTCTTCCATCAGGGACTCAAGCACAAGAACTCATAGATAATTGCAGTTGGGAATGGGTCGAAAACTATAACATCATTGGAGTTAATGGTATGCTTGGCAAAAGTAAGCATAATGGGGCGACTATTTTTCTCCCCGCTGCGGGTTATCGTAACAACACTCAACTCTTAATGGTAGGACAAAACGGAGGATATTGGACTGGAGCACCTAATTTTACCGCTGCAAATCGCGCTTGGTCTATTGCATTTGACCGAAATGTTATTAACGTTTTTAATCATGGTCTAAGGTACAACGGATATTCCATTCGTCCAGTAAAGAACAAAGAAGAAGATTCAAAATCAGTTTTTGATTTATTCTGGCCTTAAAAATCCGTGTCTTTTCGCAGATACCATTGAGTTCATAACTTTGTAGCAAAAACTACAATGTTATGGACTCGCTTAATTTTAACTCGGTCGAAACGCTTCCGAACCTGTCGTCTCGGGCGGCGTTTCAAGTGAACTCGGGTCAGTAGAAATTTAGTGGGGATAAATTTTAGGCATCCAAGTGTTATGCCGAACTTTGCGGTATGGAAAACGATTACTTACAGGCACTGGCACAGG
>ERZ773138.842-NODE-842-length-33221-cov-9.282579_pt1 | contig 33221 bp, 34 predicted proteins | sample MGYA00511114_ERZ773138 | MGnify/ENA primary metagenome ERZ773138 (study PRJEB29015, sample SAMEA2737805) | human gut metagenome | biome: human gut; feature: human-associated habitat; material: faeces | place: China | collected 2012 ...
TGGGCGATATGCTGCCCCGCTGCGACTACCTGACCATCCATGTCCCCTACCTGCCCACGACCCGCCACACGATCAACGCCCAGACGCTGGCCATGTGCAAGGACGGCGTTCGTGTGCTGAACTATGCCCGCGGGGAGCTGGTGGACAACGCCGCCCTGCTGGACGCGCTGAACAGCGGCAAAGTGGCGCAGTATTTCTGCGACTTCCCCACCGAGGAGCTGCTGGGCGTCAAGGGCGTATGCTGCACGCCGCATCTGGGCGCAAGCACGCCCGAGAGCGAGACGAACTGCGCCGTGATGGCTGCCGCCGAGCTGAGCGATTACCTCAAGAACGGCAACATTACCCACAGCGTCAACCTGCCGGATGTCAGCCAGCCCCGCATCGGCGGCCGCCGCATCTGCATGATCCACAAGAACACCCCGGGTGCGATCTCGGCCATCACCGGCGTGCTGACCGAGGCCCATCTGAACATTGAGAACATGGTCAACAAGAGCAGGAAGGATGTCGCCTACACCCTGCTGGATGTGACCGGCAATGTGACGGAGGATCTGGCGGTGCAGCTGCGCGCCATCGAATCTGCGATCCGCGTGCGTGTGCTGTAAACCTGCCGGAAAACGACCGCCAAATGTATAAAACCGTCTGCTGCCCGGCAGGCGGTTTTTGTTGTCTTTGCCCAAAAACCAAACAAATCAACCCAATCGCCCCAATACTGCTTTTTTTGCGCGGGGTTTTATGGTAAAATCTATGAGAAGTCAAAAAGGAGGGCGGCATCATGACCAATGCGCCGAAAACCGTATTAGCCATCCATGACCTGCCGGGGTTCGGCCGGGCGGCGCTGTCTGTCATCGTACCGGTGCTTTCGGCGCTGGGGGTGCAGGCGGTCGCGCTGCCCACGGCGGTGCTGTCCACCCACACGGGTGGGCTGGGTACCCCCGCCAAACTGGCGGACCCGGCCTATGGCCCTGCGGCGCTGGCCCATTACCATCAGCTTGGAATTAAGTTCGACTGCATCTACTCAGGCTATCTGGCCGATGCCGCGCAGGCAAAGCTGGTGCAGCAGGCCTTTGAACTGTGGCCCCGCGCCTTCAAGGTCGTGGACCCCGTGCTGGGGGACGGCGGCCGACTGTACAGCGGTCTGGGGGCGGATATGGTCCCCGCCATGTACGATCTGTGCAGCCACGCTGATCTGATCGTGCCCAATGTGACCGAGGCTGCGCTGCTGTTGGGCGATCCGCTGCCCGGCGTGGGCAGTGCCGAACAGGCAGCGGCGCAGGCGGCCCGGCTGACCCGCATTGCACCGCAGGTGGTCGTCACGGGGGTGGCGGGCCTCGGCGGAGGGCGGTACATAGGCTGCGTGGGTGCATCGCGCGGCGGCGAGGGCTATGCGGTCAAGACGCCGCTGCAGCCGCGGATGTTCCACGGCACGGGGGATATTTTTGCCTCGGTGCTGGTGGGACGCATCCTGCAGGGCAATGTGCCGCAGGCTGCCGTGCAGGCCGCCGCTGCCTTTGTGGCAGAGTGTATCCGTCAGACCCCTGAGGGTGCGGACGAGCGGCTGGGCGTCTGGCTGGAAACCGCCTTGCCGAAATTGAGGCAGGAGTAAAAAATAAACAAACAGGACTGTGAATGTATGCCAATCTTAAACATTGTACTGGTCGAGCCGCAGATCCCGCAGAATTCCGGCAACATTGCGCGGACCTGCGCGGTGACGGGCGCACGGCTGCACATGGTGGGCCCGATGGGCTTTGCCGTGGATGACAAAAAATTGAAGCGCGCCGGGCTTGACTACTGGCACCAGCTTGATATAACATATTATCAGGATCTGGCGGAGTTTTTTGCCAAAAACAAAGGCCCGTTTTTTTATTTTACATCCAAAGGCCCGCGCCGCCATGTGGATGTGAGTTACCCCGACGGTGCCTATCTCGTCTTTGGGCGGGAGGATGCCGGGCTGCCGGAGGAACTGCTGGCCGCCCATGAAGCAGATTGTGTGCGTATGCCCATGCGCCGGGGCGAGCGCTGCCTGAACCTGTCCAACGCGGTGGCGGTGGGTGTGTATGAAGCGCTGCGCCAATGGGATTTTGCCGATTTGGAAACCCACGGGCAGTTGACCCGCTATGAATGGAGTGAGGATGTAAAATGAGCAAGATCGGTTTTTTGACGGATTCCTGTTCCGATATTCCGCAGGAGCTTGCGGACAAGTACGGCATCGAGGTCGTGGGCTTTCCCATCAACCTTGACGGTGTTGAGTACATGGAGCGCAAAGACTTTACGAACGACCAATTCTACCAGATGATGCGCGATGCGCAGGGCGTGCCGACCACCGCGGCCATTACCCAGCTGCAGTTCTGTGATATTTATGCCCGCTATGTCGATGAGGGCTACACCGATTTGGTTTACCTGAGCATCAACGCTGGCGGCTCCAGCACCTATAACAACGCCGTCAAGGCTATCGAGCTGCTCGAGGAGGAGCGCCCCGGCTTCACAATGAAGATCCAGGTCATCGACAGCCAGAATTATTCGATGCCCTACGGCTGGTATTTCTGCGAGTGTGCCCGCAAGGTACGCAACGGCGGCGAGCTGGCCGCCTGTGTGGGTGAGCTGAAGCAGAAGCTGGACTGCGTAGAGATCTGCCTTGCTGCTTACAGCCTGAAGCAGATGAAAAAGTCCGGCCGTATCAGCGCCGCCGCCGCAGTGGTGGGTGACCTGCTGGGCATCCGCCCCATCATCAGCCTGAACGCCGGTGTCTCGAAGGTCGAGGCAAAGGTGCGCGGCGATGCCGCCGTGCCTGCTGCCATGCTGAAATGGGTCGAGAGCCGCGTGGATTCGATGAAGGACACCCCCTACATGGTGGCCTACACCTCCAGCACTGCCAAGCGGGATGAGCTGGCCAAGCTTTGCAGAAAGGCGTTCGGCCATCCGCCGCTGATCGTGTTCCAGCTTGGCGGCGTTGTCAGCGCCAACACCGGCCCCGATGCCATTGCCATCGTCTATGAAGGGCACCCCCGCAACCTTGAGGCGTATGCGCCGCAGCTGCCGTAATTTCCGGTTCACGGGAGGCAGCGGCACAGCCGCCCCTCATCCGGCCTTCGGCCACCTTCCCCCAAAGGGGAGGGCAAATAAGAAAAAAGAAATTCCCCGCAGGCCTTGCAACAGCCTGCGGGGTTTGCTATAATACAAATTTGTTGAGCAACTTAGGATTTTAGGCTCCGCCGTCTCCCCTGCGGGAGGTGGCGCAAACCCCGCAAGGCTGGCGGTCTTGCGTGCGGTCAAAATCTATCCGCCGGAGTATTGTATGAATATGAAAAAAATGTCCGTCAACCGTCTGGTGCGCTGCGCTGTCATCGCGGCCGTCTATGTGGTGGTCTGTCTGGCGCTTGCCCCGTTCAGCTATGGGGCGGTGCAGGTGCGCGTGGCCGAGGCACTGTGCCTGCTGCCGGTTTTCGGCGCGGAGTACATCATCGGTGTCACGCTGGGCTGCCTGCTGGCGAACCTGCTGGGCTCCACCGTCATTGATGTGGTGTTCGGCACGCTGGCCACGCTGCTGGCCTGCCTTGTGACCTACAAGCTGCGTGACATCCGCGTCAAGGGTCTTGCCATTCCGGCGTCCCTGCCGCCCGTTGTTTTTAATATGCTCATCGTGGGTGCGTTCGAGATTACCTTCTTCTTCTCGGACACGGCCCCGACGCTGGCGCTGGCCTGCTTCAATGCCGTGGCCGTGGCCATCGGCGAGCTGATCAGCTGCACCGTGCTGGGTGTGGCGCTCGTCAAGCTGATTGAGAGCAATGAAAGCCTGAAAAAGATTTTTACAGAAGAATAAAAACGAGGTAACCTCTATGCGCCCGGAACTGATTTTGTGGGATTGGAACGGTACCCTGCTGGATGATGTCGAACTCTGCGTGGACGCGCTCAACCGTCTGCTGGCAGACTTCGGCTACCCGCAGCGGTACGACCGCGATCAGTACCGGGCGATTTTTGGCTTTCCCATCGAGGAATACTATACCCGCGCCGGGTTTGACTTCTCCCGCCACAGCTTTGCCGAGCTGGCAGCGCGGTATATGGAGATCTATGTCCCCGCCAGCGAGGTCTGCCCGCTGATGGACGGCGCGGCCGCGGCGCTGCAGGCATTCCGCAGCGCCGGGCTGCGGCAGGTCATTTTATCGGCCAGCAAGCGGGACACCCTCTGCCAACAGGTCGGGCAACGCGGCGTGACCCGGTATTTTGACCGGCTGCTGGGTCTGGGCGACATCTACGCCAAGAGCAAGGTGGAGATCGGCCTTGCCTATTTAAAAGAGGAAGGCTTCGACCCTGCCCGGGCGGTGATGATCGGGGATTCGGTCCATGATTTTGAGGTGGCGCAGGCGCTCGGCGTGGGCTGCGTTTTGCAGTCCGGCGGCCACCAGCCGCCGGAAACGCTGCGCAAAACCGGCGCACCGGTCGTGGCCGGTTTGCGGGAGGCCGCAGCGCTGATTTTGGAATGAGCGCTTACGGGAGGCTGTAGGGGGGCGGATGCTTGCATCCGCCCCCCTACAAACAACTGCCTGCCGTTATGCTGCGGGTCGATGCGAGCATCGACCCCTACAAGCAGAGGGGTAAAATATAATGTCTGACCGTGTAAAAGGCGCCTGCCTGACGATGGGCGGTGCGGCATGCTGGGGTGTTTCGGGCTGCATGGGGCAGTATCTGTTCACCCGCGAGGGGATGGATTCCACCTGGCTTGTGCCGATCCGGCTGTTTCTGGCCGGGCTGATCCTGTGCGGGTATTTCTGCATCCGGGACCGTAAAATGCTTTTTGATCCGTGGAATATACGGAAAAATCCGCGCAATGCCATTGACCTGCTGGTTTACGGTTTGGCCGGTGTCAGCTGCTGCCAGTTCACCTATTTTCTGACGATCCAGCTGTCCAGTGCGGGCATGGGGACGATCCTGCAGGACCTCTCCCCCGTCATTATTCTGCTGGTGGTCTGCATCCAGCAAAGGCGCGGGCCGCGGGTGTTTGAGATTTTCTCCATCCTGCTGGCGCTGGTGGGGGTGTTCCTTATCACGACCCACGGCAGCCTGACCGGGCTGGCCGTCAGCCCGGCGGCGCTGGCCTCGGGCGTTGTCAGCGCCTGCTGCGTCGCCATCTATACGATGTGGCCCAAGAAATTGCAGGAGCAGTACCCGACCCCGATGCTGCAGGGCTGGGCGTTCTTGATGGGCGGCACGATGTTTTCCCTGATCTTCCGCCCGTGGCAGATCGACTATCTGCCGACGCCGATGGGCGTGTTCGGCATCTTCACGGTCGTGGTGCTGGGCAACGTGCTGGCGTTCAGCCTGTACATGTCGGGCGTGCCGCTCATCGGCCCGCAGCGGGCAAGCCTTTACAGCTTTGCCGAACCCGTCACGGCGGCCATCATCAGCACGCTGGTGCTGGGCTCCCCCTTTACGCTGTGGGATGCGCTGGGGTTCGGCTGCATCTTTTTGATGCTGGTGCTGCTGAGCTTGCCGGCTAAAGCAAAAGCATAATAAGCAAAAGGCTGTCCGCACAGGGCGGCCTTTTTTGCTGCCGTGTAGGGGCCGGACATGTCCGGCCCCTACAACAATATAATAAATAAACCCAATGTAACTATGAATTGACATATCCCCCCGCCCGGGTGTATTATAGTAGCATGTGTAAAACTATATAATCAGCCGCACCTCTACGATATGCGGCGGAAGATACAGGGGAACTGTTATGTCTTTTTTTGAAAAACTGTTCGGCTCCTTCTCGGACAAGGAACTCAAGCGCATCAACCCTATCAAGGATAAGGTCCTTGCCCTTGAGCCGGAGATGGCCAAGCTGACCGATGAGCAGCTGCAGGCCAAGACGGCCGAGTTTAAGGAGCGCCTTGCCAAGGGCGAGACCCTTGATGATATCCTGCCGGAGGCATTTGCAGTCTGCCGCGAGGCAGACTGGCGTGTGCTGGGCATGAAGCCCTACCCCGTGCAGATCATCGGCGGCATTGTGCTGCACCGCGCCTGCATTGCCGAGATGCAGACCGGTGAAGGTAAGACGCTGGTGGCAACCATGCCCACCTACCTCAACGCCCTGACCGGCGAGGGTGTGCATGTCATCACTGTAAACGACTATCTGGCCCGCCGCGACTCTGAGTGGATGGGCAAGGTCTACCGTTTTCTGGGGCTTACTGTCGGTCTGGTCGTCCATGGCGTGGAATCCGACGACCGCAAAAAAGCCTATGAGGCCGATGTCACCTACGGCACGAACAACGAGTTCGGCTTTGACTACCTGCGCGACAATATGGTTGTCTACAAGGCCAACATGGTCCAGCGCGGCCACGCCTTTGCCATCGTGGACGAGGTGGACTCCATCCTGATTGATGAGGCCCGTACCCCGCTTATCATCAGCGGCAAGGGCGAGGATTCCAGCGTGATGTACAAGCGCGCCGATGACTTTGCCAAGACGCTGAAGAAGAGCGTCATCGTCGAGCTGGACGACAAGGTCGAGGCCGAGGAGCAGGTCGACGGCGACTATGTTGTGGACGAAAAGCGCAAGACTGCCACCCTGACCGAATCCGGCGTCAAGAAGGCCGAGGCATTCTTCCATGTCGATAACCTGGCCGATGCCGACAATATGTCGCTGCGCCATTATATTGACGGTGCCATCAAGGCGCGCGGCGTCATGCACCGCGACATTGACTATATCGTCAAGGACGGCGAGGTCATCATCGTGGATGAGTTCACCGGCCGCCTGATGTACGGCCGCCGCTTCAATGAGGGCCTGCATCAGGCCATTGAGGCCAAGGAGGGCGTGACCGTTGCCGCCGAGAGCAAGACGCTGGCTACTGTCACCTTCCAGAACTACTTTCGTATGTACAAAAAGCTGGCCGGTATGACCGGTACAGCCTCCACCGAGGCCGATGAGTTCAGCGAAATCTACGGCCTGAACATTGTCAGCATCCCGACCAACAAGCCCCGCGCCCGTCAGGACCTGCCCGACAGTGTTTACAAGACCGTCAACGGCAAGTACAACGCCGTCATTGATCAGGTGGCGGAGTGCCACGCGAAGGGCCAGCCCGTGCTGGTCGGCACGGTCAGCGTTGAAAAGAGCGAGGCGCTGTCCAAGCTGCTGAAAAAGCGCGGCATCGAGCATAATGTTCTGAACGCCAAGCAGCATGAGCGCGAGGCGGAGATCGTTGCGCAGGCCGGCAAGCAGGGCGCTGTGACCATCGCCACCAACATGGCAGGCCGCGGCACCGACATCATGCTGGGCGGCAATGTGACCTACATGGCCAAGGCTGCCCTGAAGAAGGAGCTGTCCAAGGCGCTGACCGCCGATCTGGCCCAGCTGAAGGACGAGTACGAGCATGCCAAGGCGCGCGCCAAGGCCAACGGCACCGAGCTGCCCACCCCGCCGGAGGCCGGCATTGACGCGAAGCTGGAGATGCTGATGACCGAGTGCGACGGCCACGCCGAGACCGAGGACGCCGAAATTCTCCACGCCCGCAAGCGCTTTGAGGAGCTTTGCGAGGAGTTTGCCCCCGAGGTCAAGCGCGAGGCCGAGGTGGTCCGCGCTGCGGGTGGCCTGTTCATCATCGGCACCGAGCGCCATGAGAGCCGCCGTATCGACAACCAGCTGCGCGGCCGTGCCGGCCGTCAGGGCGACCCCGGTGCCTCCCGCTTCTTCCTGAGTCTGGAAGATGACCTGATGCGCATCTTCGGCGGCGACCGCGTGCAGAACCTGATGGATTCGCTCGGTCTGGACGAGGATGTGCCCATCGAGAACAAGCTTATCACCAACACGATCGAGAGCGCCCAGAAAAAGCTGGAAGCCTCCAACTTTGCCATTCGTAAACAGGTGCTGCAGTATGACGATGTCATGAACCAGCAGCGCGAGATCATCTATAAGCAGCGCCAGATGGTGCTGGACGGCGAGGATATCTCCGGCAAGCTGCATGAGATGATGCGCCAGTCCATTGATGATGCCTGCGCGAACTACCTGAACGGCGAAACGGCCGATGATTGGGACTTTGCCGGTCTGCGCCGCCACTTTATGAACTGGCTGTGCCTGCCCACCGACTTCAACTACACCACCGAGCAGCTGGGTGAGCTGACCCGCGAGGGCATTGCCGATGAGCTGTACAAGCGCGGCATGGATATCCTGACCGCGAAGGAAAAGCGCTACGGTGAAAAGACGATGCGCGAGCTGGAGCGCATCTGCCTGCTGCGCAATGTTGACTCCAAGTGGATGGAGCATATCGACAATATGGACCAGCTCAAGCAGGGCATGGGTCTGCGCGGCTACGGCCAGCATGACCCTGTGGTCGAGTACCGCATCGAGGGCTTTGCCATGTTCGATGAGATGATCGCCTCGATCCGCGAGGATGCCGTCCACATGCTGCTGACGATCGAGATCCGCCAGCAGAATGCCGAGCCGAAGCGTGAGCAGGTGGCCAAGCCCACCGGTGAGGGTGCCCCTGCACAGGCCGGTGCCAAGGGTGCCGCCCCTGTCCGCGTGACGAAGATCGGCCGCAACGACCCCTGCCCCTGCGGCAGTGGTCTGAAGTGGAAAAAATGCACCTGCAAGGAGTACCACCCCGACCTGTAATTCATCAAGGCATCGCCTTTACTTCTAGGCGATGCCTTTTTAAGTGGTAGAGCTGTAGGGGCGGATTCCATATCCGCCCGTTCCCGTGACCACCCCTTCCCTTTCAATGAGGTGAATTTCTATGAAAGCCCGTATCATCCGTGAACCCCGATGCGCCCTGCTGTGGCGCATTGATGGAAGCTACCCTAACTACGCCGCCATTGAGCGCGCGGCCAAGCGATATGAGGTGAAGCTGCGCCGTGTGGCAGATGGCGACCTCGGCGGCATTGTGGGTGACCTCTGCGCGGGCAAGCCTGCCCCGGCTGCTGCGCCGCTCATTGCTGTGCCGGACCGCCCGGCCATTATTATCAGCGGCCTGCGCCATGATACCGGTGAGCTGGGCGCGTTCCTTGACCTGGTGCAGGCAGGCGGCGCGTCCATTCCGGTGCGCAGCATGGTCACGCCCACCAGCAAAGGCTGGATGCTGGCGAATCTGCTGCTGGAATTAAACACTGAACACGAAACTGTACAAGGAGAAAAAGCGTGAAGCGCCGCCTTGCTGCGCTGGCGCTGGCCATGCTGCTCTGCCTGCCGCTGACGGCCTGCCAAAAACAGCAAAAATTGTACAGTGCGACCTGGTTTGACCTGTTTGATACCGTGGCTGTGGTGCAGGGCTATGCCGCCAGTCAACAGGATTGGGACCGGCAGGCGGCGGTGCTGTATGACGATCTGGCGCACTATAATCAGCTGTTTGACATCTACAACCATTACGACGATGTTGTGAACCTGTACGATGTCAATGCGCAGGCTGCCGCCGCACCGGTGCGGGTCGGGGATGAACTATACGCATTTTTGCGCTGGTGCAAGGACACCGCCTACCCTGCGACCGATGGCGCGACAAACATCGCAGCGGGTGCGGTGCTGCGCCTGTGGCACGATGTGCGGGAGAGTGACTCCCCTGCCCCGCCCGCTGCGGATGCCATCGCGGAGGCATTGCAGCACATCAACATCGAAAACTTGATTTTGGACGATGCTGCGCAGACTGTCTGTTTTGCCGACCCGGATATGACGCTGGATGTCGGGGCGGTCGGCAAGGGCTATGCTGTGGAGCAGGCCGCCCGGGCTGCACAGGCCCGCGGCTTTACGAGTGCCCTGCTGAATGTCGGCGGCAATCTGCGGGCCATCGGCACCAAGCCCGGCGGAAAGCCGTGGACGGCGGGTGTTGAGAACCCGTGGGCTGATGACCCTGCGTATATTCAGGCGGTGGAGCTGGCCGATGGGGATAGTCTTGTCATCAGCGGCGACTATCAGCGCTATTTTGAGTATGAGGGCGTGCGCTACGCCCATTTGATCGACTTGACCACGGGCTACCCCGCCCGCTATGTGAGCAGCGTGGCAGTGCTGGCCCACGCCGAAACCGGCGGCTTGGCCGATGCGCTCTCCACCGGGCTTTTCTGCCTGCCGGAGCAGGCCGGCCGCACCCTTGCAGACCGGAACGGCTGGGCCGTCCTGTGGATGCACACCGACAAAAGCACGGCCCAAAGCGCAGACTGGCCGCAATAAAGCAGAAAAAAGAGCCGCCGAACATTCGGCGGCTCTTGCTGTATCAAAGTCGTATGCGCGGGCACACGAAAAAATCCAGAAAGGCGCAGAGAAAATCAAGACAGCGCATAGGAGCTCGCTCCACTTCGTTCCGCTCGCAATCCGCCTAATCTCCAAGCCGACTCCAAGAACATTCCAAGTCCACACCAAGCAAAATCAACGCATTATCTCATGTTTTCCCGCATGGGACAGAATGAGAGAGGATTGGAAACAAAAAAGAAAGCAGGCCCCGGAGCCGGATGGCGGAGGGGCCTGCGTGTGGATTCTTAACTTGTCTCTTTGTTCTTCGGTGAATGCCCTGTATCAGTCGTTACTTCAATGCTGCGGGTTGATGATGGTGCGCCAGTCGAGGTCGCCGTGTTCCAGACCGTGGATCAGGACTTCGGCGGTGGCGATGTTGGTGGCAACAGGAATGTTGTGGACATCGCAGATGCGCAACAGGTTCATCTCATTGGGCTCATTGGGCTTGGCGCTGATGGGGTCGCGGAAGAAGAGCAGCATGTCCACCTCTTCACAGGCGATGCGCGCTACGATTTGCTCGGCGCCGCCATGGCCGCCGGGGAGAAATTTTGTGACCTTCAGTCCGGCGTTCTCCTCGATCAGACGGCCGGTGGTGCCGGTCGCCAGCAGACGGTGCTGTTCCAGAATATGGCGGTAAGCCATACAGAACTGCACCATCAATTCCTTTTTGGCGTCATGGGCTATCAATGCGATCGTCATAAAAATGCCACCATCCTTCGCAGCAGAATTGTTCATCAAAAGGTCAGGGGTACGCGCTGCCCGCACAGCCGTTTTGCCATCGCCTGTGCGGCAATAACAGCGGGATCCCCGGCGGGCGGTATCGTGCCGTTGGCACCGGCCAGCTGTAGCGTGCGGCTTTCGGGGATGACTGCCAGCAGCTGGGCACCCACGGTGTCGATACATTCATCCAGATCGGCTACCGAGGCGTTTTTCCCGAAGCTCTCCCGCCGGACACGGTTCATGACCAGCCGCACAGCACTCTGCGGGCGGGTCCCGGCCAACAGGCGGTCCGCCACGATCTTGCCGTCACGCAGGGCCACGGCATCGGGGGTCAGTACCAGCAAGGCCTTATCCGCCACGGCAGCGGCCGCTGTAAACGGCGCGCCCATGCCGGCGGCGGTGTCCAGAATTACATAATCAAAATAGGGGCGCATGGCAACGAGGAGCCGCCCCAGAGGTGCGGCCTCCACCGCGCCGCCCTCATAGGGGGCGCTGATGACCGACAGCCCCGGGTAGAGCGGGCTGGGCACCACAGCCTTGGCGCCCTCACACCGGCCGCAGAGGACATCCTCGATGTCGTACACCGTGCGGCCGTAGACGCCTGCGATAATGTCCACGCTGCGCAGACCCGAGTCCAGCTCGATCAGCAGGACCTTACGGCCCAGCCGTGCAAGGCAGGCACCCAGCAGCACAGAAACCGTACTTTTGCCGGTACCGCCCTTGCCGGAGCAGACCATGATACACTGTGCGTTCATGTCGGCTCCTCTCCACAGTTGCATTACACTATCCTACCTTATTTTAACACACTTCCGGCCGGACTGCAACTGGCTTTTTCGTAAAATATAACAGGTCTTTTTTGAAGAAAATCACGATGCGGGACACTTTTTGCTGCGGCCGCGGCGGCAGGCCGCCCAACCGGGGCGCAGCGGCGCCGAAATGGCGGAAACGATTCATCCGCCGAACACCGCATCCAGCACGGCCCGCAGGATCGGGGCGGCATTTGCACCGCCGCCCCCGTATTCCAGCACAACGGCCGCCGCGATCTGTGGGGCATCGGCGGGGGCGTAGCCGATCAGCACCGAGTTGACATAGTGTCCGCCATCGGGGAGCGTGTCTGCCAGCTGGGGACTGCCGGTTTTGGCGGCGCACAGGACAGGAGCCTCCCGCAGGATGCGGGTGGTCTGCGCCATGCGCTTCATGCCATCGCGGATCGGGCCGAATACCGCTTCGCCGCCCGGTATCTCGGTAAAGGAGACCGGATACTGCCAAAGAACCTCGCCGGTGGCGGAATTGACGGCCCGGTCGGCAAAATGCAGGGCAGGGCGCTGCCCGCTGTTGGCCAGCGCCGCCGCATAGGCCGCCAGCTGCAGCGGGGTCACGGCGGTGTTCCCCTGCCCGATGGCGGCCATCAGGGTCAGGCCGGCCTGATAGTTTTCATCGGTCGCCCATGTCAGGCGGCCATGTGCCTCGGCAATTTCCACGCCGGTGGGGGCGGCCAGCCCCAGCCGCCGGGCCATGGCGGAAAAGGCATCCACCCCCAGCCGCCGCCCAACATCGTAAAAAAAGATGTTGCAGCTGTATTCCAGAGCGGTGCGCAGATCGACCGGGCCGCTGTGGCCGTACTGCAGGCATCCGGGCTGGTAGCCGCTGTAAAAGCCGTAACGGCCGGTGCAGCTGACGGTGGCGGCCGGGTCGATGCCCGCTGTCAGTGCCGCTGCGGCAACCGCTGGCTTGAAGGCGGACCCCGGGGCGTACAGCCCCTGACAGACCCGGTCGAGCAGCGGTGCGGCGGCATCGGCGGAAAGCGCAGTGTAGTCGGCGCGGTAGGCATTCAGGTCGAACCCCGGCACATTTGCTGCCGCCAAAATGCCGCCTGTGCGTACATCGACTACCACGGCAGCCCCGGCGCGGCATTCCCGCCCGGCTCCGGCGGCCCGGGTTGTGCGCAGGGTGTTGATCTGGCCGAGCAGGGCATCCTGCAGCGTTTTTTGCAGTGTGCTGTCTACGGTCAGCACCAGTGCGGCCCCGGGGCGGGCCTCCCGCAGCCGGACGGTGCGGCGCACCGTGCCGTCAAAGCCGATGTTGACCAGCAGCCGTCCGTCCTGCCCGCGCAGCAGTGCGTCGTAGGCGGCCTCCAGCCCGCTCTGGCCGATGACGGCGTCCATGGCAAGGCCGCGCTGTCTGGCTGCGGGCCACTGCTCGGCAGTCAGGGGGCCGGTAAAGCCCAGCGCGTGGGGCAGCAGCGCACCGTCCGGCCAGCTGCGCACGCCCCGGGCCGCAGGCCGCACGGCGCCGCTCTGGACAAGACCGGCCCGGTACAGCGCAGTCAGCAGGGAGCTGTCCGCGTTCCGGGCTACCGCCAGCTCCCCCGCCGAGGCGGCAGAACAAAAGGCAGCAAGCTGTGTTTCCACATCCTTGCTGCCTGTCAGTTCCTCTATGGTTTGTACGGTCTTGCGCAGGTCGGTGCCGGGCGGGGTCGGTATGCGCAGGTAGATATCGTATACGGTGGCATCGCGGGCCAGCACGGCACCGCCGGCGTCCAGAATGGGGCCGCGCGCGGCGTGCTGGGTGACGGTATAGCTGGCCGAGCTGGCCTCGGCGGCCTTGTCGGCGTAATAGTCAGCCTTGACGAACTGCATCCAGGCCAGCCGTGCAAAAAAGGCGGCAAATACCGCGCTGCACAGTACCATCAGCACCGCAACGCGGGCGCGGCGGTGCGATTTATTGTGGTTGGCCATGGGATCACCTCATGTCATGGATTTCAAACACATTTATTATAGCGGAATTTCGACAAAATATCAATCGGTGCGCACAAAATATACGGCGGCGTGCAGGTCGGCGGTATCGGTCAGCGGGGCGGATGCCGTCAGCCCGTCCGCATCGGGGACCGGGGCTGCGGCCAGCATACCCAGCCAGTCCCCGCCCGGGGTGGTCACGATCTCCCCGGCGGTCAGCGTGCAGTCGGCGGGCAGGCCGGTCAGCACCCAGTTTCCCGGTGTGGCCAGCCCAACGCAGCTGCCGCACAGCCCGGCTGCTGCGGTAAAGGCTACGGTGCAGCAATCACCGTCCGAGTGGGTCACGGCCCCCGCGTACCGCCCGCCTGCGTCCAGCACGGCGGCACCGGGCGCGGCATCCGGGCAGGCCAGCGTAAGGCTGCCCGGTGTCCGGGCCAGCACCCGTGCCGGGGCAACGCAGCCGATGGTGCGCCCGCTGCCGAGGAGACTGCGCAGGGCCTCATTCTCGGAAACTGCGTCTGCGCTGGCTGCAAGACGCTGATGCAGCGCAAAATTTTCCTGCTGCAGGGCATCGAGCCGCGCAGTGTACCGCGCCCCGATGACCCGGTCAGCCCGGGCTGCCGCTGCGGGCAGGGCTGCCGCCAGCCGCGGCAGGCAAAACCAAAGCACGGCCGGAACCAGCGGCAAAAGCCACCAGCGCCGCCGCCTGCGGGAACGTGATAGATCCAGCTGCACAAACATCACCCCAAGGCAGAATATGCCTTGCGGGACAGGGTTAGACTTTGGTATAATAGAATCAATCAAATACTTGCCTCCCTCGCAGATGGGGTCAGGGAAAATCAGGAAAGGTCAACTTTTATGCAATACAAGCTTCTTTTACTCGATATAGACGGTACGCTGCGCTCCGGCAGCTGTGAGCGCGTGCCGAAGGAAAACGCCGAGGCGGTCTGCGCCGTGCAGAGAGCGGGTGTCAAGGTCGCAATCGCTACCGGGCGCGGGCGCATCGGCGTGGGCAAGGGGCTGCTGCGCAGCATCCGCCCCGATTACTGGGTCTGCGCCGGCGGTGCGCAGCTGGTGGACTACAAGGGCTGCGATCTGGCCCTGCACCGGCTGACAAGCGAGGAAATGTACGCGCTGGTGGATTTTTTTGAGGATCATGAGCTGCCCCTGCGCTTCACCTTCCATGATGCGAACTATGCCTACCTCGGCTATGAGGAATTCGCCCGCCGTGAGCGGGAAAAGAACCTTGCGCTCAACATCGTGGATGGCGAGGATCAGGACCAGCATCTGCAGGAGATGCCGTTCGGTGCGTTCGGCTTTCTTTCGCAGGAGATGGCCGACCGGTTTCAGGAAAAATACGGCTATCTGGGGCTGAATTTCCTGTTCTCCTACCCCGGCAGCGACGGCTGCGATATTTTGCAGCGGGGCGTTGACAAGGGCGCAGGTCTGCGGGAACTGGCGAAGCTGGCGGGCATCGACCCGGCGGAATGCGTGGCCGTGGGTGATGGCGATAACGACGTTGCAATGCTGCAGGCGGCGGGGCTGGGCATTGCCATGGGCAACGGCAGCGCCGCCGCAAAGGCCGCCGCAGACCGCATCGGCCCCGATGCCGAGCCGCACGGCATTGCGGAGCTTTGCCGTACCCTGTGGCCGGAGGCGTTTTAAATGGCTGAGTACACCCATGTGGGGCCGGGCCTGCCGCCGCTGCACGGGGCGCAGGCCAACGCACTGATTTTGGGCAGCTTTCCCAGCCCCAAAAGCCGGGAGCAGGGCTTTTTCTACGGCCACCCGCAGAACCGCTTTTGGCCGATGCTTGCCGCTGTGACCGGCGAGCCTGTGCCCGATTGGGCGGACCTTGAGGCGAAGAAGCGCATCATCCTGCGCCACGGTCTGGCCGTGTGGGATACCATCGGCGCCTGCGACATACGCGGGGCGTCAGATGCGTCCATCCGCAACGCGGTGCCGAACGATGTGGCGGCGCTGATCCGGCAGCTGGGGGTGCAGGCGGTCTTTTGCAACGGCGCGGCATCCGGCCGTATCTACGCCAAATATGCAGAGCCTCTGACCCACCTGCCCGCTGTGGTGCTGCCCAGTACCAGCCCCGCCAACGCCGCCTGGTCCCCTGCGCGTTTGCAGGCGGCCTGGGGCGCGGCGCTGGCACCGTTTTTGCACGCGGATGGTTGCAAGTGAACGGATTTTGTTCTATAATGAATTTGTGCCAGACTCCCGCAGGGGCGGATTCGTATCCCCCCTACGGAATGAAAATACGGGAGGTGCCTGCATGAGCAAATGGCAGGAAAAAACCAAGCGCCCGGTGCTGCCCATTTATATGGCGGCGCTGGTGTGGCCGGTCGGGGCGCTGCTGCTGCCGCCGTACCGCCTGTCCAACCTGTTGATTCTTGCGGGGCTGAGCCTGATCGCCTACGCTGTGGGTACAAAGCTCTGCCCCACCCGCGTCGTGCGCACGCTGATCCCCTACGCCACCGGCAGTGAGGATGTGGACGCGATGCTCAACGGCATTGCCGCCAATCTGGATGCACTGCACAAGCTGAACGAGGCGATCCCTGACCCGCAGCTTTCCGCTGCGATGGAGCGGATGGAAAAGGCGGGCCGCAGCATTGCCGCCGTGGTTGAAAAGGCACCCGATAAGGCGCGTGCCATCGACCGTTTTGCGCGCTATTACCTGCCGGAGACCGTAAAGCTGATGGCTACCTATGCTGCGCTGGAGCAAAACGGCGTCAAGGGTGAGAATGCCGCCCAGATCGAATCGGAGCTGCGCCGCAATGCCGCGACCACCGCGACCGCCTTTGAAAACCAGCTAGACGCGCTGTACAGCGCAGAGGCAATGGATATTTCTACTGATATTGAGGTGCTGGACAGTATCCTGAAGAGCCAGAACCTTGCGAAATAATGGATATGAGAAAGGATGAAACCCAATGGCTGATCTGAACAATGAACTGAATGTCCCCGCCGCCCCTTCCCTGACCCTTGACGCCGCCCCCGCGGCCCCCACGCTGACGCTGGATCCCGCTGCGGATGAAAAGGTCATCGAGGAGAGCAAAAAAGCGACCCCCATGCAGGTCGAGGATACCCCCCTCTCCCCCGAGGAGCAGAAGATGGTGAATGACTTCGCTGAGAAGATCGACATCACCAACTCCCAGATGGTGCTGCAGTACGGTGCTGCCAGCCAGAAAAAACTGAGCGATTTTTCCGAGACGGCGCTCTCCCGCGTCAAGACGAAGGACATGGGGGAAACCGGCGAGCTGATCACGAGCCTGATTTCCGAGCTGCAGGGCTTTGACGCCGGCGCTGAGCAGCCCAAGGGCATCTTCGGCTTCTTTAAAAAGACCACCAACAGCATCGAACAGCTCAAGACCCGCTACGACAGCGCCGACAAGAATGTTGAGCGCATCAAGGCTCAGCTGGAGGATCATCAGGTCACCCTGATGAAGGACATCACGATGCTGGACAAGATGTATGAGCTGAACCTTGTCTACTTCAAGGAGCTGACGATGTACATTCTGGCCGGCAAAAAGAAGCTGGCCGAGGTCCGCGCCAACGACCTGAAGGCTGCGCAGGAGAAAGCCCAGCGCACCCAGCTGCCCGAGGATGCACAGGCGGCCCGCGATCTGGCCGATCTCTGCGACCGGTTTGAGAAAAAGCTGTACGATCTGGAGCTGACCCGCAATGTTTCCATCCAGATGGGGCCCCAGATCCGGCTGATCCAGTCCAATGACACGATGATGGCCGAGAAAATCCAGACCACCATCGTCAACACCATCCCGCTGTGGAAGAACCAGATGGTGCTGGCGCTGGGCATTGCCCACAGCCAGCAGGCCATGCAGGCCGAGCGCGCCGTGACCGATGCCACGAACGAGCTGCTGAAAAAGAACGCCGCAACCCTCAAGCAGGGCACCATCGAGATTGCCAAGGAGTCCGAGCGCGGCATCGTGGACATCGAGACCCTGCAGCAGACGAACAAGCAGCTGATCGAAACGCTGGACGAGCTGAACAAAATCCGTGCCGACGGCAAGGCCAAGCGCGCCAATGCCGAGCAGGAGCTGGGCCGCATCGAGGGCGAACTGCGCCAGAAGATGCTTGAGATCAACAGCTGAAAATTGCCGCAGGGGCGGCGTAATTAACGCCCCGCAAATTGACACCGGCTTTCCGGGTGGATTGTAGGGCGGCCAGCCCTCTGGCCGCCGCAGAGGGGTCAAGACCCCTTCCTGCAGACCTACCTTAAAAGGGGCGGCCTCTGAAAACAAGAGGGCCGGGCATGCCCGGCCCCTACAGCACAATATAGGTATTTGCAATGCAGCTTGAACAACAGGAAACCTTTACCATCCATGGCCCACAGCTGGAAATTCTCGGCGAGGCCGAGACAAAGCTGCCTGCACCCGCCAAAAAGCGCGGTGTGGCATCGCTGGTGCTTGCCGCGCTGGCGCTTGTGTCGGTGTTTGGCATCGGCGGGGCAAGGCTGAAAGGGACGCAAACGGCGGCCGTTGCCGCCTATACCGAGATGTGTACAACCAACAGCGGCAGAACCGATACGGGCAGACTGGCGCAGGCCGCCGCACAGGTCGTTGCCGAGGCAGGAACAATCTTGGGTGAGGATAACGCAGCGGTACAGCAGGCGCAGAAGGCGGTAAACGAGTATATCGGAGACATCAGCCGTCAGCAGCCGACCGTACACAGCGAGATGGTCAATGCGGTCGAACTGGCCTATAAAACGGCGCAGGCCCAAAGGGATAAGCAGGATCGCAGAGAGCTGGATATTGCGCACGATGAGTTCACCTCATACGAAAATATCATTGTGCGGGAGTATCTTACAAAATACAACAAGTATGCCGCTGTTGTAAATTCCACCGCCTTCCCCACAGCGCAGCTTGGCGCCCTGTGGGGGGTTGAGACGATGCCGACATTCACACTGCTTGGATAAGCGCACAACAAAAGGAAACGCTATGAAACTGAAAACATTTGCCGGGCGCGCGGTGGCCGCAGGTGCGGTGCTGGCAGCGCTGGTGCTGGCGGCGCTGCCCGTCTGGGCAGCACCCCGCGTGCAGGTGGATAAGAAAAACGCCGTGGCTGACCACGCGGACATTCTTTCCGCCGAAACGGAAAGCTACATCAACGACATTTCAATCAGCTTGTCCGATGCCTGCGGCGCGCAGATCGGCGTTTACACGGTCGATGAGCTGCTGGGCAACACGACAATGGAAGGCTTTGCCTACAATGTCTTTAACGACTGGGAGCTTGGCTCTGCCGACCAGAACAACGGTGTGCTGCTGCTGCTGGCCCCCTATGAGGCCGATGGCGGCGACTACTACATCATGCGAGGCTCCGGGCTGGAAAGCCGCCTGTCCATCAGCACGCTGGGTTCCCTTCTGGACGAGTACATGGAGCCCTATTGGGCTACCGGTGATTATGACACCGGCACCCAAAAGACCGTGCAGGCGCTGGCCAACCGGCTGTGCAGCATCTACGGTGTGACGCTGGACAGCGGCTACGCCGCCAACACGACCGCACGCGGCGGGGTGGATGTGATGGGCATGATTCTTCTGATCTTTGCGGTGATCCTTATCATCTGGATCACCACGGTAGTGCTGCGTCCCCGCGGTCCGCGTCCCCCGCGGCGCGGCGGCGGCAGCATTGGCAGCAATATGTTCTGGTACGGCATGGGCCGCGCATCCCGGCGGCCCCGCCGTCCGCCCCCGCCTCCCCCGCCGCCCTACGGCGGCTTCGGCCCCGGCCCGGGCGGCCCGCGTCCCGGTGGGCCAAGACCCTCCGGTAGGCCGCGTCCTTCGGGCGGATTCCGCGCAGGCGGCGGCTTTACCAGCGGCGGCGGTGCAGGCCGCAGCCGTCCCTCCGGCGGATTTGGCAGTTCGCGTCCCTCGGGCGGCGGGTTCCGCTCGGGCGGCGGCTCCACCCGCGGCGGCGGTGTGGGGCGGCACCATTAAAGGCGAATGCCGCATACCGCACGATTTCCGATAAAAGAAGGAGATACCTATGCCTAAGTTTGCAGTTATCACCGGTGCCAGCTCCGGCATCGGCGCCGAATTTGCGCGGCAGCTGTCTGCCCGGGGGTATAACCTGATGCTGGTGGCCCGCCGCGCTGACCGGCTGGAAGCGCTGTCTGACCAGCTTACGACCGTCTGTGAGATCGTGACGGCGGATCTGTCCAAAAAGAGCGAGTGTCTGCGGCTGGCCAAGGCGTTGGAGGATCGCCGGGTGGATCTGTTTATCAACAATGCAGGCTTTGGTGACTGCGGGCCGTTTTTGCAGACCGAGCTGGACAAGGATCTGGATATGCTGTCCGTCAATATCCGGGCGGTGCATATCCTGACCAAGAAGATCGGCCAAAAGCTGTATAAGCAGGGCTTCGGCGCGCTGCTCAATGTCGGCTCCTGCGCCGGCCTGATGCCCGCCGGCCCCTATATGGCGACCTACTACGCCACCAAGGCCTATGTGGTCAGCCTGACCAGCGCCCTTGCGCAGGAACTGAAGGAGGCACACAGCCCGGTGTATGCGGGTTGCCTCTGCCCCGGCCCGGTGGACACGGAGTTCAACGCCGTGGCGAATGTTGAGTTCGCCCTGCGCGGCATCACGCCGGAATACTGCGTGCGCTGTGCGCTGGACGGCATTGCCCGCCGCAAGACGGTTATTGTACCCAGCCGGCTTGTGGCGGCCGGTATGACGCTGGGGCGCTTTCTGCCGAGGCCGGTGTATATCAAAATCGCAGCCCACCAGCAGAAGAAAAAATTGTACCAGAAATAAAAAATGCCCGCTGCCTGTGCTGGACAGCGGGCTTTTTTTGTAGGGGGCGTTTCCTTAGTTCAGCTTCTTCCCAAAGAACGCAAGCTCCGGCTTGATGGTGGCCATCAGCGTGTCGAACTGGTCGGGGGTCAGGCTCTGGGCACCATCGCTCTTGGCCTTGGCGGGGTTGTTGTGGGTCTCGATCATCAGGCCGTCCGCGCCGACTGCCACGGCGGCCTGTGCCAGTGCGGGCACCATAAAGGCGATGCCGGCAGCGTGGCTCGGGTCGATCACGACCGGCAGATGGGTCATCTTTTTCAGCATAGGCACGGCGGAAATGTCCAGCGTGTTGCGCATGCTCGTCTCAAAGGTGCGGATGCCGCGCTCACACAGCACGACATTGGGGTTGCCCTCGGCCATGATGTACTCAGCGCTCATGACCAGCTCCTCCAAGGTGGAGGAAAGGCCGCGCTTGAGCAGCACCGGTACATCCAGCTTGCCGACCGCCTTGAGCAGCTCAAAGTTCTGCATGTTGCGCGCGCCGATCTGGATCATATCGACCTTGGCGTCCAGAAACAGCGGGATATGCTCGTTGTTCATCAGCTCGGTCACGATGGGCTGGCCGGTGACTGCGCGGGCCTCCTGCAGCAGCTCCAAGCCTTCGGCGCGCAGGCCCTGAAAGCTGTAGGGGCTGGTGCGCGGCTTGAACGCGCCGCCGCGCAGGATGCTGGCCCCGGCGGCCTGCACCCGCTGCGCCACAAAGGTGATCTGCTCCTTGCTCTCAACGCTGCAGGGGCCGCTCATGACGGCAAAGTAGCCGCCGCCGATCTTGTGGCCGCCGACATCGACCACGGTGTCATCCGGGTGGAATTTGCGGTTGGCCTTTTTGTACGGCTCGGACACGCGGCGGCAGGTCTCGACGACTGGGTTGGCCAGCACCCAGCTTTCGGCAAGGGCCTTGGTATCGCCGATCAGGCCCAGAATGTGGGTATCGCTGCCGACGGAATCATTGATCTGATACCCCATGCCGTTGAGCTCTTTGCAGAAGGCTTCGACTTTGTCGGCGGGGGCGTGCTGTTTCAGTACGATAATCATGGTGGTATACTCCTGTCTTTTCTGCTTCTATTGTCTTACACGCAGGTGTTTTTGTCAATGCCGCTATTCTAACACTTTAAAGCGCTAAAGTCAAGCCCCCTTGCGAAAATTGTTTAGGGGTTATATAATAGGAACGCAAAGGCTCTCCCCCTTGGGGGAAGCTGTCCGCGAAGCGGACTGATGAGGGGCGGCCTTGCCATTATTGCCCAACAGAGGGTTGCCAGGAACACGCGCCCCTCATTCGGCCCTGCGGGGCCACCTTCAGTCTACGCGCTAAGAGCCGCCTACGGCGGTTGCGCTCCGACACGCGCCAGCGGGCGCAGCCCCTTGGGGGAAGGCAAAAATTTTAACCTTCCCACGCTTGAAACCCCCTTGACAACTGCGGTGGTTATATGGTAAGATACTAGAGCCGCATGGTATGGGCTGTATAAGTGTGTGCATTTTTCGGCACACCGCCCTACAGACCAGCGAGACTTATTGAAAGAGGTTATCACATGTACGCAGTTATCAAAACCGGTGGCAAGCAGTACAGCGTTAAGGTCGGCGATGTTGTTTATGTCGAGAAGCTGAACGCTGAGGACAACAGCGAAGTCACCTTCGATCAGGTTCTCGCCGTTGGCGAGGAGGGCTCTGTCAAGGTCGGCGCTCCCGTTGTTGAGGGCGCTTCCGTTGTTGCCAAGGTCGTTAAGACCGGCAAGGGCAAGAAGCTCAACATCCTGACCTATCGTCCCAAGAAGGGCAGCATGGTCCGCAAGGGCCATCGTCAGCCTTACACCAAGGTGGAAATCACCGCGATCAACGGCTAAGGAGGTAAATCACAATGGCACATAAAAAAGGCGTAGGTTCTACCAAGAACGGCCGTGATTCCGAGTCCAAGCGCCTCGGCGTCAAGCGCGGCGACGGTCAGTTCGTTCTGGCCGGCAACATCCTGGTCCGTCAGCGCGGCACCCACATCCATCCGGGTGAGGGCGTTGGCATCGGCAGCGATGACACCCTGTTCGCTCTGGTCGATGGCCGCGTTCACTTCGAGCGCATGGGCCGTGACCGCAAGCGCTGCACGGTCAAGCAGTAAAAAAACCGGTACGGGCGGGCCTTTGCGGCTCGCTCGTTTTTTGTAGTTATCAGAGAGGTACACAATGGCAACCAGTAATTTTATTGATACCGCCACGATCTGGCTGCACGCCGGCAAGGGCGGCGACGGCGCGGTGACCTTCCACCGCGAAAAATTCGTGGCGGCGGGCGGCCCGGACGGCGGTGACGGCGGCCGCGGCGGCGACATCATCTTTGTGGCGGACGATAACCTGTCCACCCTGATGGACTTCCGCTACAAGCGCAAATACACCGCACCCGACGGCGAGAACGGCCGTGCCAAGCGGATGAGCGGTGCGGACGGTGATGACCTTGTCATCCGCGTACCGCGCGGCACCGTGCTGAAGGAGGCAGAGACCGACCTCGTCGTGGCCGACCTGACCGGCTCCGAGCCAGTGGTCGTGGCCAAGGGCGGCCGCGGCGGCTGGGGCAACAGCCACTTTGCCACCCCGACCCGCCAGATCCCCAAGTTTGCCAAGCCCGGCCTGCCCGGTGAGGACATGCACCTCAAGCTTGAGCTGAAGGTCATTGCCGATGTGGGCCTGATCGGCTTCCCGAATGTAGGCAAGTCCACCCTCATCAGCATCATCTCGGCGGCGCGCCCCAAGATCGCAAACTACCACTTTACGACGCTGACCCCGGTGCTGGGCGTTGTCCGTGTCGGCCCCGAGCAGAGCTTTGTCTGTGCCGATATTCCGGGCCTGATCGAGGGTGCGGCCGATGGTGTCGGTCTGGGCCATGACTTTTTGCGCCATGTCGAGCGCTGCCGCCTGCTGCTGCATGTGGTAGATGTCTCAGGCTGCGAGGGCCGCGACCCCAAGGCTGACTTTGAGCAGATCAACCACGAGCTGGCCGGCTTCAGCGCTGAGCTGGCCGACCGCCCGCAGATCGTGCTGGGCAACAAGTGCGATATCGCCACCCCCGAGCAGGTCGAGGAGTTCAAGAGCTATATCGAGGCGCAGGGCCTGACCTTCCTGCCGATCTCCGCCGCGACCCGTCAGGGTGTGGACGGCCTGCCCGCGCTGGTCTACAACCGCCTGAAGGACCTGCCTCCGGTCAAGATCTACGAGGCAGAGTACAAGCGCCCCGACAAGAGCGCCCAGCCTACCCGCCCCTTCACGGTGGAGCGTACCGGCGACCACGAGTTTACTGTCGATGCCCCTTGGCTGGAGCGTATCCTTGCTGGCACGAATGTCGAGGACTACGAGAGCCTGCAGTATTTCCAGACGCAGCTGGGTGATTCCGGTATTCTGGACGAGCTGGTCGCGCAGGGCGTTGAGGAAGAGGATACCATCAAGATCGGCGAATATGAGTTCGATTATCTGTATTGATTATGCTGTTTGAAACGAAATCTGAAGTTGACATTCATGAGATGTCGCCGCTGGCACTGGCCTTTGTGGGCGATGCCGTGCTGGAGCTGCTGGTCCGCGCCCGTCTGGTGGGTACGACCCGCCTGCAGCCCAACCGGCTGCACACCGTGGCTACGCATTATGTAAGTGCCCACGCCCAGAACCGGGAGCTGGAGCTGATCGAGCCGATGCTGACCGACGCCGAGGCCGCCGTGCTGCGGCGCGGCAAAAACGCCAGCAAGGCCACGGTGGCCAAGCACGCCACCGTGCAGGAGTACCGCGCCTCCACCGGCTTTGAGTGCCTGCTGGGCTGGCTCTACCTGCAGGGGAAGAATGACCGCATTGAGGAATTGTTCAACGCGATGTGGGATGGATATAAGCCGGAGTAAAACAAAAAGCCTTCCCCCTTGGGGGGAAGGTGGCCGAGGCCCCGCCCGAGGGCGGATGAGGGAAAAGCCTCCGCAATTTGCCCGGTAACGGGTTGTAATGGCAAGGCCGCCCCTCATCAGCCGCCTGTGGGCGGCAGCTTCCCCCCCAAGGGGGAAGCCTTAGGAAACCCGCCTCACTTGCGGCTCTTGCTGTTGGTGGTGTTGGTGGTGCGGCTGGTGCTGCTCTGCTGGGTGCGGTTCGTGGTTTTCTGGGTGCTGTCGCTCGTGCGGTTGGTCGAATTGTTTGTCTGATTCTTTGCCATAGGTGGTTGACTCCTTTCGCAAGTAAAAAGCGATCTGCGGCCCTTCTGGGCTGCACAGGTAGTTTGCCCGCCCATGGCTTTTTTATGCAAAGGGGGCCGTTTTGGAATTTCCAAAGGATTTTACGGCGCGGGAGAAAGCGCTGCTGGGGGACCGCTTTGAGGAGCTGTATACCTACGCCACGGCGCAGCCTGCCCGCGGTGTGACGGTCAATACACTGCGCTGCACACCGGACTGGTTTGCGGCACACACGGATTTTGCCGCAGAACCGTCAAAATTCTGCCGTACTGCGTTCACCACGGCGGCAGACTTCCGCCCGGGGCGGCACCCGTGGCACCATGCGGGGCTGCTCTACGCGCAGGAGCCGAGCGCATCCGCCCCCGCCGCATTGCTTGATGTGCGCCCCGGTATGCGGGTGGCGGACCTCTGCGCTGCGCCCGGTGGAAAAACTAGCCAGCTTGCGGCTGCCCTGCAGGGGCAGGGCCTGCTGCTGGCGAATGAGTTTGTGGCCGCCCGCGCCGAGATCCTGCGCCAGAATCTGGAGCGGATGGGTGTGACGAACGCCGTTATCACCAACGAGGACACCGCCAACCTTGCCAAAGCCCTGCCCGGGCAGTTTGACCGGGTGCTGGTCGATGCGCCCTGCTCCGGCGAGGGCATGTTCCGCAAGGAGGCGGTGGCTGCCGCCCAGCACAGTGACGCCCTTGTGGCCCACTGTGCAGAGCTGGGCGCGCAAATTTTAGAAAATGCTGCGGCCCTGCTGGCCCCGGGTGGCGTGCTGGTCTACTCGACCTGCACCTTTGCCCCGGCGGAGGACGAGGCGCAGATCGCAGCCTTCCTTGCAAAGCACCCCGAGTTCACCCTCTGCGACCTGTCCGGCTGCGGCTTTGGCCGCCCGGGCGAGGGCAACCGCGCCCCGGACCACCCGGATTTCCACGCCGAATATACCCGCCGCATCTGGCCTGCCGACGGCGGCGAGGGGCATTTTATGGCGAAGCTGCAAAAGGCCGCCGATGCCGAGGTGCCGAACCAGCCCAAGGTCAAGCCGCCCAAGGCGCTGAAAGCCCCGGCGGAGTGGCTCGACTTTGCCAAAACCTATTTCCCGGCGCTGGTATCCCGCCCACTGGCCGGGGCGGGGGAGTGGCTGCTGCTGCCCGCACCGGGCAGCGAGGGGCTGAACACCGCAAAGCTGCGCATTGTGCGGGGCGGTGTGCTGGCCGGCAGTGTGCTGAAAAAGCGGTTCCAGCCGGCCCACGCGCTCTTTATGGCTTATGGCGCGGACTGCACAAACCGGGAGGAGCTGACGCTCGCCGACCCGCGCACCGCCGCCTGGCTGCGCGGCGAGGAGATCGACGCTGCCACAGCCCAAAACGGCTGGTGCGCCGTGCTGGTGGACGGCTTCCCGCTCGGCGGGGGCAAGGTCAGCGGCGGGCGCATCAAAAATCATTACCCAAAAGGGCTGCGCAACCTGCAATAAAGCGCGCTGCCCCTCTTGAAAAGCACGACCTGTTGTGGTATACTATTTTAATGGTAATTATCGGCTTTACTGCCGTTGCCTTGTGAATACAAATTAGGGGGATTTTCCATGTCCGGACATAGCAAATGGAATAACATCAAACGCAAAAAGGAAAAGACTGACGGCGCCCGCGCCAAGGTTTTCACCAAGATCGGCCGTGAGATCGCCGTTGCCGTTAAGGAGGGCGGCGGCAACCCCGCCTCCAACTCCAAGCTGGCTGCGCTGATCGCCAAGGCCAAGGCCAACAGTGTGCCTAACGACAACATCCAGCGTATCATCAAGCGCGCCGAGGGCGGCGACAAGACCGAGTATGAGGCAATCACCTACGAGGGCTACGGCCCCGGCGGCATCGCCGTTATGGTCGAGACCCTGACCGATAACCGCAACCGCACGGCCGCCAACATGCGCCACTACTTTGACAAGTTCGGCGGCAATCTGGGCCAGATGGGCTGCGTTGGCTTTATGTTCACCCAGAAGGGCGTTATCGTTGTCGATCTCGAGGATAAGGATCCTGACGAGCTGATGATGGACGCGCTGGACGCCGGTGCCGATGACTTCGATGCAGGCGAGGAGGCCGCTGAGGTCACCACCAGCCCCGAGAACTTCACCGCTGTCTGCGAGGCACTCGAGCAGAAGGGCTACAAGTTTGTTTCTGCCGATGTGGCACAGGTGCCCTCCACCACCACCACGCTGACCGATCCCGATCAGCTGGTTCAGATGGGCAAGCTGCTGGATGCGCTGGATGACGATGACGATGTCCAGAACGCCTGGCACACCCTTGAGAACGAGGAAGACCTCGACCGCTAAACCACAGAATGCAAAAAGAGAGTGAAGGGCGACTTTTGCTCTCTTTTTTTGTACGGCAGAACGGTAGGGGCCGGGCATGCCCGGCCTGCAGCGTAGAAATGACCCGAGATTTTCGGGCTGCCGCAAAGTTCAGGGGCGGACATGTCCGGCCCCTACAAGCATGTTTTTAATTGAAAAGGAGCGTTACTATGCCTGAACTCCTTTGCCCGCACTGCCTGCAGCCGCTGGACAACGGCTACCACGGCGAGTGCGTCCACTGCGGGCGCTCGCTGGAGAACCGCAACCCAGAGGGTGCGCTGCCCCTCGGCACCCAGCTGGGCGGCAAGTATACCGTGGGCGCATACCTGAGCGCCGACGGCGACGGCCTTTCCTACCGCGGTGTGCTGAACGCAGAAAAGCGCTTTGTTCTTATCAAGGAATATTTCCCGGTCACGCTCTGCAACGGGCGCAGCGCGTCAGGGGCACTGATGCCCAAGGAGGAAAAAGAAGTCCTTTTCAAGACGAGCCGCATGGACTTCAAGGACCTGTACGACGATCTGCACAACCTGACCCCGGCCACCGGCCTGTCCACCATCCTCGATGTCATGGAGGAAAACAACACGGTCTACGCTGTGGAGGAGAACGAGAAGGGCATGACCCTCTCCCACTATCTCCACCTGCGCAGCCGCACACTGACCCCCGCCGAGGCGCGCACCCTGCTGCAGCCCATCATGGAGGGCGTGGCGCTGCTGCACACCTCCGGGCTGATTCACCGCGGCATCTGCCCGGACAATATCCTGCTGCCGATTGACGGTACGGCCCGCCTGACGGGCTACGGCACACTGGCCCTGCGCACGGGGGGCAGCGAGCTGAAAAGCCAGCTGTACCCGGGCTACGCCGCGCCGGAGCAATACTCCGCCGCCGAGTTCAGCGGCCGCTATACCGATGTTTACGCATTGGCGGCAGTTTGCTACAGGATGGTCACGGGGCAGACGCCGGTGGCCGCGCCCCAGCGCAAGGTGCGGGACAGTCTGGAGTCTGCCCACAGTCTGGAGGCCGGTGTGCCGACATGGTTTTCTCAGGTGCTGGCCTGTGCCATGCGGCTGGACCCGGCCAAGCGGATGCAGACTGTGCCCGAGCTGATGAGTGCTCTGACCGACCCGAATGTCGCCAACGCTATGTTTGAGCGGGGCGACAACCAGATCAGCACCCGAAAGATCATGGCGGTGTCGCTGGTCGTTATCTTTGTACTGGTCGTGCTGCTGCTCTGGAGCCTTGCGGGCGGCAGCAGGGACGGCGGTACGCCGTCCGCCACGCCACAGCCCACAGCGGCCGCAGTAGGGGAGAATACAGAAGCTGCGACCGTGCCGAACCTTGTGGGGCTGCGCTATACGACCGACATCAAGGGCAACGATGCCTACAGCGGATTCCGCATCGTCATGGTCGAGCAGGGCTCCGACACCGTGCCGCAGGGCGTTGTCATCAGTCAGGATCCGCCCGCGGGCACGGAAAAGCTGATGGAGGACCAGATCATCCAGATCGTAGTCAGCAGCGGCCCGAATCTTGTGGAGATGCCCGACATCATCGGTTTTACGCAGGCAAACGCCAGCAAAAAGCTGGACGCACTCGGCATCCAGTACAAGATGGTCATGGTCGATAATGACGGCACGATGGCCGCAGGCTGTGTGGCCAAGACCGACTATACGGCGGGCACCAAGATCAATACCGAGAATGTGACGGTAATCGTCAGCATTGCCGGGGAGCGTGACGATACGCTGGTGGCCCAGACGGGGAATGCGGGGGAGAGTACACCCGAACCGACCCCGCAGCCGGAAGAGTGAGTGATAGCGGCAGGTGGGAAAAGCCCCTCCGGTCATCGCTTCGCTCGACCACCTCCCCACTGCGTGAGGAGGCTTTTTGAGGCGGCCAAAGGCCGCCGTCAGAAAGGCTCCCCGCCATGCGGGGAGCTGGCCGAGCCTGCGAGGCCTGAGGGGCTCTTCCCGTTTGCGGTGTAAGAAACAAAAAAAGAGCAGTTCGTGAAGAACTGCTCTTTTTCAGTGCATTTTGGCAATGCCAACGTGGCGAGATTAGTCGCTGACGTAGGGCATCAGAGCCATGTAGCGGGCACGCTTAATGGCAACCGTCAGCTCACGCTGATGGAAAGCGCAGGTACCGGTCACACGGCGGGGAATGATCTTGGCGCGCTCGCTCACGTACTTGCGCAGGCGGGGCAGATCCTTGTAATCAATGTGATCAACGCGGTCAACGCAGAAGGAGCAAACCTTCTTGCGGCCACGATGCATCGGACGAGAAGAACGATCCATAGCCATTGTGGAAACCTCCTTGTTAGAATGATACTTTCGATTTTAGAACGGCAGGTCGCCCTCATCCTCGATCAGTGCAAAGTCATCATTGCTGCCGGCAGAATAGCTCGGCGCAGGATTGGCCTGCACAGCAGGACGGGTGGCGGGGGCTGCCATGGGTGCGCCGTAGCCGGCATCACCCATCGGTGCGGCGTTTGCGGATTTAGGAGCGGCAAAGTTGACGTTGTTGGCCACGATCTCAATCGCGGTGCGGTTGTTGCCGTTCTTATCCTGATACTGGCGGCTCTGCAAACGGCCGTCAATAGCAATCAGAGAACCTTTCTGGAAATACTTGCAGACAAACTCTGCCGTGCGATCCCAGGCAACAACATCCAGCCAGTCAGCCTGACTCTGGCCGTTGGCGTCACGGCGTCCGCGGTCGCATGCGATGCGGAACGAAGCAACATTTTTGCCGGTCGTGGTCTGGCGCAGCTGCGGGTCCGCGGCAAGGCGGCCCATAATAGCAACAACATTCAGCATTGGTTTACTCCTTACTCCTCAACAGCAAGAGTCATGCTGCGAAGAACGCCCTCAGTGATCTTGAAAACGCGGTCCAGCTCAGCCGGGAAATCGGGCTCGCTGGTGAAGCTGATCACCGTGTACACACCCTCGGTCTCATCGTTGATGGGGTAAGCAAGACGCTTCTTGCCCCAATCATCAACAGAATCGATCGTACCATTCGCTGCGATCAGGTTCTTGAACTTGTTGATCAGAGCGTTGGAAGCCTCTTCGTCGAGGTTCGCGGTGGTAACCATCATGGTTTCGTACTTAGCCATATTCTGTGCACCTCCTTTTGGACATTAGGCCTTCTCTTTTAACGGAAAAGACAAGGATAACTGTGTGATTTCACACAGCATCTAATTATAGCAAGTTTCCGGCAGCTTGTCAATGCAAAATTTGCCCTGCAGGGTGCTAATTTGCGGACTTTTTCAAAAAATCTTGTACAATCCGTGAAAATGTCCTATTGCTTTTTCCTGCGCCTTTGCTATAATGAGCTTAATAATGCACAACTCTTGCCTGGTATCGCGGCACTGCAGGGGCGAGCATGGCTTGCCCGCTGCCCCGACTTGCAATAAAAGAAATGGAGCGTTCGTATGAGAATCGTGGTCATCGGCCTTGGCAAAGTCGGCCGTGCCTTGACCGCCCAGCTTACGGCGGAAAACAATGACATTGTCGTTATCGACCAGAACCCTGACCTGATCGAGGATATTGTAAACATCTATGATGTGCGCGGCGTGCCCGGCAACGGTGGCAGCTATGAGGTCCAGAAGGAGGCGTTCGAGGACGGTGCGGATCTTCTGATTGCCACGACCTCCAGCGATGAGATCAACATCCTTGCCTGCCTTGTGGCGAAAAAGCTCGGCACGCAGCACACCATTGCCCGTATCCGCAACCCGGAGTACGAGAAGCAGCTGCGCTTTATGCGCGATGAGCTGGGCCTGTCGATGATCATCAACCCGGAAAAGACCACCGCCCGCGAGATCGCGCGGGTGCTGCGCTTCCCCTCGGCCATCAAGCGTGAGCAGTTCTGCCGCCAGCGGTTTGAGCTGATCGAATACCGCTTGGCCGAGGACAACCCGCTGGTCGGCCTGCAGCTGACAGACCTCTACCGCAACATCCGCGTCAAGATCCTGATCTGTGCGGTCGCACGCGGCAGTGAGACGATCATACCCACCGGTGCCTTTACGCTGCAGGCGGGGGATAAGATCTACCTGACCGCCTCGGCCCGGGACCTTGAGTCCTTCTTCCGCCGGCTGAACCTCTTTAAGGAGAAGGCAAACAATGTCATGATCGTCGGCGCAAGCCGGATGGCCTACTACCTCGTCAAGGAGCTGCAGGACATCCAGAAGCGCGTCACCGTCATCGACAGCGATGCGGCTCGCTGTCAGGAAATGAGCGAGAAGTTCCCCGGCGTGCTGGTCATCCACGGGGACGGTGCGGACGCCGAGCTGCTGAGCGAGGAGCGCATCACCGAGATGGACGCCTTTGTGGCGCTGACCGGTCTGGACGAGACGAACATCATTCTGGCAATGTATGCCTCCCAGATGAACTCCTGCAAGGTGGTGGCAAAGATCAACCGCAGCTCCTTTGCAGATCTGGCCACAGCCAAGGGCATGGTGGACAGTGTGGTCTCCACGGCATCGGTCACATCGGAGTCCATCGCCATGTATGTCCGCGCCATGCAGAACAGCTTTGAGTCGGAGAACATCAAGACGCTGCACCGCCTTGTGGGCGGCCGGGTCGAGGCGCTGGAGTTCAATGTGGCCCCGGGCCTGCCCTTCATCGGTGTGCCGCTCAAGGATCTGACGCTGCGCAAGGGCCTGCTGGTGGCAGGCATCGTGCGCCGCAGCGGCCAGACGGTCATTCCCTCCGGCAATGACGCCCTGCAGGAGGGGGACGATGTTGTCATCGTCACCACCGACACAACGCTGCATGCGCTGCGTGACATTGTAAAGTGAGGGCGGCGGCATGAATTATAAAATGGTAGGGTTTGTGCTGGGGCGCATCTTCTTGATCGAGGCGGCGCTGATGCTCTTTCCCATGGGGTGCGCAGCGATTTACGGCGAGTGGGCCTCGATTCCCGCATTCCTGATCCCGGTGCTGATCCTGCTGGTGCTGGGCCTTGCCGCCAGCCTGAAAAGCCCCAAGGACACCAAGATCTACGCCCGCGATGGTCTGGCCATCGTGGCGCTGGTCTGGGTGCTGCTGTCGGTTTTCGGTGCGCTTCCCTTTGTCATCACCGGCGAGATACCGTCCTTTGTGGACGCCCTTTTTGAGACGGTCTCGGGCTTTACGACCACCGGCTCCACAATTTTGACCGATGTTGAGTCGCTGAGCCACGGCATCCTGTTCTGGCGCAGCTTTTCCCACTGGATCGGCGGTATGGGCGTTCTTGTTTTTGCGATGGCGGTGCTGCCCATGACGGACGGCCGCGCCATGCACCTGATGCGCGCTGAGGTCCCCGGCCCGACCTGCGGCAAGATCTCGAGCAAATTGAGCGACAGCGCTAAGATCCTCTACGCCATCTATCTCGCCATGACCGTTATCGAGACGGTCATGCTCTGCGCGGGCGGTATGCCACTGTTTGACGCGCTCATTCACGCCTTCGGCACGGCGGGCACCGGCGGCTTCAGCAACAAGGCGCTGAGCGTGGGTGCCTACAACGACCCTTATTTTGAGGTCGTGATCGGTGTGTTCATGCTGCTGTTCGGCATCAACTTCAACCTGTATTATTTCCTGTTGCTCCGCCATTTCCGTGAGGCTCTCGCCTCGGAGGAGCTGCGTGTCTATCTGGGCATCGTGGCATTCTCGACCCTGACCATCACGGCGAACATCGCAGGCCTGTACGACTCTGTCGGCACGGCGCTGCGCACGGCGTTCTTTCAGGTGTCGTCCATCGTGACGACCACGGGCTACGCCACGGCGGACTTCAACCTCTGGCCGACCTATTCGCGGGTCGTCATCGTGATCCTGACCTTTGTGGGTGCCTGCGCAGGCTCAACGGCGGGCGGCTTAAAGGTCTCCCGCGTTATCATCATCTTCAAGGCGGCGCGGCAGGATCTGAACAAGATGCTGCACAGCCACGCCGTCACCACGGTCCGGTTTGAGGGCAAGCCGCTGGACGAAAAGACCCTGCGCGGTGTACACAACTATTTTAACATTTATATCATGCTGCTGACGCTGTCGGTGCTGCTCGTCTCACTGGACGGCTTTGATGTGGTCACGACCTTTACGGCAGTTGCGACCTGCCTGAACAATGTCGGCCCCGGTCTGGAGCTGGTCGGCCCGATGGGCAGCTTTGCGGAATTTTCCGCCCCGGTCAAGCTGCTGCTGGCCTTTGATATGCTGGCAGGCCGCTTGGAGCTTTACCCGATGCTGGCACTGTTTGCCCCGCGCCTGTGGCGCAAGCGCATCAACGCGATGCACGAGGCGAGAGCGA
>ERZ773138.851-NODE-851-length-33081-cov-20.827469_pt1 | contig 33081 bp, 21 predicted proteins | sample MGYA00511114_ERZ773138 | MGnify/ENA primary metagenome ERZ773138 (study PRJEB29015, sample SAMEA2737805) | human gut metagenome | biome: human gut; feature: human-associated habitat; material: faeces | place: China | collected 2012 ...
TCCCTGCTTAGTAGGGCAAGCATATTACTGCCCTGAAAGTGCTTTTAGAAATCCAAGCAGTATTTTTATGGAAGAATTCATGAAAACGTTCTGACAATTACCGCTTCGGCATAGGATGCTTCCATTCCGGCAGTAATTATCAGTCACTGCAAAAGAAAATTACTTCAAATTTACTGCTTCTACAGCACAAAATAGATTTCAGGCGGTAAAGATCGGAACAGCAAAACCAAAATACCACCCAGGAAGACAACAAAGTCATCCGGGTGGTATTTCACTAACTCTCAATTTATTTCTCTTCCACCGGAATCTGCTTCAGATTCTCCACAGGCTCCAGGATCTCATTACTGCGGATGTCAATGATAGGTCCGCCGGTACCTTCGATGTATTCTCTGGTAATGGTGACTCTTCCGATATTGTTATCCTTGGGGATCTCGTACATGATATCCAGCATGAAATCCTCAATAATGGAACGCAGGGCTCTGGCGCCGGTGTCACGTTTCATGGCCTTTTCGGCAATGGCATCGAGGGCATCGTCCGTGAACTCCAGTTTCACTTCATCCAGTTCCAGGAGCTTTTGGTACTGTTTCAAAATGGCATTCTTCGGCTCTTTCAGGATCTTCACCAGCATCTCCTTGCTCAGTCCCTGCAGAGTACAGATGATAGGCAGTCGTCCGATGAACTCCGGGATCATGCCGAACTTACGGATATCCTCTACGGTCACCTTAGATAAAATATCGGTATCTTTATCGTATTTGTCCTTCAGTTCGGAATTAAAACCGATGGATGCGGTCTTGGTCAGGCGCTCCTTGATGATCTCATCCAGATCCGGGAATGCACCGCCGCAGATAAACAGGATATTGCGGGTGTTCACCGTAGCCAGGGGCACCATGGCATTTTTGCTATTGGCACCGACCGGTACTTCCACCTCGGCACCCTCCAATAATTTCAGCATGCCCTGCTGTACACTTTCACCGCTGACATCCCGGGAATTGGTATTTTTCTTCTTGGCGATCTTGTCGATCTCATCAATGAAAATAATACCTTTCTCCGCTTTCTCTACATCGTTACCGGCGGCTGCCAGCAGCTTGGATACTACGCTCTCGATATCATCACCGATATATCCGGCCTCCGTCAGTGACGTAGCATCGGCGATCGCCAGAGGCACATCCAGCAGTTTCGCCAGTGTTTTAACTAAATAAGTCTTACCGGAACCGGTGGGACCGATCATAAGGATATTGGACTTCTCGATTTCAATCGCATCCATGGTGTCGGTAGCTACTCTCTTATAATGGTTGTATACCGCTACCGAAATGACTTTTTTGGCTTTTTCCTGTCCCACTACATATTCATCCAGGCTTGCCTTGATCTTATGAGGTGCCGGAATATCTTTGATGTTGAATACAGGTTTGGGATCTTCGGCTTTCTTTTTCTTCTTGAGTTTCTGCTTGTTGGGGATGCCGCCGTCTCCCTGGAGGTCTGCCAGATTCACAAAGCTGATGTTGGGGAATCCGTTCTGTCCGCCGAACTGGTTCAGATCGCCCGGATTATTCAACATGCCCTGGTAGTCGAACTGGCTCACAGTCTCCATGGTCTTGTGCATGCAGTCATCGCAAATGCAGATATGATTAGGCAGCTTGAACATTCTGCCGGCTTTGCTCTCCGGTCTTCGGCAGATGAAGCAGACATCCTCGTACTCGCTGCTGTCCTTTTTGTCCTCTGTCTTTTTCTCCGCGGAATTTTCACCCGCAGTATCCGCTACCTGTGTGTTCTCGCTATTTTTTTCGTTATCCCGATTTTCGTTCAGAGTGGTCTCTGTTTTCTCTTCCTCAGGGATTACTTCTCTATAATCATCATTGTAATTATCTGTCATGTTATTCTCCTCTTTATATAATAGAATTTGCGTCTTACGTAATCGCAACTGCCAGCAGTCGGTTTTCGTAATCCGCTATTCCTTGATGCTTTCTTCTCGCAGTGCTTATCTCGGTATCACTTCGTGCTACCTCGATATCCGGGCTTCGCCCTACACGTATCGTGTCTTACGTAATCCCGCCTGCAAGCAGTCGGTTTTCGTAATCCACGATCCTTGCACTGCTCATGCCTACGCTTATTATATCTAATTCGAATGACTGCTACAAGTGAAGTTTTTCTAAACAAAATCCCCGGGAGATTCAGACGATCTTCCGGGGGTTTTCTATCTTTCCAATATTCGGTATTGGGAACCGCTATATTTATTTTTTATCTGCAGGTCTGCTGCCCAGTGTCAGATTCAGTTCTACAGATACATATTCACCGTTCTGAGGTCTCTGTACCGTTATGGTTGCGGAATCACCGGCTGCATAGTACTGTAATGTCTTCTGAAGATCAGAATAGGAAGAGATGCTACTGCCATCGAATTTGGTAATGATATCACCTTTCATGATACCGGCATTCGCTGCTGCACTGCCTTCCTCTACGGATACTACATAGATGCCTTCCGGCATGTTGTACATCTGGGAGATCTGGGAAGTTACTTCCTGCAGGGAGATGCCGATGTAACCGACTTCATCCTCAGCTACTTTGTTTCTGGTCTGACGCTCCATCAGGTCCGCAATGATGGGACTAGCAGAAGTGATAGGGATTGCATAACCCATACCTTCTACGGCAGTACCACCGATCTTGTTGGAGTTGATACCGATAACCTCACCATTCATGTTCAGCAGTGCACCGCCGGAGTTACCGGGGTTGATGGCTGCGTTGGTCTGGATGAAAGTACCGGTAGAGCCGTTCTCCAGAGTGATCTCACGATTCAGGGCACTTACAATACCGTTGGTAACGGACTGACCATATCCAAGAGCATTACCAATGGCAATTACCGGCTCACCAAGCTTCAGATCATCACTGCTGCCTAAAGTAGCAACAGTAATGGCATTCTTGGTATCATCACTCAGATCATTTAAAGATACTGCGATCACTGCCAGATCCATATCGGAATCCAGTCCTTTGACCTGTGCCTGTGCTTCACTGCCGTCGATAAAAGTAACGGTCAGCGTATCTGCGCTCTCTACTACGTGGTTGTTAGATACGATCAGCAATTCATCATCGGTCTTGCCTACGATAATACCGGAACCGCTGGCTGCTTCTTCCTGTGTATACTGCTGTCCGAAGACATTGGCTGTCTCGGTGAAGTTATTCACGATCGATACCATGGCAGGCATAACCTTCTCTACCACATCAGATACATCAGACTCTACATAAGTAACGTTGGTCGCAAGCTGTGGTGTACTCTGGCTGCTCTCTGTTGCAGCTTCGGAAGTGACCTCATCTACCACTGCGGTATCCGTACCGGTCTTAAGCATCCCGGTGCCCTGCTGTACTGCATAGAACCCGATGCCGGCAAACAGTCCGAAGAAAAGTCCCAGACTGACACTTACCACAGCTTTCCGGAAATAACCTCCATGCTTTTTGGGGTTCTTAGGTTCTGTATTGCTACCGGTGCTTCCGCCCATCTGGTATGTGGTGTAACCGTTTGCACTTCCCGCAGCGCTTACTCCACTGAATGTACCGGTTGTATTTTCATTGCCGGTTTCGTAACCGGAAAAATTATCATTCTCGTACATAATGCTTCCTCCTATCCTATCTGTAAGTGAGAAACTCTTTTTACTATTCTTCACTGTTATTTCAGTTCTTCCTCTCACCTTATGAACACAGTATAACCGTCAATTGTGACCGAATTGTGACAACTTTCTGAAGCAATTATGAACCGTGAAAAAATCCCGGAGAAGTATGACACCTCTCCGGAATGCATTTTTCTTATAAATGATCACTCCACCGTAACGGATTTTGCCAGGTTTCTCGGCTTATCCACATCACAGCCACGTCCCACTGCCACATAGTAAGCAAACAGCTGCAACGGAATGATTGCCAGGGAATTGGTAAAGTACGGATTCGTCTCGGGAATGTATACCACATAATCCGCTGCCTTCTCGATGGCTTTGTTGCCCTCGATGGTAACCGCCATGACAAAAGCGCCTCTTGCCTTTACCTCTACCATATTACTGATGGTCTTCTGGAACAGAGCCGGCTGGGTTGCCAAAGCCACTACCAGGGTGCCATCTTCGATCAGGGAAATGGTGCCATGCTTCAGTTCTCCGGCTGCATAAGCCTCGGAATGAATATAGGAGATCTCTTTTAACTTCAGGGATCCCTCCAGGGAAATTGCATAGTCGATACCACGTCCGATGAAGAAGATATCTCTCGCTCCCACATAACGGTTCGCGAAATGCTGGATCTTCTGCTTCTGGCCCAGAAGCAGCTCGATCTGATCCGGCAGACATCTTAAATCTGTCAGCATACTCTGGAACTTCTCCTGGTCAATGGTTCCACGCACCTTGGCGAACTTCATAGCCAGCATGTAAAGTGCGGTGAGCTGTGCACTGTAAGCCTTGGTCGTTGCAACAGCGATCTCGGGACCTGCCCAGGTGTACATAACACTGTCCGCTTCTCTGGCGATGGAGCTGCCGACGACATTGACAATACCCAGTACCTTGAAGCCCTTTGCCTTGGATTCCCGCAGAGCTGCCAGCGTATCCGCAGTCTCACCGGACTGGCTGATGACGATGACCATATTGCCCTTCTGCAGGATGGGATCACGATAACGGAATTCGCTGGCTACATCCACCTCTACCGGGATTCTTGCCAGACCTTCAATGACATATTTTGCGGTAACACCGGTGTGATATGCGGAACCGCAGGCCACGATATGGATCTTTGTGATCTCCTGAATCTCCTCATCGCTCATATTCAGTTCTTCGATGACGATATCATTATCCTTGATACGGGGAGAAATGGTATCGTTGATCGTCTTCGGCTGTTCGTAGATCTCTTTCAGCATGAAATGCTCATAGCCGCCCTTTTCCGCAGCATTGGCATCCCAGTCGATGGTCACGGGGGTTTTCGTGATCTCTTCTTCGTCCACTGAGAAGAACCTAAGACCGTCTTCCTTCAGTTCCACCACTTCCTGATTATCTACATAATATACGGTTCTGGTATATTTCAGAATTGCGGGAACATCAGATGCGATAAAGCTGCCGCTCTCACTCTTGCCTACGATCAGAGGACTGTCTTTGCGGGCAGCGAAGATCTTATCCGGCTGATCGGCAAACATGATACCCAGCGCATAGGAGCCCTCTACACGATGCAATACCTTAGTGATCGCTTCCAGGGGATTTCCCTTATAATAGTAGTCTAACAGATGCGCCAGTACCTCGGTATCGGTCTCAGAGATGAACTGATACCCCTTATCCTGCATCTTTTTCTTCAGTGGAATATAGTTCTCAATGATTCCGTTATGTACTACAGCAATGGTACCGGCGTTATTCATATGGGGATGGGAATTGATATCACTGGGAGCACCGTGGGTTGCCCAACGGGTATGCCCGATACCGGAGGTTCCCTTCATAGACTCGCCTCCGTGTGTCAGGTTTTCCAGAACCTTAAGTCTCCCGACAGCCTTTTTGGTGTTGATCTTCTCCCCATCAAAAATAGCCATACCCGCGGAATCATATCCACGGTATTCCAGTTTGGACAGACCGTCTAAAATGATCGGCGCTGCCTGTTCTGTTCCAATATATCCTACGATACCACACATAGTCATACATCCTTTCTGTTCTGTTTCCAGTATTCTTTGTTGGAAGTAAAAGCAAGGACCCATTTTCCGGGGAGCCTGCGATAGTTCTTACCTAATAGATAACCTGCATATTTACAGGCACATTGTATATAAAAATGGGGCAACTTGCCGGACATATGATTGTCCCGCAAATATGCTGTCACATCTTTCACCATTCGTTTTCCCTCGGACTCCGAAGGATATGCTGCGAAGACTTCCGGATGTTCTGCCTGGGATACCCCCAGGTCAAAATTCCTTTGGAACTGCTGTACATTGGTATAATTATGGGAATGAATCACCCGGGCATCCGCCGCATAAGCGATCGCATATCCCGCTTCCACCGCTTTCGCCGCATAGATCATATCTTCATTAAATATGGTATGTTTTACGAATCCACCCAGTTCCTCATAGATCTCCCGTCGGTATGCCGCACACACATTGGAGCAGAAAAATGTCTTGATCCCCAATGTCTTAAGATCTTCTGCGGATTTGATCCGTGACTGTGCCGGATAATTAAAGTCCCTGGTATAACATTCCACCGGTGCACAATCTTCTCTCGGCAGCTGTCTTGCATAGGATACCGCCACCTGATCCCGCAGCGGTTCCGTCAGTTGTTCGATCAGATTGTCATCTGCCGGCATAGCATCCTGGGTCATCATGACAAAAATATCTGCGGAAGATTTTTTCACACCCATACGTCTGGTGCCGCCATGATCAAATTCTTTTTTGGAGACATGATATACCTTAATGTTCTGATATTTCTCCAGAAATCTGGTTCCATAGATCAGCTGCTCAAAATATTTTTCCTCGGTGTTCAGCAGGATCACTTCATGTACCGGCACGCTCTGGCTGTCAAGCTTATCTAATAATGTAAATAGTTCTTTCCCCGGTTTATACAGGGGAATGATCACATCGATCTCCATTGCAGAGCGCTCCTTACTTTCCCAATCTCTGGTCTATTATACTTTATCCCCGTCTGTTACACAAGACTTTTTCATATGACACGAGGGAGCTCCGGTGCTCTCCGGAAGACTCCCTCGTCAATTCCTTTTCTTATTTATTCAGATAAGGTGCCGTATCGGATGCAATCTTTCTACTGTATTCCTTTACACTGTCGGTTACGGTGTAGTTCGCATCATCAAACAGGAACTGATGCAGCCATACAACATTGCTCTCCAGATCCAAAGGTACTACACTGCTTCCCTTTGCACCGATGTTACCGGTGGCACGCATGGTCTCTTCAGGGAAGCCTCCCTCGTCCACAATACGATATTTTGTGATGTTAGCCAGCAGATCCAGAATATCCTTGGAATCCAGGCTGGTGTAAACATCATCGATGGCACTGTTAAATACCTTGGACAGAGTATCGTAATCGGCCTTCTTCGCCTGATCTTCAATCGCCTGGATCACTTCACGCTGTCGTGCGGCACGCTTGAAATCATTACCTGCGGTATAACGGATACGGCAGTAAGCCGTCGCCTGCAGACCGTTTAGCAGCTGTACTCCGGTCTCTGTTACCGGTGTGTAGTCACATTTTAAGACCTCTGCAATACCGATCTGATAGTTATTGATATGCTTGATTTCCTCAGAGTCCACATCGATATAGACACCGCCCAGACCGTCAATCACTTCACTCAGTCCCTTATAGCCTACGGTTACAAAGTTCGTAATATCCATATCCAGATTCATGTTTAACATCTTAACTGCCTGCTCCGCTCCGCCATAGGAATAAGCCGCGTTACACTTCTGATAGGAGTCCGTGCCGATGTTCAGATACGTATCACGATATACACTGACCAGTTTGATATCGCCGGTATCCATATTGATGCTGGCGATCATAATACTGTCGCTTCGGCTGCCCTTGTACAGCTGGCTGTCCTTCGTTGCATCCACACCGAACAGTGCAATGTTCATATACCCCTTCATTGCTTCGTCCTGTTGTACTTCTTCCGGAATCCGAAGCTCTTCCGTCTCTAATACCGTTACCTTGGGGCCTTCATTATTTGTGTGGGTCATTACCAGATACAATACTGCTACCATGATCAGGATAACCGCAATCTCTACACCGAAGATGATAACCTTTCTTCTCTTCTTGGCAGCACGCTGCTTGGCAGATACTCTCCTCTGTCCGTTGCCGGATGTTGTCCTCTGTCCGTTGCCGGCAGGTCGCTGTCCCGCAGGTCGCTGTCCATTTCCGGAAGGTCGCTGTCCCGCAGGTCTCTGTCCATTCCCGGAAGGTCTTCTTCCGCTTCCGGCTGGTCTCTGACCATAGCCGCCATTGTAGTTAGAATTTGTTGCCATCTTGTCTTCTCCTTGTGTTAATAAGCATTTTTATTGATAAATCCTGTGAAAAACGTCATAAGAATGATCTTAATGTCAAACCCCAAAGTCCAGTTCTCAATGTAATAAATATCATACTCGATCCGCTTCTTGATGGAAGAATCACCACGCAGACCGTTGACCTGCGCCCATCCCGTGAGCCCCGGTCTCACCTGATGTTTTACCATATATCTCGGGATCTCTTCCTTGAACTTTTCCACGAACTGAGGGCGCTCCGGTCTCGGTCCCACCAGGCTCATATCTCCTTTCAGGATGTTGAACAGCTGCGGAAGTTCATCAATGCTGGTCCGTCTTAAGATCTTGCCGATTCCGGTGACTCTGGGATCGTTTCGCACCGTCCAGCCCTTTTTCTCCTCCGCTGCGGTCTGCATTGCCATGCTGCGGAATTTGTACATGTAAAATGACTTATTATGAAGTCCTACCCGTTCCTGCCTGAAGATCACAGGTCCCGGACCGGAACATTTTACCAAAATTGCCGACAGCAGCATGATCGGTGACGTAATGATGATGCCGAACACGGAACCGACAATATCCATGGCTCTCTTGATCATCATATTTCCGGTGTTGGTCAGCGGCACATACCGAATATTGATCACCGGAAGTCCCATGAGATCCTCCGTGTAAGGTCTGCTGGGGATCAGACTGCTGTAGTCGGGGATGAATTTCGTATGCACGCCGGATTTCTCACAGATATCCACAACACCTTCCAGATAATCATAATCTTTCAGAGAAAGCGTGATCGCGATCTCATCCAGCTTGTTCTCCGGAAGAATATACTCCAGATTCCCCAACGTTCCCAGGACTTTCACTCCCTTATAGGTAGTCCCTCCCGGAATGTGCTCATCCAAAATACCGCATACAACATATCCCCACTGGGGATTGCTTAAGATTCTGTCAATATACTCTTCTGCCGCTCTGGAATAGCCCACCAGCAAAATATGCTTCAGATTGTATCCCCTTTTCCGGAGTGTCCGCAACGCTTTTCTCATTATGATGCGGGATACCGAAGTCAGAAATACATTCAGCACATAAAAAATTGCCATGACGGATCGTGAAAAGTTGATCTCACGGATGATCATATACAGTATAATGATCAATGCCGCCAGGCCGATGGTATTTGCCTGCAGAATGCTGTAAATCTCATGTCTGCGGCGGACGGTTCGCTTCGGGGAATACACGCTGCACCGGTAATACAGAAACATATATCCGGGTACAATAAAAGGAAGCAGCTTATAATACTCCTGCACAGGCAGGACACCGATCCCGGGACCGTCGTTCAATATATAAAATTTGATATAATAGGCAAGGACAAAGGATATGGCTGTGATCAGCGCATCCATTATCACAAGAAGCCTGTTAAAGACTTTCTGGTTGTCTTTTATCATATGGGTCACCCAATCTGTAAGTCTGAAAAGCTTCTTTTTAACGATTTCATTCTACAATAACGGTGTTTTTTTCTCAACTTAAGAATTTATGAAGCCATTTCTTAAGATTTCATAAGAATTCGAAACACATTGAAATACAGCTGCCACTGGATCTTCACATAATTCCCCAGATGATGCCACCGGAAGGGAACTTTGTGCTGTCTTCCTGCGGTTCCTACAGATCTTTTCAGTCCAGCTGCCAGTCCTTTCAGATATAGTTTTCCCATTCTTTTCTTACAAAAAAACAAAAACTTTATGCCAAATCCAAGCAAAAAAAACGGCAGGTTCAGAATACACTGCAAAAGCGGCATATTCTTGCCGATCACATAAATACTGTTGGCAGACGCAAGTAACGTTTTCCGGGGATTGTATCTGGATCCCGTGGAAGCACTGCCATAATGCAGCACAGCCGCCTTCGGTTCATACCGGTTCTCATAGCCGTAGATCCGGGCACGGTAGCCGATATCCAGATCTTCCAGATAGGCAAAATGTTCTTCATCAAAATAACCAATCTCTTCAAATACGGATCGTCTGTAGATTGCGGCACCGCCACAGGCGGAAAACACCGGGACAGACTTATCATAATCCGCCGCCGGTCGTCCCTTCCCCCGGGAATAGGCCCATCCCAGCACGCAGTAACGGTCTCCGGCATCATCAATGAGCTCCGGTCTGTCCCACATCAGCATCTTCGCACTGACGGAAAATATTTTTTCATTTTCGCGGATGGCATCATATAAGCCTCTTACAAAATCGGCTTCTGCCTTTGTATCATTGTTCAGAAGGATCACATATGGTGTCTTCGCTTCCCTGATCCCCAGATTCACTGCATGACAGAATCCTGTGTTTTCCGGTAAAGATATCAGGCGCACACCTTCCCCACACCATTCCTTTTGCAGATATTCCACGCTGCCGTCCACGGAAGCATTATCGATGATCAGCACTTCATATCCGGGGGCATTTTGCTGCTCTCTGCACAGAGAAGTCATGCACTCTGCCAGATATTTCATTCCGTTGTAATTTGGTATAACAACCGTTATTTCACTCATAATGGTTTAAACTCCTCCGGATATTCCGGCAGATAGAGTAATCTTCCTCTTTGCCGTAACGCTTCGGACAACTGCAGACTTAAGGTTCGGATATCCGCACCCTCCGGCAACGTAGTAATATTAAATATCGGCTGTTCTTTCGGTAGTCTCCGAATCTCGGTATACGGAACTCCCACGATTTTTTCAAACACTTCCCTGCATTCAGGTCGGATACGGATACAACGAAGATCCAGTGCTTCCGCATCCTGGGACAGCTCCGCGCGGTGCAGATATCCGCCGAATCCCTTCGGCAGTCCTTCATAAAATACGGTTCCGTCTGCCGTCATTCTGCCGCCGATGATCTTGCCATTCTTCCCGGACAATACTCTGCCGCCTACAGCTGCCACATCCGACCTGGCTTCCCATACTTCTTTATATTTTAACCGATAAAATCCCACATGTCTGGTCTCTGTCGCGGTGGCCGGGATATGACGGCGGTCCGCATGATCCTGCAATGCTCTCATCCCCGCATCATACGCATATTTTTTGCTGTTTGGATTGGCTGCTGTGGATGCCTCATGACATCTCCAGTGATACAGCACCTTCGGAATATGGAGTATTCTCTTCTCCGCAGTCTGCCCTCCCTCTGTCAGCACTTCCGCTACACAGCGCAGTACCAGATCATAGTCCTGGGCACCGTCAAATTTCGGACGAAATTGCAGGCTTTTCAGCAATTTACTCTCCATTACCAGAAAATGACAGATATAGTTATTGCTGAGAATTAAATCGTAATTAAATTCTTCTTTATAATTGGGCTCATAGTATCTAGTCTCTTCTCCATCGCACTTATCCTCATCCGAATAAGCGAAGGCGACTTTGACACCTCTGTCATATGCTTTGATGATCGCATCAGCCATTTCGTACAACGCATCCGGTGTCAATACATCATCATGATCCAGCAGACCGATATACTCTCCCTTCGCATAGGGAAGCGCCTGATTGGTATTAGCAGCGATTCCCGCATTTTCTTTCAGATGCACATAGTGGAGCCTGGGATCTGCTGCGACAGGTTCTGTCTCGCCATCCGTCGGCTGCTCCTTCAGGAATCCCTGCTGCTTCAGTACCTCCTCCACACTGTGATCCTCCGTGGCATCTGCCAGGATCAGTTCCCAATGGGGATAGCTTTGTTGCATAACGCTTGTTATCATTCTGTTCAGATATGCTTCCGGCGTTCGATATAAGGGTACCACAATACTGAACGTAATCGGCTTCTCCCATTTTCTATCACTCTGCCTTACCAGCTCTGTTTCCGAACAGGGCACAAAAAAATAGCGGTCTGTCTCTGTCAGGCGCTCCCTCACAGAGATCCAGGTTTCCCTCAGGCCGTTACGTTGCAGATAATATAGAGTTTTCTTAAGGTTTGCCTTGTTTAGCTTTGCCACAGATACCTCCAGCTTTTCATAAAAGAGCAAACCGCCCTGCTCGGGCGATTCGCTCTTTTGAAAACTAATATGATTTATGGAGCACTGCCTTACAGTACTGCCTTTACATCCTCAGTCAGCTTCTCTACCTTAGCCTGTGCATCCTCTAAGCTGGTTCCCTTGACGCCCATGTAGAACTTGATCTTGGGCTCGGTTCCGGAAGGACGTGCACAGCACCATGCATTGTCAGGAAGCTCGAAGTACAGAACATTGGACTTGGGAAGTCCTGTGGTAGTCTTCTCACCGGTCTCCATGTCGATGATCACATCGTTCTGATAGTCACGGAATTTCTCCACCTTCAGGTCACCGAATGCCTTCGGAGGATTCTTACGAAGCTTATCCATGATCTCTGCGATCTGTCTTGCGCCGTCGATACCCTTCATGGTAATGGTATACTGGGTCTCCTTGAAGTAACCGTACTTCTCATACATGGATACCATCATATCCCACAGAGTCATGTTGTGCTTCTTGCAGTAAGCTGCTACTTCGCACAGACACATCACTGCTACGATTGCATCCTTATCTCTTGCGTGGGTACCTGCCAGGCAGCCGTAGCTCTCTTCCAGTCCAAATACGTAGTTGTTGCTGCCGGTCTGCTCGAAGAGCTTGATCTGCTCGCCAATGAACTTGAAGCCGGTCAGTACCTCGATCAGCTTTACGCCGTAAGCCTGCGTAATAGGTTTGGTCATGTTGGTGGTAACGATGGTAGTTACCAGTGCGGGATTCTCGGGCATGGTACCGGTCGCAGTTTTCTCTCTTAAGATATATTCTGCGATCAGCATGCCGGACATATTACCGGTAAATGCCACATACTCGCCGGTCTTGGTATCTTTTGCATACACACCCAGACGGTCTGCATCGGGATCGGTTGCCAGAACGATATCCGCATCCTTCTCCTTCGCCAGACGAAGCGCATAGGTAAATGCCTTGGGATCCTCGGGATTCGGGTAATCCAATGTGGTAAAGTTCGGGTCCGGATTCTCCTGCTCGGGAACCACATAGACATGCTTGAAGCCTAACTCGGACAGGATACGTCTTACCGGTTTGTTACCGGTACCGCATAACGGAGTATATACGATCTTGATGTCATCTGCCATTTCCCTGATCACATCGGGATGAATGATCTGCTTCTTCAGCTCTGCCATGTACTTGTCATCGATCTCTTTGCCGATCACTTCATAGAGTCCTGCTGCCACAGCATCCTCTCTGCTCATGGTCTTCACGGTATGATAATCCTTGATGGACTGTACTTCGGTAATGATGTCCTTATCGATCGGAGCGGTTACCTGTGCGCCGTCCTCCCAGTATACCTTATAGCCGTTGTACTCAGGAGGGTTGTGACTGGCGGTAACTACAATACCTGCAGTACATCCTAACGTCCGAAGGGCAAAGGACAGCTCCGGGGTAGGTCTTAAAGATTCAAAAATGTATGCCTTGATGCCGTTGGCTGCGAGACATCTTGCTGCCTCGTCAGAGAACTCAGGAGACATCCGACGGGAATCGAATGCGATGGCCACACCCTTACTCTGTGTACCGCGCTTGATAATATAATTGGCAAGACCCTGAGTTGCCTTACGAACGGTATATACGTTCATACGGTTGGTTCCTGCACCGATCACACCACGTAAGCCGCCGGTACCGAATTCCAGTTCCTTGTAAAAACGATCTTCCACTTCTGCTTCATTATTGCGGATTGCCAGAAGTTCCTCCTTGGTCTTCTGGTCAAAATAATCATCATTTAACCAGAAATTCAGTTCGTCCATATAACTCATTTTCCTATCCTCCTGTTTTATCGCTATCTTTCAATATCTTCAGTAAACGCTCTCCGGTGATATTTTACCATAGATTCCCTCTACTGAAAAGAATTATTTAACGTCCGCTAACTGCCGGATCCTTCAGTGCGTAATCGCTGCGATCCAGAGAGAAATTCGGATTGTAATAGGGATCTCCCGCTTCCAGTTCGGCCTTCCATTTTTCACGGAAATGCTCGGATTCTCTGTTGTAGCGTTCTGCCTTTTCTCCCTGATCGTCCAGTCCTCTGGAGATAGATTCGTAATGATACAGTTCCGCAAAAGGAGTCCACACATTCAGAAGTCCCAGTTTACGTAATTTCAGGCAGAAATCCACATCATTTAAGGAGATCACAAAGCTCTCATCCAGACCGCCCACCTGCTCATACAGGCTCTTTTTCACCAACAGACAGGCACCGGTCACCGCTGTAACGTTCTGGGTATAACACAGACGTCCCATGTAGCCTAAGTTCTGTACCGGGATGCGATAATGGGTATGTCCTGCCGTGCGGTGTGCTCCCAGTCCGATGACCACGCCGGCATGCTGGATCGTCTTGTCCGCATAATACAGTTTGGCGCCTACGGCACCCACATCCTCTCTCTGGGCATACATCAGCATCTCTTCCATCCAGTTGGCTGTGATAACCTCCGTATCATTGTTCAGCAGTAAAATATACTCACCGGAAGCATAAGACGCTCCCAGATCATTGACCGCAGAATAATTAAAGTCACCATGATATGTCACAATGGAAATCCGTCCGTCCCCGCTGTGCAGGATACCGCCGTCATGGCCGCAGACTGTATGCAGCTTGCATCTTTCTTCATAAGAATCACCGCCGGACAATCCCAACAGTTGGGAATAATAGTCCTTGATCTCCGGTGTGGTACTGTTATTTTCCACGACAATGATCTCGTAATTGCTCCAGGTGCTGTTCTTTTGGATCGAGGTAATACAACGCTTCAGATCCTCAACGTGATCCTTATTGGCGATCACGATGGAGAGCTTCGGATCTCCCAGGATCTGATACCGGATCCGAAAGATCGTGGCGCAGGCTCTGGTACTGGTGATCTGAAAATGCTTGAAACCATGCTTTTTCAGATGATCTGCCACAGCTCCCTTTGCCGCCTCAATGGCATAAGGCTTCGCGTCAATGCTGGCTGCGGTACTGCCCTCATGGCTTCTCCAGTAGTACATCAGTCTGGGAACATGAACGATCTTTTCCGCTCTGTCGGTCAGACGCAGGATCATATCGTGATCCTGGGCACCGTCAAATGCGGTACGGAACAGTTCCTCTCCCTCTAACAGTTTTCGGGAAAAAACGCTGAAATGGCAGATATAATTATTCGCCCGCAGATTGTCCGGTGCATAGTCCGGCTTAAAATGCATGGTCAGCATTTTATTAATATCATTTTCCTTGAAAGTGGTCTCATCACAATAAAGATAATCCGCACCCTGCTCATTGATCTCCTTCACATACGCATACAGTACGGAAGGATGTAAAATATCATCCTGGTCAAACAGGCCGATATAATCTCCGGTAGCCAGCTTGTAGCATTCGTTGGTGTTATAGGAGATACCGCCGTTATGATCCAGGTGCTTATAGACGATACGACCATTCGCCTTCGCCGCGTACTCCCTGCAGAGTTCCTCGATATAGGAGTGCTCCGCGTCGGAACCGTCCGCCAGACACAGTTCCCAGTTGGGATACGTCTGATTCATGACGCAGTCCAGCATCTGGATCTGGAATTCCCTTTTATTGTTCCACAGCGGAACCAGAATGCTGATCTTCGGCATATAAGGGAATATCGTCTCTTCTTCCTTTTTCCGCTGCTCCGCATCAGGAAAGCTTCCGGTTCCGTAGGACTCCATCAGGCTCTTCTGGCGACTCTTGTTGCGGATCTTACGCAGGATATCCTTCGGTCCGCCACAATGGGACAAGCGATCCCTCTGTCTCTGTGCGAAATGGATCAGACTTCTCGCCGGACCCGTGGCTTTCCAGAATTTATTCTTTTTGATCCGGTCCAGTTTGAACTGCAGGTCCTCTTTTTCCGATTCCAGCACTACGATCTTGTCTGCCAGATCCGCACATTTTTCGTGCTCTCTCTCGTAGGCTTCTTGATAATTGATCTCAGACATGTTTTTCCTCCGTCAAATATTTTCCCGTTGTATTCCACAGTTTCAGCTTACTGATCCGATGGACCGCAAGAACGGCGATTCCATAATTCCCCGGAGGCAGCTGCCCTGTTTTCCGTTTCACACAGAAACCTCCCAGCGCCACATTTTTCTGGTCCGGAAGATTCTCCTCCAGTTCCTGCCGATATGCAGGTAAAATCTTCATGGACCATACCTTCCGGTCCGCCTCCCGCTGTCCCTGCGTATCTTCGGGAAGCAATACTAAAAGTTTATCATAACATGCGTTATCATCTCCCAGGATCACACTGTATCCCTGGATCCGCTCCGGCCCTGCAGTCTCCACCCGTGCCATCAGGCAGTCATCCTGTCTTGCATTTTCCAGAAGCTCCTGCCAGCTCTCACATCTCCATGCCGGCTCCTGTAAAATATTCCGATCCGTAAGATATGCCGGAACCACACGGCTGTCCAGTCCTTCCCGGTTCAGTCCCATAGGGTAAAAAGGATCCACTCCGCGGAACTGAGGATGCATCTGGTAAAGCAGTTCTCTCTCTTCCGTCAGGCGTCGCATTTTCTCGGGGCTTTCGTCGCTTCCGCGGCTCAGGGATTCATGATGATATGCAAAACAGTCATTCAGCACCACATTGTAATATCCCATTTCCACCAGACAAAATCCCAGATCCACATCATTATAGGCCACCCGCAGTGCCTCCCGGAATCCACCCGTCTCCCGGAATACCTCTGTCCTTATCAGCAGACAGGCACCCGTCACTGCCACGCAATTCAGATCAAAGCGATTTCTGCCAAAATAATAAGACTTATCGTCTTCCATGAACTGGAGCTTATGCACCGGTCCCACCGGCAGATTGACAATACCGTCGTGTTGTATTTTCACGGAATCCGGATAATACAGCTTTAGGCCCACGCTTCCCACATAAGGCTGCATGGCGCGGATCACCATTTTGTCCAGCCAGTCATTGCCGCACACTTCTATATCATCATTTAAAAACAGCAAAAACTTTCCTTCCGCCAGTTCAGCTCCCCGGTTGCACATCGCTGAAAAATTAAATTCCGCCGGTTCATAAATATAACGGACAGGGACACCGCTTTCCCGGATCCGTCCGATCAGTTCTTCCGTTTTTTGCTTATTTTCCGCACTGCTTCCGTTATCCACCAACAAAATTTCAACAGGGATCCTGCCCTCAGACCTTCTCGTCAGGGAACGCAGGCACTTCTCCAGTACCTCCGGATTATCTTTGGAGGGAATGATCACCGAGACTTTAAGCTCTCCTGCGAATAACTCTTTGGCACCTTCCGCCGCCCTGGAGGCCAGTTCCACCGCCAGCTGCGGTGACTCCTTTGTCAGCTGGTAATTTTCCCAGGGAGTGCACTCCCGGCTGTCCCGGTCTGCACGTGCATCTGGTCCCTGAATTCCTATTCCGTCTGCAGAAAAAGTTCCATGGAACAACACGGTTTCCATATGACCGATGGAATGGCAATCTCTCTCGAACCCTCCGGCTCCCAAAAACAGGCGATCCATCAGCGGACGGATCTCTCCGGCATCTGTAAAAATAATTTCTTTTCCGGTGCTCTCGTTCTCTGTCACGACCGGATTTTCTCCCATTCTCTGCAGCAGACTGCTCCGTACCGCAACGACACTTCCCACATAGAAAAAGGCTCTGTACAGATCCGGTGACCAACAGGGTTTGTACCAGGGAATGCAACGCTCTCCCTTCTCATTCATCAAGTCTTCATCACCGTAGACGATTTCTACTTCCGGATGCTTTGTAAAATAAGCGTTGATCCGCTCTGCCGTATTATCTGCCAGTCGTCCCGCCGCCTGTCGGAAAATGACGAATTCCACAAGTCCCGCAATTTCCCGGGGTTCCGCGCTTTCCCGGTCCTGCTCCGCTGCCCACTGTTCATAGGTGACCTTAAGCTGCGTCAGTTCTTTTTCGTATTTTTTATCCTGCTGTGCGATCAGCACCTGCTTCACCGCTGTCCGAATACCCAAGCTGCCGCTCCCTTCTTCTCCACTCCCATCATATCTTTTGCCATTGCCTGAGGGATCTGTACGATCTCCATTTTCACAGACAACGTATTCTCCGCCTGCCGGTTCAGCACATCTGCCCGGATCGTCATATTGGGATCCTCCGTGGCAAATATCACGCTGGGATGGTCCGCTCCCTCTTCGGATTTCAGGATTTTTCCGTTGGTAGTGAACACTTTCTTATCCTGCAGAGGAACCGGCTGTCCGTTCATGGACAGTTCCCGAATCTTACAGATGCAGGAACACATTGCCGGATCCAGCCGCAGATAATGTACGTTACCGTCGAATTTCACGGTAAACTCTGCCTCTTTTTCCGCAACATAGACATTTTCCGGGAAATAAGAATTTTCTTCGGAAAATCCCTGTCCCTTGTCTTCATAGATCTGTACCCGCAGTTCTCCTTCCGACTGACGAAAACGCCCGATCCATTCGGTGGGTTTATAGATTTCGCCGCCTAAGAGATTCCGGATCTCACCCATGGACAATTTCTGTCCGGTGACATATTTCTGGAATTCCCGCTCCTGCTCTCTGTACTGTCTTGCCTCATTTTCCGTGATGTCCAGACGATCTAAGATCCGGTCCAGTTCCAACGCATTGCGTCTTTCATTCTCCAGAACATAACAGTAAATTGCCCGGAACACCAGTGCTTTCGTATCTATGACACGGTCAAAGGTCCACTCGTAATCGATCAGTGTCCAGTGATCCCCGTCCACCAGAATATTGGCAAAGATCAGGTCAAAATCCGCTACCGGAACTTCTTCCCCGAATCCTACCCTCTCCAGATACTCCGCAAACAGGCTGTGGAATCCTTCGATATCCTGTCTGTCCAGACATTCATCCATCAGTTCCGACAACGGTCTGCCCGATACGAATTCAAATTCCGCATAAGGGATGCCGTCCTCTTCTCCCGGATGACAGACATTAACGTCCAGCCGGCTTCCGGCATAACGTCCTTTTAATTTTTCATACGCTTCCATCATATGGCGCACATGCGCCTCGGCTTCTTTGGTCAGCGGATATTTCCTCACGATCCGATTCCCCCGGTCATCCCGCAGGATCTCCGTACGGATGCGGAAGCTTTCCGCACGGTCGTTGGAATATCTGACATATTTCAGGTCCAGAGGCTTGCCGATCACTGCCAGATAAGAATTGGAAAATACAGAAAAAAGACCCTCTTCCACGATTCCGTCAAAAGCACTTTTTTCATCGAATAACAACATTCTGTCACGGTCGAAATTCCGCAGATTATTGGACAGTTCTCCCCGGCCCGGCAGATATGCATCCGAATAGACCGTGGTCATGAATTTATAATCGGGATACGGATAATAAAAACTGCGTTCTCCCACACCGCAGGCATCGAAGATCTTCTCCAGTTTTTTCCGGGAAAAAGTACGCACGACGCCGCCGTTCGGATAATTTTCAATTCCGGAAAACCAGTCTCCCAGGTGATCTTCCTTGCAGCCCGCAAAATATTTCAGTCCGTATTTGTTCTCAATAGCGATAACGATTCGTCCACCCGGTGCCAGATGCTTTTGCAGAATTTTCAGGAAATCTTCATAAGGTGTGCTGCCGCCTATGTAAGCCTGGCCGTACTCGAAGACACCAATGAGGCAGATATAGTCATAATCTGCGGGCAGATCCGGTTCCACATCCGTAAAATTGCCTATGTGGATCGTCACATTTTCACTTTCACTGTGCCGGTACGCATTGATCAGACTGCGCTTTTTTGAGAGATCCACGCAGGTCACCGATCCGGCTTTCCGGGACAGGGCTCCTGTAATGGCTCCGCAGCCGCTGCCTACTTCCAGCACTTTGTCCGTCTTTTTGATCGGAAGAAAATCCACGATATTTTCCCGCAGAGCCGACAGATGATACAGGATCGGCCAGCTTTTTCTCTCTGCGATGATCCGGTCATATTCCACGGTACTGTATTTTTTTACAATCTCCAGAATCTCGTCTTCCACACTGCCGTCACAATAATAATCCTCTCCGGGATACTTATCCAGATTCAGTGTTACTTTGCCGATGGTCTCTGTCATTCTTTATTTCTCCTCCGCATCCCACACTTTCGTGTTGGAATCCATGTCATAATAGCCTACGGTGTTTTTATCGGATACTACTGTAATATTCAGGGCATCATACAGTCTGTGATAGACCTCAAAGGTATCCTGATTGTACCCCGTCACTCCCAGAGACAGCAGATATTCTCCTCCCTGCAGATTCATCTTCTGTGTAAAAGTCACATTTTTCACATCGCCTGGTTCCACACTGTCTAAGAACGCCTTCTCGATCATGGTATTGGTACCGGTGATCTCCACACCGATGACATTTTTCACGGAAAATGCAAAAATCGGTGCCGGTATAGGATCCATAAACCGGACCTTCATATGGATGGTAAACATTGTCCCCTTCAGAATGGCATTGGTAGGCACACCCCTGTCATCCGTAATGTAAAATTCTTCGATCTGTGCCTGCTTTGTACCGTATTCCAGGGCATTGGGATTCTGTCCCTTCGCCTCCGCGGCATCTTTGGCTGCGCCATCCGCCTTTTTCGCAGCGGCTCTCTGCAGATCTTCATCATCTAAGAGATTCTCCGATTCCTCACCGGCATTTTCGGATTCATCGTACTGTCCCACCAGTACCCGTTTATAAGTATCGATCATGGCCTTGGGGCTGCCTTCTCCCAGAATATTTCCCTGGTTCAGCAGATAGACGCGGTCGCAATATTTACTGATACTGCTCAGATCGTGACTGACGAAGACGATCGTCTTGCCCATTTTCTTGAATTCTTCGAATTTATGATAACATTTTGCCTGGAAAAATACATCACCGACGCTCAGAGCCTCATCTACGATCAGGATCTCCGGCTCGATATTGATCGCCACTGCAAACGCCAGGCGGACGAACATACCGCTGGAATAGGTCTTTACCGGCTGATAGACATAATCTCCGATATCCGCAAAGCTTAAGATCTCCGGCAGCTTTGCCTCGATCTCTTTTTCGGAAAATCCCATCATGGTACCATTCAGATAGACATTCTCGATACCGTTGTATTCCATATTGAAGCCGGCACCCAGCTCCAGCAGAGCGGAGATACGCCCGTTGACCAACACCCGTCCGGAAGTCGGATTCAATACTCCGGTGATGATCTTCAGGATGGTGGACTTACCGGAACCGTTGGTACCGATGATTCCCACGGTTTCCCCCTGATAGATCTTCATACTTACGCCTTTCAGGGCATAGTGGAGCTTATGTTTGGTCTTTTTACCGAATCCGAAAGCTTCCTTCAGACGGTCCGAAGGTTTATCATATAATTTATAGATTTTCTGGACATTATCAACTTCAATTGCCAGTTTTCTCTTATCCTGCATAATGTCTTAATCCTTTTCTTTCAGTGTTACACTGTCTTTATGGTACCACATGGCCAGAGAACGGTTGGCCTCATTGTCCGCATCCTCGGAGATTTCTCCCATGCACAAAAACCACGGGCGGAACTGATAGGCCGGCAGCTGCACATCTTTTTCCGGTCCGGACAGAATTGCCACCCGCTCCAGATATTCCTGATGGAAATTATAAGCTTCCCCGGTGTGCACATAATAATAGGCTCCGTAGGAAGAATAGTGACCCGCCTGATTGGGTGATACCTTAAACATCATAAGACACATCACACCGATGATCACATAATACCACCAGACCGCTGCCCCATTTCGTGCAGACAGCTTCTGTGCAGACTTATCCGTCCTTTTTCCCAGTATCTGTTTCAACCAGCCACACCAATAGATCTCATTTAAAAACAACAACATGAAATACGTGATTTTTACTGCATTCAGAGTTCTGGACAGTCCCGCATGTCCCAGGGAATACAGGCTCGGTGTATAGCCGGTCGCATACAGACAGAAGGACAAGGCGAGTACGATCCCCGGATAACGAAAACGGTAATCCGTGCTTTTCACTGCCTGCCAGATCATAGGTAGCAACAATAACATCACCATCAGAACCACGGGTCCGGTATATTCCGGAATGTGTTTCACGGCTTCCAAAAAAGATCTGCCGATGGACTCCAGCGGTCCGTAACCCCAGCCCACATAACTGCGGGCACGTACGGAATTTCCCGGAGCCGCCACATTTAGGCCGAAGCCTATGATATACACTAGTGTAGACGGCAACAGCCACAGCCCCGTCCTGCGCCGTTCCACTACCACGCTGACCAGAAGGATGGTCAGAAGACACAATAATCCCTGCAATGCCGTGACGAAATTGCTTCCCGCCGTAATCATGGCAAGCAGAACCGATGCAGTGAATAACAGACCTTTCGCGGTTCTGCCCTCTGCTCTCTCCAGGCAGATGGCCACAGACAAAAACAAAAGTCCGAAGCCATGCATTCCCACATAGTGGATCCCGCCGTTATACCAGTAGAAGCCGCTCTGCGCGGAATAGATAAACATAAATTCCGCTATGGTGATCACTGCCTGAATTGCCAGGCTGCTCCATTTCTCCATTCGGAAGACTTTCCGCAGGATCACGTGGGTAAACACCATGCTTCCCGCCAAAAGCAGTAACAGAATGAACACCGGTCCTAAGAAATAATACTGTTCTCCCCAGACAGCCGGCATCAGTGTCATGAAAAAAATAGAAGAATACGTTCCCTGCCATGCATACCACTGGGTTCTGGAACAATCCAGTGCACCGGAGATTGCCGCCCATTTCGACTGCTCCTGCTCTATGGCAGCTCTGGCAAATCTTCCAAAGTTATAGTCGTCATAATAAGGAACCGCATAAATCGTCAGTCGAAACAGTGGGATCAGTGCTAACAACAGCAGTCCGCAACAGCCCACTGCCAGCAGTACCCTGCCCGGCTTCCATAACAATATTTTTCTTAACTTTTCAAGAGCACCCTTCAATTACTTTCACCCTTTCTGTTTCCCCCACAACAGTTCCGTAATGCAGTCCCCCGTTCCTTGAGCTCTCGGAATTGTAACAATCCATCGTACTATAGCACATCTGCGAAATGCACTTTCAGTCTCTTAAAGATCACAGCACCCAGTCCGAACAATACCACCGTCACGATCCAGAAATACATCGTGGAGAAGAAATCCCGGAAAAACCATTCTTTCTCGTAGATCGCACTGCGGTAGCCATTCACGATATAGACCAGCGGATTCAGCTTCAGGATCATGATCCACTCCGGAGACAGCGCGTCCAGATTCCATAAGATCGGAGTGGCCCACATGCCGATCTGCAATCCGATGCTGATGATCTGGGACAGATCCCGGAAAAACACCACTACCGCACACGTGGTGTAGCTGAGTGCCAGCACAAATATAAACAGGCAAAAACTGTAATAAATGATCTGTATAGTGTAGATTGTGGGGTAATAGCCGTAAATAGCCGCTACGATCAACAGGAGACACACGAAAAATACATGGATAAAAGTAGCCGCAATAATCTTGATGATCGGCAGGATACTGATCTTAAATACTACTTTTTTCACCAGATAGTTGTACTCTAAGAGTGCATTGGTGCCGTTGTTCAGTGCCTCACTGAAGTAGAACCAAGGCACCAGTCCCGCTGTCAGGAAAAGTACAAAAGGCACTTCCACGCCCTCCCGCAGGGGTGTGCTGGTATTTCCCATGATCTTGTCGAAGACGATGTAATACATCGCCACGGTTACCACCGGCTGTGCCATCGCCCAGACCGCGCCCAGGTAAGAACCCGCATATCTCTTTTTAAAATCGTTTTTCGCCAGCTTCCAGATCAGATGTCTATTCTGGAATAACTCTACCGGCAGTCCGGTAAATTTATCGTACCAGTGGATAAACGCAAAACATGCCGCCACAATGACAACGCAGGAGATGATCTTTTTCGCCAGCTCCTGACTTTGATCCACAGCAGGTCCCGGATTCTTATGGAACACGATGAGCAGAGCCATGATCACTGCCGCTGTCACGAACAGGGCAATGCCTGTTTTCTTACTGATTTTCACACTTTTTTTCATGCTCTTTTTCCTTCATGTACTGTTCCAGAGTGCCCCACTTGGTATCCTTCTCGGATAATGTCAGTTCCATACCTTCGGGGATGGGCCATTCCACACCGATATCCGGCGTGTTATATGCAATACCGCCCTCATCATCCGGATGATAAAAATCGGTACATTTGTAGCAGAACTCTGCATAATCGGACAGTACCAGAAATCCATGCGCGAAATTTTTCGGAATAAAGAACTGCTTCTTGTTCTCCTCAGACAAAAGTACACCATACCACTGCCCGAAAGTCTTGGAGCCTTCCCGCAGATCCACAGCCACATCATAGACTTCTCCGCGGATCACACGTACCAGCTTGTCCTGCGGAAAATGCTTCTGAAAATGAAGTCCTCTGAGAACTCCTTTTTTAGAAGCAGACTGATTATCCTGTACAAACACTTCCGGGATTCCCGCTGCTTTAAGATCATTGTAATTATAAGTCTCCATGAAATACCCTCTGGCATCACCGAATACCGTGGGGGTAATGATCTTCAATCCTTCGATTTCACATGTTTCTACTGTTATCTTGCCCATTTATTTCATCCTCACTCTTTCTTATTTTCATTCATAGGTGATATTCATATCGACTCTGCCTTCGATACCGTCCACTTTTCCCTTGGAGGTATACTGCCAGGTCTTGTAATATCCCTGATATAACGGCACACTGCGGTACTCCGCAAGCCAGATATGATAGTTCTCCAGTCTGGCGGTCTGCAAATTATTGTTGTACCAGTTGCGGCTGGCATAGACGCCTGCTGTATATCCGGCATTTTCTACCGTCCGGCAAAAAGCCTCACATACCAGGGTTCTGGTCTCCGCATCCAGTCCGTCCGCCCGGCCGTTTCCTCCGGCACCCTCCGTATCAATAAATACAGGATATGTCAGTTGGAAATCACGGATCAGCTCAAGCACGGCAGAAGCCTCTTCCACCGCCTCTTTCTCATCTGTAGCCTGGGTAAAAAAGTACACACCCACCGGAATCCCAGCGGCTGTTGCACCTTTCATGTTGGCGACAAACTGAGGATCCTCCACCAGACTTCCCGTAACCGAACCGCGGTAGCCCGCACGAACGATGGCAAACTGTACTCCGGCATTTTTCACCTTATCCCAGTCGATAGTGCCGTTCCACTTGGACACATCGATGCCGACCTTCGCATTGCCGGATGTAGTCTGCAGCTTTTGGATCTCGGTCTTGTCCGCATCTGCCAAAGCTCCTGCCACAGCACTGTCCTCGGCATCCGCATCGACTTCATCCTCTGTCTTGATCAACAGAGAAATATCATCAATGGCCAGATATTCCACTTTTTCTTTTACATGCACTTTGGTCTCGGTGATGGGAACTTTATATCCTTCGATGGGTAACAGTTCCATATAATAATCGCCGGAATCCAGATCAGCAATGTAGATCACGCCGTCCTGATCCAGGTCCTTGTAATCTCCCAGACCGTCCACCCGGACATAGAAACTCTCTCCGGTCACCGGTACACCTTCATTGTCCACGATCTGGATACGCAGATCCTTTTCCACGGAAGTCGCCACCAGTGACAGGCGGTGGCTGTTATCTTTCGCCGCCTCCAGGATCGGATTCACATCCGGATCAAAAAACGTATTATCTTTTAAAAAGGCTTTCAGGTCATTGCCGATCCTGCCATCCGCTTCCGCGGCGTCCGTCTCCCCGGTGCTTTCCGGCACGGGATCCACTGCTTCGCCGTCACCTGCATTCTGCGCTCCGGACACCGCCGTGTTCTGGCCGGATGTGGGGGACAGTTGTTCCCTGTTCACATACATTACCGCCAGTGCCACCAGCAGGATCACCGCCATGGAGGCCAGGATCGCCATTTTCCGCAGCTTAGAGTCCATTTGCTACCTCTACCAGATATTTACCGTAATTCGTCTTCAGCAGCGGCTCTGCCAGTGCCAGCAGCTGCTCTTTATCAATAAATCCACGTTTGAAAGCGATCTCCTCGATACAGGAAATATACAATCCCTGTCTCTTCTGGAACGCTGCCACGAAATCTGCCGCATCCAGAAGTGCATCGTGATTGCCGGTATCCAGCCATGCGAATCCACGACCCAGAGTCTCTACCTGCAGGGTTCCTCTGTTCAGATATTCGTTGTTGATGCTGGTGATCTCGATCTCGCCTCTCGCAGAAGGTTTTACATTTTTTGCGATCTCTACCACATCATTATCGTAAAAATACAGTCCCGGTACCGCATAATTGCTCTTGGGATGCTCCGGCTTCTCCTCGATAGAAAGTGCCTTGCCGTTCTCATCGAACTCCACTACACCGTATTCTCTGGGATCGCGCACATAATAACCGAAGATGGTCGCGCCTTTTTCTCTGGCGGCTACTTTACGAAGCACTGCCGAAAAGCTCTGCCCGTAGAAAATATTATCTCCCAGTACCAGTGCCACTCTGTCGTTACCGATGAATTCCGCTCCGATGATAAAAGCATCCGCCAGGCCACGGGGTTTGTCCTGCACCGCATACTCGAGACGCATGCCCAACTGACTGCCGTCTCCCAATAACTCTTTGAATACCGGAAGATCTCTCGGGGTGGAAATGATCAGCACCTCTCTGATATCTGCCAGCATCAGGGTTGACAGGGGATAATAGATCATCGGTTTATCGTACACCGGCATGATCTGCTTGGATATTGCTTTTGTCAGGGGATAAAGTCTAGTTCCGGAACCTCCCGCCAGTATAATTCCTTTCATAAAAACCTCCTTAAAATACTTGTTTTTTAACACACCGAATGGGAACGACGTTCATCGTTCCCATTTGACAGGTATTCTTTACTTTTCTTCATACATTTCATTGTAGTATTTCTGGTAATCGCCACTGGTCACATTGTTCATCCAGTCTTCATGCTCGAAATACCAGGCGATGGTCTTGCGGATGCCTTCCTTGAACATGGTCTCGGGATACCAGCCGATCTCTGCCTTGATCTTATCCGGCGCGATGGCATATCTTCTGTCATGTCCCTTACGGTCTTCCACGTAAGTGATCAGATCGTTGTTGATATGTGCCTTGCGGGGATCGGAATCGGGAAGCATCTCCTGTAAAGTCTCGATGATAATATGGATGATCTCGATGTTCTGCTTCTCGTTGTGTCCGCCGATATTGTAAGTCTGGAACAGTCTTCCCTGCTCCTGTACCATGTCGATGGCCTTCGCATGATCCTCTACATACAGCCAGTCGCGGACATTTTTGCCGTCTCCGTATACCGGAAGCTTCTTGCCGTGAAGGGCATTGTTGATGATCAGAGGGATCAGCTTCTCGGGGAACTGGAAAGGGCCGTAATTGTTGGAGCAGTTGGTGATATTGGCAGGGAAATGATAGGTATCCATGTATGCCTTCACCAGCATGTCCGAGCTTGCCTTACTTGCGGAGTACGGACTGTGGGGATCGTAAGGCGTGGTCTCATAGAAGAAAGCATTGTCATCATCGGGAAGAGATCCGTAGACCTCATCCGTAGATACATGCAGGAACTTTTTGCCAGCCTTGAAGCTGCCGTCTGGAAGCTCCCAGGCTGCCTTGGCACAGTTTAACATCACCGCGGTACCCAGGACATTGGTCTGCACGAAGATCTCCGGGTTGCGGATACTTCTGTCTACATGGCTTTCGGCTGCGAAATGTACCACGCGGTCAATATCGTTCTCCGCGAAAATTTTGCCGATGGCTTCCTTGTCGCAGATATTTGCCTTCACGAAAGTGTAATTGTCACGCTTCTCCACATCCTTGAGATTCTCCAGGTTTCCCGCATAGGTCAGGGCATCCACATTAATGATACGGATCTCGTTATCGTATTTTTTGAACATGTAATGAATGTAGTTGGAACCGATAAAACCGGCACCGCCTGTTACCAGATAAGTTCTCATTTTCTCTCCGTTCTGCGCAGGTGTGCGCATTATGCTATAGATAGTGATATTCTACCATAAAATGGGGTGGATAGCAACACGGGCTATCGTCCTGCCTGCGAGCAGTCTCACTGACTGTTCATTGTAAATATCAACACGGCTTCTCCGCACTTCGTGCTCTCGAATCCGTAACACACATTCGCATTCCGGACTATCGTCCTACTTGCTCATGTGTGTTTGATTTGCTAATAAAGCACCAGACCTGCCTGCAAGCAGTCGGTCTGGGCTTTATTGCAAATCTTAATATCCCAGGTAGCTGATATTTAAATCGACTTTGCCGCTGATACCGCTGACTTTTCCGTCGGATCTGTACTGCCACAGATCATATCTGCCGGTATAGGTCGGGGTCTTGGCATACTGTGCCAGCCAGATCTTGTAACCGCTCAGAGCACCTGCATCCATCTTGGATGTCAGCCATGTCTTGTTGGCATAGACACCGGGAGTATATCCCGCATTCTTGATCGTGTTGCAGAATGCCTTGCAGACTGCGGTTCTGGTAGCGGAATCGATGGCATCGCCTCTTCCGCCGCTGCCTTCCACATCCAGGAATACCGGATAAGAAATCTTATATCCGCTGATGCGGTCCAGTACCATGGATGCTTCCTGTACTGCTTCTACCTCATCCACTGCCTGTGTGAAGAAGTATACACCTACCTTAAGACCAGCTGCCGTAGCTCCCTTGATATTGGTCTTGAACTTGGGATCCTCGATCAATGCTCCCTGGGATGATCCGCGGTATCCCACACGAATGATCACATAATTCACTCCGGAATTCTTAACCGCATTCCAGTCAATGCTGCCGTTCCACTTGGACACATCAATACCCATAGTGCCCGATCCCACTACCAGGGACCCGTCACTTGCGAAGTTATATTTTGCACCCTGGATGACCTGCTCACCGGTCACCTTGCTGCCGTCTGCCTTGAAGAAATATACCTTACCGTCTAACGTCTGCCAGCCGGTATATCTGGCCTCCTCCATGAGGAAGAACTTGGTGGCAGTGTAATAATCCGCATACGCTGCCGCCCGGTATTGGTTGTCACCGATGGATACATACAGCTGTCTGCCGCTGGTATCCTTTAACGGTGTTTTTGTATCCTCTCTGGGATTCACATCGCCCGCTACCGTAACTGTAAAGGTGGCTTTTGCTTCCGCGCTGCCCTCCTTATATGTGACAGTGATGGTTGCGGTTCCTTTTTTCACACCGGTAACGGTGATCGTTTTGCCACTTACAGCTACCGTGGCAATATTCTTATCTCCGGAATCTGCCGTTATGGTTCCGCTTCCGCTGACAGAGGCTGTTACAGCAGCCGTAGATTTCGGATAAACGGTTACAGCTGTCTTATCCAAAGTAATCTTGATTCCATTAGTGACCTTCACTGCCAGATCCAGTGTCTTAGTCTCAGTTCCCATCGTTACGGTGACTGTGATCTTCGCATCACCGGCTGCTACACCTTTCACTGTGATCTTACCGTTTGCATCTACCGCCGCAGTGGCTGCTTTATCATTGGAATTTGCAGTGATCTTATAAGTTGCACCTGTGAAATTTGTAACTTTAACCTGTGCTGTTGCTTCTTTTCCTGCTTCTACGTTCAGGGATGCCGGTTCCAAAACAGCGGTCGGCTTTTTGGCTTCCGTAACGGTAACTTCCCAGGTATAGGTCTTCTGCGTGCTTCCTACCTGTGCATTTGCTGTCGGAAGGATGCCGCCTCCCATGGACTGCGCAGCCGCCTGCGACTCACCTGAGGAGCCACCTTCCCCTGTTCCTCCTGTAGGTGTACCGGGCGTTTCTGCCGGAGCCGGTGTTGTCGGGGTCGTCTCCGGTGTTGTTGGGGTCGTCTCCGGTGTTATTGGGGTTGTCTCCGGTGTCGGTGTAGGCGTCGGTGTAGGTGTAGGCGTCGGTGTAGGTGTAGGCGTCGGCGTAGGTGTAGGAGTCGGTGTAGCACTGCCAGCCTCCGTATACGTACATGTGATCGTTACAGGTCCACCTGCCTTCACGCCGGTAATCACACCATTATTTACACTGGCAACCCCTGCATTATCGCTGCTCCAGCTAACAACCGTGGCTCCTGCCGGCGGATTCAGCTGCTTGGTCTCTCCTACCGTGATACTGATCTTTTCATTTGCTATGCGCAGGAATCTTCCGCTGTAAGCCGTCTGTTTTTCCGGATTTACCACGGTATCCTTTGACACCTCTCTATAGCTAGGCGGTAACTTCTTACTTTCTACCCACTGCACGGTATCTTCCAGAATAGACTCCACCACAGTATCATTTTTCATGGTGTCCTCTTTTGCCACATTGACCTCGGATTCCTTCTTGATCTCGTTTGCCACATCGACCTTTTTATAAGCGATATCCTTTCTGACTTCTACCTTCTGGGTACCGGTAGGCAGTGTGTAATCCTTATATTTTTCATCGGTCATGGTATTTACCGCTACCGTATAGTTGCCGGGGGTAATGCCCTTCTTGTAGATAATACCGTCCATGTCATCATCGGTCCAGGTATCAGATTTACCTTTGGGATCCGTGATCGTCACGCTGAAAGGTACATTGGAGATCAGTTTACCGCTCTTTTTATTGGTAAATTTGATCTTTAGATCCTTCTGCACGGAGACCAGTTCCAGTTCAACGGTACCACCGTTGGTATACTCGGCCTCATCATATTCTTTTTGTTCCTCATTCTCATCATCGACTGCATTGGCTGCTGCGATCTTTGCAAGCTTTGCATCTGCCACTGCCAGCATACCCTGCTCACCGATCATCTGGATGCCGTCCAGTTGGCTGCCCACACTGACGAACTCCGATACCTGATGATCCACCATACGTGCGCTGGCATATACACTGCCTGTCACAATGGCCAAGATCAGCACTGCCACACCGGTTGCCGTCATAATGCGGTCCATGGTGCTCATGTTCAGGAATTTGGTCCAGATAGCAGCTATTTTATTGCCACCCTGCTTTTTACTCTTTTTCCGTTTACCGCCACGAGCAGGTGCCATATCATCGTCGGCATAGTACTCTTCATCGTCGGCGTAATATTCTTCGCTGTCCTGGTCTCCGATATACTCCTCGTCGGCATAGTACTCTTCGCCATCCTCGTCTCCGGTGTACTCCTCATCGTCGGCATAGTACTCTCCGCCGTCCTCGTCTCCGATATACTCCTCGTCGGTGTACTCCTCGTCGTCGGCATAGTACTCTCCGCCGTCCTCTTCTCCGGTGTACTCCTCATCATCGGCATAGTACTCTTCGCCGTCCTCTTCTCCGGTGTACTCCTCATCGTCGGCGTAGTACTCTCCGCCGTCCTGCTCTTCATCCCAATCGTAACCATCCTGTACGTCTTCTTCCCAGTTACGGTCCGGACGTTTTGTATGGTTAAATAATTTTTTCATTTTATCTATCCCTTCTGCTCATAATTCTTCAATGTACTTCAGTGTAACAATTCCGTAACATTATAACATTCTATTTCCGCCGCTTCAAGCTGTTCGTCCATTTCTTCAGAATTTCTTAAATCTTTCTAATATTGTGGACTTTCTTTCCGTATAATAGTAAAATCAGAATAACTCTTTTTACCACTTAAAAACAGATACTTGAAACGGAGAGATGGAATGAAACGAGACGAACACGTGAATGACATACCTGATATTGAGATTGTAGACCTGGAAAATGAAACTGTGCAAGACACAGATTTTGGAAAATCCGATATTTCCGATGATTTCGAAGGAAATCCGGATGATGAATATGAAGAAAATGACCGGGAAGAGGAGGAAGAGGAACATCCCGCTCCTAAGGGTATCCGGCGTTTTCTGAATCTTCATGTCCTTTTTGCCCTGGTATTGCTTGTGGTGGTAGGCCTGCTGGGTTATCGCATTACGCATTGGGGACAGCGGGTAAGCCAGTCAGATATTTTCAAGGACGGACAGGGATCCTATGATGACAGCTGGGATTCTATTCTCCCTCTGACCGATGAAAATGGTAAAATGATAGTAAACGATGCTTCTAATATTGTCGTGTTCGGAAATGCACCCTTTGCCGATGACCGCGGTTCTTCCGACAATCTGGCCAGCCTGATTGCCAAGGAGACCGGTGCTACCGTATACAACTGTTCCATCAGCGGAAGTTATCTGGCCGCGCAACACACCAATTTTGATTCCACCCTTGCCCCTATGGATGCTTACTGTCTGTATTGGCTGGTGAATCTGGCCGCCGGAGTTCCCCTGGACGGCTATTACAATGATGCTGCAGAAGCTTTGGGTGACAAGACTCCACCCGAAGCGGAAGAAGTCGTAAACACTCTGAAAACCCTGGATTTCAACACCATTGATACCGTGGCGATCATGTATGATGCCACCGATTATCTGATGGGAAATGCTATGTATAATGATGACAATCCTACGGATCCTACGCAGTTCACCGGCAATCTGGAGGCAAGCCTCGAAGTCCTGCAGCGTCTGTATCCGCAGATCCGTATTATTGTAATGTCTCCTACTTACGCATATGCAATAGATGAGGATGGCAATTATGTAAGTTCCGATATCTATATTTATAACGGTCGCGATGTTTTATCCACTTATGTGATCAAAGAATGTTATTCCTCCAACCTTCACAGTGTTTCCTTCATGGATAACCTGTACGGAAGCATCACGGAAGATAATGCCAAGGAATACCTGACCGATAACCTGCATCTGAACGTAAAAGGCCGAAAGCTCATTGCCAAACGCTTTGAATACTTCCTGAACTACTATTCCAAGGGTTACGCTTCACAGGAATAATAAATAGAATCGATGATTGCATACTTCTGCCACCCGGATGACTTTGCTGTCTTTTCCGGGTGGTATTTTTTTGCTTTGATGTTCCGGTCTTTACTGCCTGAAATCAGTTTTATGCTGCTGAAGCAGTAAAGTCCTATGTAGGAGCAGTATTGTACTTGCATTGTTAACGCAGGCTTGCCACCGGCTAGACGAACTCCTCCTGTGCCCTTCTTCTGCCTCAACGTGGGCACAGGTGACAGGAGCAAGCTTCTCTGTGCCCTTCTTCCGCCTCAGCGTGGGCACAGGTGACAGGAGCAAGCTAATCTGTACCCTTCTTCTGCCTCAGCGTGGGCACAGGTGACAGGGGCAAGCTTCTCTGTGCCCTTCCTCTGCCTCAGCGTGGGCACAGGTGACAGGAGCAAGCTTCTCTGTGCCCTTCTTCTGCCTCAACGTGGGCACAGGTGACAGGAGCAAGCTAATCTGTACCCTTCTTCTGCCTCAGCGT
>ERZ773138.883-NODE-883-length-32122-cov-3.770293_pt1 | contig 32122 bp, 31 predicted proteins | sample MGYA00511114_ERZ773138 | MGnify/ENA primary metagenome ERZ773138 (study PRJEB29015, sample SAMEA2737805) | human gut metagenome | biome: human gut; feature: human-associated habitat; material: faeces | place: China | collected 2012 ...
CGGTTCAGAAGTACCGCTGATCTCCGCGGCAGCGGTGTCAGAAGACGCGCCGGAGGGGGAGAGCAGGGCAATCCCGCATAATTTATTATTGTCTGTAAAATCAAGAGTCAGAAGCTCCTGCTTTGCCCAGTATTTCAGTGCGCGGAGAATGTCGCGCTCTGTACAGAGAAGCCGGTCAGCCATCTGCTCCAGACTGAAGGGTACAGAGGTGTCAGAAAGAAGCCTCAGAAGATAGATATATACTTTCACAAATTCTCCATTGGCCCCAGGCATATAGTTGTCTATGAAATTGTTGGTTAATACAGTTACTTCCGCATTGCGGGAATTCTGTAAAGTGATCATAGCCATGAATTTCCACTCTCTTTCATAATAATAAGATGTTAGGGTCAAAAGGTATTTTGCCCCTAACCTGATATCCACGAATTGCTCCGCTGCAAAGCAGCTCCCACAATTCTCATCATATCTCAATATGAGGTATTTGTCTAATGTTTCTATTAAGCAAATATTTGTCAGACCAATTTGCCATAAGTACCAGAATATCAGGATTTGCGAAGGCAATTTATAGTAGATTTTGGCATATACATTTCGATTTTTTTTGAGTATAATAATTCCGAAAAAGTACTTTGATAGTAAATTAAATGCGACATTATCGCACAGGAGGCATGGGATATGATTATTACAATAGCAAGACAGTGCGGAAGCGGCGGACATGAAATAGGAAAAGAACTGGCTTCCAGACTTGGACTGGAACTCTATGACAGAAAGAAGCTGGAAGAAGAGGCCAAAAAACTTGGAAAGCTTGACGAAAACAAAGAATTTTTCCAGGAAAAGGCAGTAAACAGCCTGCTCTACAGCATTGCTGTAAGCTACGGAGAAAGCAATCCGATGGAAAAATCTTTTGAACTTATACGTGAACTTACGCAGCAAAAATCTGCCGTAATCATCGGACGCTGTTCAGGAGCGATCTATGCAAATGATCCTGAGGCAACTACTGTTTTTCTTCACGCAGATAAAGACTGCCGTATCAAACGTGTAATGGAACGGGACGGTATTAATGAGAAAAAAGCTGCAAAGCTGATAAAGGAAGTGGATGAGAAAAGAGCATCTTTCCACAAATTCTGCACAGGCAAAGAATGGGAAGACGCCAGCCAGTATCAGCTGTCTATTGATACAGGCAAACTTGATATTTCCGATGCAGCAAACATGATCATAAATTATATCAATGCTAAAAATATCAGACAAAAGCACCTGTAATTTCCAAATAACACTGTAAAAATCAGGCACAAGTTTCCGAAATATAACTTGTGCCTGATTTGCATTTTCTTTTAATATTTACTGTTTGACTGATCGGATTCATCCATCGGATATCTCTGTAAATTCGCAGATAGACTTCTCAAATATGCCATACAACGCATCAATGTTCCAGGATATATTCCATCTGCCTTTCTTTTGTTTTCATACCCATTTTTTCATAGAACTTTTCGGCTGAAGTATTTCCTGCCCATACATTCAGTGTCACTTCATAACAGCCCATTCGCTTTGCTTCATTTTTTACATATTCAAACAAGCTCTCGCCGATATGCTGTCCTCGTGCGTGCTGATCAACACATAGATCATCTATAAAAAGAGACTTAAACGGTACCATATTAGTTGAAAAAGGCTGTTCCTGTAATTGGCAAAATGCATATCCTACACAAACATCTTCCTCGTTCACTGCTACATATATGGGTTTTTCTTCTTTTTCTAATAGCTCTGTCAATTCGCTTACAGTATATTTTGTGGTACCGGGAATAAAAATATCAGGTCTTATATCTGCATGGATCTGCAATACCTGTCCCAACAATTCAATTATTCTTAGAATGTCTTTTTCTTCTGCTTTTCTAATAGTCATTTTTTGTCCTCCAAGTAACAAATTATTCCCAATTTATACTACTGGATTTGCCGGTAATGGTCTGTACTTTGCAGTATAATAATCACACTCAATTCGAATGACACTGACAATTGAAACCAGCCGCTCATTAAACTCAAAATCCTTACCCGTTTGTATTTTCATTAAGGCGCTCATGGCCTTAATTTTTTCTTGTGGTGCTTCCACAATCTCCGCAGTTCCAAATCCATCAAAAGAATAATAACTACACCCATATTGGCAGGCCACTTTACCTGAAAATGGCTGAACATCACACTCAATCTGAACACAGCAGTCTGAATTGTTTCTGATAATGTCAAGCTTACGGCCTTCCAAAGCACCGTGCACATAAAATACAAGTTTATCATTTTCCATAACATAACCGTAGTTCACAGGAACTATGTATGGCTTTCCCTGATCCACCAGCCCAAGGTGCAAAACCTTGCCAGAATCAAGTATATGTATGATCTCATTAAGTTCTGTTACCTCTCTATCTCTTCTTCGCATATAAATCCTCCCATCATACCTCTGATATTTCCATTTTTTCTTCTCCGGATAACGGATTATTCTATAGTCAGTTTAATCATAGCACATACATTCCTGCTTGACAAATACATCGCAATGTAATGTAGCATAATATCTTCTTACGACCAATTATGGATATGGGATTATGCAGAAAGTAAAAGAATTGACTGAGAATGAAAATATTCTGGGACTAGTACATCGTTTTCGAAATAACTATACCACTCACTTGTCTGCGAATCCGATTGCACAGGTCTAAAAGCCTCAGCGTAGCCCGCTACGCCTGCGTTTTTATACCAGCACACTCGAATCCGCATCCTACGCGATTGGTATAGTTATTTACGAAACGTTGTACTAGAGCGTGTCTGAAAAAGGCTCTAGAAAGTCCTGGAAAAAATAATTTTTTTATGGTCAGATTTGTGATATACTTTATGTATTACTTACAGACTCCCGGGGGAAACAACTATGCAAAATATAATTCCCGATGAAAGATATTCTGTGGCTGACGAGGCCATTTTAGGTGCTTTTTTCAAATTGTTAAAAGAAAAGAAGCCTGACAGGATTACTGTATCCGACATCACTAAAACAGCTGGTATTGCCAGAAGTACCTTTTATAATCACTATCAGGACATCCCTTCACTGATCTCTGCAGTTGAGGATAAAACTATTCATGATGTTTTTTCCATGATGGAAAATTTCCAGCCAAAAAATGACCGGGATATCTGCAGTTCCTATTTTCTGACTCTGTGCCGGTACACTATGGAAAATCCTTTTCTGTCCGGTCTTTTGAGCACGCCTCATGGCAATGATCTGTTTGAAAAAATGCTGACTATGCTCCATCATTATGTTACAGAAACTACATCTAATTCCAGGCCTGACAGGCATACAAAGGAAGAAGTTTCCTATGTGATCACCTGCGCCATCGGCAGTACCATCGGCGTTCTCCACAAATGGAGCCGGGATAATTTTAATCTGGCACCGGAAGTGATCGCTGATATTCTGTCTGAGGTTTTTTTATCCGGTATGCTTCCACTTTTATCTTAAGCCTCTGTCTTATTCCAGAGGCTCATCAATCAGGACATCCTGTCTCCTGATTTTTTTTGTTGTGTTGCGGATAAACGGATTTTTGCGGACAACCAATCCTGTAATGCGGCGATAGGTAGGCTGATTTTTGTTATATTCATCCAGAAATGCCTGAAGCTGTGCCTGAATTGCCTCTGCATCCAATGCTTTCGCTTCCACAACAGCCTGCTCCGGATAAATACGGGCAGTCAGGCCATTATCCTCACCTGTGACGATCACTTCTCCTATCAGCGGATTCAGAGCCAGCTTATTCTCAATCTCCTCCGGAGATACATTTTCACCGTTGGACAGGATGATCAGGTTCTTCACACGTCCATTGATAAACAGATAACCGTCTTCATCCATATATCCCTTGTCACCGGTATGCAGCCAGCCATCCTTTAAAGTCTCTGCTGTCTCATCAGGCATCTGATAATATCCCTTCATAACACTGCTTCCCTTTACCAGAATCTCACCGTTTTCGAATCTGATTTCTGCATTTTCAAGTGGTTTTCCAATAGAACCCTTTTTATTGTTTTCCAGTGTATTATTGCTGATAACAGGAGAGCACTCTGACATTCCATAGCCTTCCAGTACTTCGACGCCATATTCTGCAAAACGGTCAATATAATATGGATCCAGATGTGCACCGCCTGTAAAGATAATACGCAATTTTCCACCGAATACCTTTTCTGCCAGAACTGCCTTCGGAATTGACGGATCAGCGGCAGCCAGTCTCTTATAAATAGTCTCGATCATCATTGGAACCATAAGCATAATCTCCGGTTTGAAAATACTCATATTCCTTACCATATGGAGCAGGGAATCATTGATGCAAAGAGTTGCACCCAGAGAGAATCCCTTCAGCCAGTCCATAACCAGGCAGAATGCGTGATGGATTGGAAGCACACTGAGCACGGCAGTTCCCGGTTCTGCCGTAATCTTTACTGCCTCAACATTGGAAGCCAGATTATTCTGTGTCAGCATAACACCCTTGCTCTTTCCTGTTGTTCCGGAAGTGAAAATGATGGTCGCAATATCCTCTGCATCCGGGCAGACAGAATCTGCTGATGCGCTCTTTCCTGCATTTCGAAGTTCGCCAATACCGTATACCTTTGCCGGCGCATCCTCTACCTCTTCCTGAAGCATCCACACCTTCTGAAGTTTCGGACAGTTTTCAAGAAATGCATCCAGATATGGTTTAAGCTTCGGACTTAAGAAAAGAGCGGCGGAATCGGAACGGTTAAGCAGATCAATCAGATCCTCACAGGGAAGTGCGGCATCCAGCGGTACTGCTGTGGTACATCCTGTAATGATTCCCAGATAACTTTCCATCCACTCTACAGAACTGGTTCCGATCAGTGCAATGTGCTTTCCCTCAAAGCCTTCTGCAAGAAGACCTTTTCTGGTGGAAACTACATTTTCCATCAGTTCGCCATAGCTTCTTTCCATAATTTCCTTTTTCTTGAGCCATTTTACTGCTTTTACTTCATCAAATTTACGTACACTTTCTTCTAATATATTTCTGATCAGCATATCTGTCCCCCATTATTTTCTGAGCTGTTCAATTGTTCCAAAAAAGATTACTGAAGTTCTTCCAGCAGATTTAAGGCTTCACCGAGAGTTGTGATCTTCAGCACTTCGCTCTCGTCAAGTTCAAGATCAAAGGTATCCTCAAGCTCACCTAAAAAGGACATAAAATCCAGAGAACTGAAACCCAGATCCTCGCGGAATCTCATTTCATTATTCATTTCTTCCGGTGCTACCTTGCTATACTGTGCTACAATATTTTTAAATTCCATTTCCTGATTCATTGCATTTCCTCCTGATATTGATTTAGTTAAACCAGTTCCATAATTTCGCCGATGCTCATATCCGGCTCTGCGATTCCCTTGAAAAGAATACGCATCATATAATAATAGAGCAGTTCCATATCATGTTCCTCCAGATGAGCAGTCTGGTAATGATAGGAGAAGTTCATGCCACCATCCTCAGTATGCGATACGGTCAGATACATTTTTTTGGTTGCGGCACCGTTTGCAAACCATTTGGCATGCTGGCGTATGGTTCCAAGCATTTCATTCTCCACCTTCACCGGCATTGGCTGATAGGTCAGATAGCAGCTTTCATAACTGGTATGCTCCGGTGTATGATATCTTTTTCTCATCTCATCCACAATAAATGCCGGATCATAATTGCTGTGCATATAAATTCGATTCTGCATATTCTGGATTTCATAAGCTGCCGAAAGAAAATCTGTCTCCGGTGAGATCACTGTTCTGCACGGAAACATAATGGTTCTGCTGCCTCCCGATGTCCATTCTGCTTTGGTGGAACGCCTGGAAATGAAATTCTGTATGGTAATGTCTTCCTGACCGTTATTAACCTTTGACAGATATGTCCTGATCCCCAAAAGCAAAAGATTTGTCACGGAAATCTGGTGTGTTTGGCAAAAATCCATCATCCTCCTGGTCGGCTCCGGCTCGAGGATATAGTCTTTGACCTGCACAAACAGGTTCTCCATCTCAATATCCGCTGCACGCAGCGTGGGATCGTTATGCTTTTTTCTTGCCCGGGCAAGCACCTCCGGACCCTGAATATCCGAATAAAGAGGTTCCCCCCATGTATCCAGCTGATCCTCCCAGAATTTTTTATCCTTTAAAAATCTCTTCTGACGTGATGCTTTTGCAAGATCCGTCCGGAGTACTTCCTCATAGTCCGCCAGCGGTTCCGGCCTTGGTGCCTGAAAACGGTAATGCGTATACAGCTTCATCACATCATTGATCATGACCACCAGACCACAGGAGTCGATCAGGCGGTGATCCATATGGATAAAGAAGCCTTCGTAACCTTCCGGCAGCTTCATCAGCCGGATCTCACACATAGGCACATCGTCCCCCTCAAAGGTTTCATATGCCCATCCCTGCATAATTTCATCTGCTTTTTCCATCGACAGATCAGACAGATCAAACGTCTTCAGCTTCCGGTTGTCTCTTTTCATAATATACTGTTGTACTTCGCCGTGTTTATCCGGTCGGGTAAAACGTACTCTCATACACCCATATCTGCAGATTTCTTCACGAAGGCATTTTTCCAGCAATGCCATATCCAGTTCTGCCTGTAACGCTGCCACAACACTGACACCGGAAACCTGCTGGGTATGATACCGGTTGATCCAGTGATGATGCATCTTTTGAGCCGCTGTCAGCGGATAATATGTTCTCTCCATACAATTCCCCTTTTCCTTCCAGATCATTTATTGTTTCTGCAAGTCAGAGTAACACAATGGAAATTACATTTCTACCCCGCAAAATGCTTAATGGACATCATGAAAAAAAGTGTCCGGAACTTACCGTACACTTTATCGTTTTATGTTCGATATTTTCCGAACATATCTATCCTATCCTGGCTCCTGCATCATATTTTTCAAAAAAACGAAGCAGCGACTGATGATATTTTTCCCATTGCTGAAAAGCACAGCACAGATGTCTCGCCCCGCCGATGATCACAAGTCTTTTGGGAGCACGGCACATCTGATAATTTTTTACCGACTGATCCGGATGGACAAAACCGTCCCGTGAACCATGAAAAAACAAAACCGGTCTGTGGTTGACTGCCATTGCATGTGTGGTATCTGCATCCTTCATGGAAAAATGAGCCTGAAGACGACACCTGACCGATAACCGCCATAACAGAACCGGAATATGCGGAAGATGAAACCAGCTTGCAGCCATGTACTGAAACTGTGATTTCATGGATACAAATCCGCAGTCTGCAATAATTCCCTTTACATAATGAGGTAATTCCTTTCCGGATGCCATAAGCACTGCGGATGCACCCATGGATTTGCCAAACAGGTAAATCGGAAGCCGTTTTTTGTTTCGTTTTGCCAGATACCAGCACCACCGTTTCACATCCTCCTGCTCCAAAGCTCCAAATGTGATATATTTTCCCTCACTGGCTCCACAGCTTCTCTGATCAATAAACAGCAGATTACACCCATGTTCATGTAAAAAACGGGCATCCGGTGCAAAGTCCCCAAATCCGTTTCCGCGGTACCCATGGGACAAAAGTATCGTGCGTCCGGCATTTTCTGCCGGCAAATAGAAGGCATGCAGCTGCAGTCCGTCATGGCTTCTTACAAAACAATGCTGCATATGCTGCTCCATGCACCACTGTTTCCCCTGCTCATACTCCTCCGGAAACCAGACACGCGGATGATTTATCTTCATTTTACGGGGTTTAAATCCTTCCCCGTTTCCTGCTTTCGTCCTTTTTTTATTTTTAACTACCATACGAAATAAAATCACTTTTAACACCTCTCTTGCCGGATTTTTCACAATTTTATTTTACCGGTACCACCTCTCCTTATGAATTTTATAGATTATTATACCAATGATATACATATTTCGCAATGATAAACTTTACGCCGGTTTCCTTTATATTCCCCGTTCTTTCTGCCAGTCTTTGCTGTACATTTTATCCCCTCCGGAAGGATATAAAAATTTCTGTGACGGATGGGATCCGGTAGATGCTTTGATAAAAATTTGTGATTCGACAGGTGATATAGGGAATATCAACTTTTGATTGCTGTGCATTCCTTAATCACATGCTCAATCACATAATCCTGCTGCTGCCCTGTTAATCCCGGAAAAATCGGCAGACTAATCGCTCTCTCATAAAATGCTTCTGCATTCAGACAATGTACTCCTGCATAACCGTTTCTCTGATAATAAGGATGTCTGTAAACCGGTATGTAATGCACATTGACACCAATCCCTGCCTGACGCAGCCCTTCAAAAACTTCTCTCCTGCTGCGTTCCATTGTCTGTATCATATACAAATGCCAGCCACTCTGGCATCCCTCCTGCTGCCATGGTGTCTTGATCTGCGGTATATCCGCAAATGCCTCATCATATTTCTTTGCAATCTGTCTCCGGCGTTCCAGAAAATGATCCAGCTTGTCCATCTGACTGGCACCTAGTGCACAGGAAATATCTGTAATCCGATAATTATATCCCAGCTCCAGCTGCTGATAATACCATCCTCCCGGATCTATAACGTCTCCACGAAGCATATCTGCAGCCTCCTGCAATGCCGGATCCGAGGACTGTTGCAGCTGTTCCTCATACTGCTGCATCATATCTTTATCCCTGGTAATTCCATGACTTCTGTACAAAACCAGCCTGCGATATAACTCTTCGTTATCTGTAACGATCATACCACCTTCTCCTGTCGTCACAGGTTTTACCGGATGAAAGCTAAAGCAGGTCATATCGGCAATGCTTCCAATCTTCTTTCCTTTATAGGCTGCTCCCAGTGCATGCGCTCCATCCTCAACAACCAAAAGATTATGCTTATGTGCAATCTCCAGAATGGCATCCATATCACAAGGCTGCCCGGTATAATGTACCGGAATAATTGCTTTTGTCCGGGAAGTAATCTTTTTCTCCAGTTCCTCTGGAGAAATATTGTATGTGTCCGGGTCAATATCTGCAAATACCGGCGTTCCACCACAATAAAGCACACAGTTCGCAGATGCCGCAAAGGTAATCGGCGTCGTGATCACCTCATCCCCCTCACCAATTCCTACTGCCAGACACGCCACATGAAGCGCCGCTGTTCCATTGCTCACTGCTACAGCGTACTTCGCCCCCACATAATCTGCCACTTTCTTTTCAAAAGCTGCCACTGCCGGTCCTGTGGTCAGATAATCCGACTTTAATACCTTCACAACCGCTTCAATATCTGCGTCATCTATCGATTGTCTTCCATATGGAATATACATAATGTCACCTTTCCTTTTCACTAATCTGCATGTTGTAAGTGTAACACGATTTCACCGGAACCACAAGAAAAAAACCAACCATTCCATCTCAACATTTCAGAGAAAAAACAGCTGATTTATGGTATACTGCATTTAGATTATTCTAATATCAGAATATATACCCCGGAAAGGCAGGCTATCATTATGATTGGATTTCGCGTTGACGCAAATGAACAAATTGCTACCGGACATCTTGTCCGCTGTATTTCTATTGCCACAGAGCTTATCAAAAGAGGAACCAAATGCATCTTCTTTCTTGCGGAAGAAAAAGAAACGGCACGTTTGGAGACCGCCAACATTCCTTATGTAATACTTCATACTGACTGGAAGCATATGGAATCAGAATACGATATATTCCTTCCGCTTTTAAACAAATATCCACTGAAATGGCTGGTTGTTGACTCTTATCAGATCACACCCTCTTATCTTGCCACCTTAAACCAAAGGATCCCTGTGTTATATCTCGATGACTTAGAAACCGATACATATCCAGTCTCTGCCGTGCTGCACTATGGTCTCCGCGCTGATTACGATACCTATTTCAAGCGATATCTCGGTGCTGACACAAAAGTACTGGCCGGCACAAAATATTCTCCTCTCCGCGAAGAATTTCAATCAACCGGAGCTCCGGTCATTCGCGACAAAAGTATTCTGATCACAACCGGTGGAACGGACCCTTACCACGTCACTCTGCAGATCCTCTCAGCCTGCTTAGACCACGATAAACAAACAACTGCCATTCCTGATTCTCTAAAAGGCTTTTCTTTTGATGTCATTGTAGGAAGCATGAATCAGGATGAGACACAACTGCAAGCTCTGGCTGCCCGTTTTCCACAGATTCGGATTCACAAAAACGTCAGCAATATGAGCTACTATATGCGGCGTAATCAGCTTGCCGTATCGGCAGGTGGAACAACTCTTTCAGAATTATGCGCCTGCAGCACGCCCACGGTCTGCTTCTCCTTTGCCGATAATCAATTAAACGGTGTAAAGCAAATGGGGGATCAGCATATTATGCTCCACGCCGGAGATGCCCGTTTCGATCCTGTTGTATCAAACATTATCCGGGCATTGGATACCTACCTGACAAATGATCCTCTGCGAAAAGAATATGCTGCTCGTATGAATGCATTGGTAGATGGCCATGGAGTACAAAGGATTGCGGATTTTCTCTTCGAGAATCCTTAAACTCTAACCGATATCTGTTACATTTCTTTTTTCAATTTATCCACCATTCCCTGCACTTCTTCCTCTGTGATGGATAGTTTTTCGGCAATTTCAGGAATTGTCATGTGAACATCATAAAGTAAAATCTTTATTCCCTGTGCCAAGCCTTGCTCTCGACCTTGTTCTAAGCCTTGCTCCAATCCTGCCTCAAACCGCTCCTCCATCTTCATCTCTAACATCATATAATTTTCCCTCCATTCAAAATCGTTCTTCAAATTTTCGACCCGGCCATTTATCCGGTCCGTAAAATCATCCGTTGCCTCTGAGCTTTCCAGATAATCCAGCAGACACACCAGCTCTGGCGGCAGTCCCTCCCGGCTTCCTTTCAGATTAACGAAAACTGATGTACGCTTGTCATTTAGTTCAAGTTCCGTATCCTCCTTGCAGATCGTCTTAAAGGTATATATGCTGCGATCCTGCTCAAACAGATCAAAGCCACAGATAAAGATCACAATGGAAGCCTTCAATTCCGTGTACTTATGACCTGCCTGTATCTGATAACTGTCCATCTCACTGTGATAATACCGACTTCTCAATGCCAGTTCTTGTGTATCGAGCACCTGCATCTCGATGTCGTATACGTTTCCTTCCATGTCCTTCACATAAATATCCAGACGAATTCCTTTACTCCACGGCTTCGCTTTTATACTCTTCTGATCATCCGAAACTACAATCTCTCGAATCTTCATTCCAAGGATACGCTGAAGCAGTTCCCGACAGTCCTCCGGATCACGAAACACAGATGAAAACATCACATCATTTTGAATCGTGATCTGGTTAAAGTCAATTTTCCTGCTGGTAATAAATCCCATCCCATTCTTCTCTGTCTTGGTATGCTTTTTCTCCATAGTACCTCCATTCCGGGAGGTATCGTCAACCTCCCTGCTTTTCTAATAATATCTGATGAATTAAGCAGTGAAGTTGAATAAATATTTTGATTTGATAAATATAATAGATAAATAAAAGATGTCACTTTCTGCTTGAGGTTAGTGTAACATGGTCAAAGAAAAAGAGCAAGGGAAAATCCTTTTTGAGTGTTCTAAAAAACAGCTTGGAATGATGAATAAAATTATCCACCTCCCCCCTTTTCCCAAATGACCTAAACTGTTATAATATAAAATAACGTTTCAAATAAAATTCACCGCATTGGGAGGATCACTATGAAAATATTAATTCCTGACTGGAAAAGCTTTGGAAGAGATGATATCCGGGAAACACTCGTAAATCTTGGAAACGAAGTTATTTTCTATCAAAAAGAACCACGAAATTACCGACAGGATCCCCGATTCCGTTCTGAATTACGCAATTATGTGAAAGAGGAACATATTGATCTTATTTTTTCCTCCAACTACTATCCGATCCTATCCAATGTATGTAATGATATTAAAATCCCTTATGTCAGCTGGTGTTATGACAGTCCTCTGGTGCTGACATACTCTGACACTATTTTTCACAGCTGTAATTACATTTTTATTTTTGACAGTCAAATGGTAACAGACCTCAAAGCATTAGGTGTAAAGCAGGTATACTATCTGCCGATGGCTGTCAATCCCAAACGCCTATCCACACTAACCATTTCCCCGGAGCATCGGAAGCTTCTGGATGCAGATGTCTCCTTTGTCGGTTCATTATACAACGAAAAGCATAATTTATACGACCGTTTTTCTGATCTTCCGGTCTATACAAAGGGCTATCTGGAAGGGATCATGGCTGCCCAGCAGCAAATTTACGGACAACTTTTCTTAGAAGAATGTCTGACTCCTGAAATTTTGGAAGAGCTTCAAAAAAATATTCCTCTGGAACCATCCGGAGACGGTCACGAGACCCTTCGCTATCTTTACGCAAATTACTTTCTTTGCCGTAAGATCACCCAAACAGAACGCTCCCAATGTATGGCGCTTCTGAATGCCCGAAAGGATCTTCTCGTAAAACTGTATACCCCCAATCCAACTCCCCAGTTTACTACTATTCAAAACATGGGAACCATTCACTACGAAAAGGAAATGCCTCTTGTTTTTCAATGCTCACGGATTAATCTAAACATTTCTCTCCGAAGCATCCAGAGCGGTATTCCTTTACGGGCGATGGACATTATGGGAGCCGGAGGTTTTCTTTTGACCAATTATCAAAGAGACTTTGATCGTCATTTTACGGCAGGTAAAGATTATGTTTACTATGAAAATCTTGATGATTTGATCGAAAAAATTGATTACTACCTTACAAATCCTACAGAACGGGATGAAATAGCCCGATCCGGTCAGCAAAAAGTATATTCCGCGCACACCTACGAACAGCGTTTTCAGAAAATACTGGATATCATTCAGAAAGGATAACTATTTATGGACACAAACAAAGTAAGTTTTATTGTATGTACAAATGATGAGGCTGCTCTATATGAATGTACCCTTTATATTAAACAGCTTGCTATCCCGGAGGGATTTTCTGTTGATATTATTCCAATCCGAAATGCTGAGTCTATGGCACAGGGATATAATCAGGGTATGAAAGCATCGGATGCAAAATATAAAGTATACCTCCATCAGGATGTTCTGATTCTTAACAAAAATTTTATTGCGGACATCCTTACTGTCTTTCAGAAAAACAATAAAATCGGACTGATTGGTATGGTTGGAACTAAACAGCTTCACAGCAATGGATGTATGTGGTCAAATGCCATGAGAACCGGTGCCGTCCGCTCCCACTGTATTTCAACAGTAGACGATTATTTTAATATTCCTGTTTCGCCAACCAGAATGTATTCTCCTGTGGAAGCAATTGATGGATTGCTTATGGCAACCAGTCATGATATCCCATGGCGTTCTGACTTATTTACAGGCTGGGATTTTTACGACATCTCACAATCAAAAGAATTCTCCCGTGCAGGATATCTGATCGCAGTACCATATCAGTCATCCCCATGGGCGCTTCATGATACCGGTTTTATGAATTTAAAGAATTACCATCGGTACCGCAAAGTTTTTCTTGAAGAATATTATCCACAGAATCAAACAGAAATTGATGACTGCAGCAAATATATAACGCCTGCCGGCTCTACTCATGAGACCAAAACACAGGCATCCGTTACTCTCCTTGAACTTCTAAACAATCATAACTATGATCAGGCACTTATATTTGTACAGGAAAACCTTGCCCAAAATCAGGAAAATGAATTATTCTGTATTCTGACAATTTTCCTGCAGATATATCAGCTCGAAAAACAGGCAGGCCTTTTTGAAATATTTGCGCCATTGGAAACGAAAGATTTATCGATTGATTCATGGCTTCCAGCTCACTATGCCCAGATCTGCCGGCATCTCTGGCGTCTGGAATATCAGCTTCCCCAAAAGGAACAGGAGACTGCTATGCATTACTTTGATACTTGGCATGTTTCAAAAATTGCACAAGAATATATGCGAAATCTATGTGTGTAATATTGTAGTTCACATCAATCCCCTTACAATCCCTAACATTTTTTCCAATGCTTTGTCATAAGTAAACTCTCTTTTTACTTTTTGGAAGCCATTCTCTGCAATCCTGTCCCGAAGCTCATCATGCTGTAAATAGAATGCTGCCTTATCTAACATCTCTTCCGCCTCCTGAAAAGATACCCATTCTCTCTCCGGCACAAAATACTCTTCCAACTCCGGCTGATAATTACTAAATAAAAAACCTCCTGCCCCCAGAATGTCCATACAACGCAATGGAATACCTGATGTGATACTGCGAATTGTCATATTTATATTTATCTTTGATAAGGAAAAAATAAGTGGCATTTCATTCATATAATTCACTGTCCCATAACAGTTAATCCCTTCTCTTGTCCAGTGGCTGCCAGAAAACAACGCAACCTGACGTATCTTTCCCAATAACTCTAACCGCTCTTTCCTCTCCATAGACGAAATATATTTTTTCAAGAACAAGTCACTAAATAACCTGCCATAGGTAACCAGATACGTCTGACCCATATTCAATTTTACATATTCGCTTAACTCTGTTAATATATCCTCACGTAATAATTCTGTCAGTATATCCACTCCAAATAACTGCATCTGTGCTCTGCAGATACCATCTAAATATCCCTTCAGATGAGCCGGAAGATACGTAATCTGCTCATAATAATTGTTTTCATACAGACTCCCCACAAATGAAATGTCATATTTTTTCTGCTTCAAACCAATGACTTTCTTTGTCTGACGCAACTGATCAAGCCTCGGCACATTCACCATTATTTCATCAATCTTGCAGCCAATCTTTCATACCGGTTATAAATTTTGTATACCTGCTGCATATTCTGATTACATTGATAGAATTCTCTATCTTTCCAAGGCTTCATTTCGGAACAAAAATGAATAATGGATGCCTCTGCCAGTATCCCTTCGGTAACATCAAAAATCTGTAATCCATTTTCCGGATCCTGCATTCTCTGAAGTTCCGCATAAGTCAGCAGATTCCTTTCTCCGATCACATGCCTGGTGTCTAATGATAAATACGGGACACAGGGACAATTATATTTTTCCCATGGAATAAACCGGGATATACCGTGATAATAGCGATTTAACGCATCCTGATCCACTAATTTATATCTGTCAAAATTATCTTTGATATCATCAAGCAGCCTCTCCCGCACATGCTTTTGGCGAACGTATTCCATATCAAACAGTATCATTCCGGAATTAAAATATTTATCCTCTGGTGTCAAATGTACAATAGCCTTGTGATACTCCATGTTTCCCTGCAAAATATTATTGATATCGTCACATACCAATACCGGTTCCGTCATGTCCATTTCAAACAACCCGGTAATATCTCTTGTCACAACCATATCCACATCCAGATATAATATCCGCTCTACCTCCGTCGGTATCATTTCCAATCCCAGTATTCGATAAAAAGCTCCTACCGAAAATCTGCCAAATGACCGTAAACCCTCTGTCTGCTCCTCAGAAATGTTGAAACAGATAATCTTTTTGTTTTTATATCTTTTCTCAATCTTATCAAGCACTGCAAATTCCTTTTCGCCAAATTCGGAACATAAAAAATAAATATTCATATCTCTTTCCATATGGTTATGAAACAAAGACACGATCAGGGTCAACGCCGGTGAGAAATAGTTCAAGTCCGCTGCGATCATAATATCCATCCATTCATTTCCTCCATATCATTTCCAAAACTGACAAATAACACAGGACGCTGATGTTTGCTGTCTCTTATCTTTCAAGCTGCCGCAATGCTGTGATCAAACGGTCATTGTCCTCCTCGCTGCGAATAGAAAGTCTGATATACTGATGACCGTTTTTAATCTTCTTCGTCAGATCTTTCACAAAAATATTTTCTTTTAATAACGAGGTGCAAAGGTCTGCCGCAGTAATTCCCTTTAATCTGCACATCACAAAATTAGCCTGGGACGGATAAACCTCCAAAAAAGAAATATCCTTTAACTTCCGTACCAATTGTTTTCTGCATTCTCTCAGTTTTCCCAATGCCTCCACATAATCCTTGTCATATTTCTCTTTGATCTGCATAAAAAATTCGCCAAAGCTGTTAATATTCCAGATAGATACATCCTTTTTTAAATATCGGATCAACTGCTCATCACTGCTGGCCAGCACACCTAATCTGGCTCCCGGAATTCCATAGGATTTTGAAATACTTTTTATGATGTATAACTTGTGATATTCATCCAAAACACTGTCCCGAATCAGAGATACATCCGCAATATCCTCCTCCGGTCCGATATCCACAAAATCAACAAAGCTTTCATCTAGGATAACCGCCATATCCTGCTGTTTACACCAGTCTATGAACCGGATACATTCTTTGTATGAAATATAATTTCCACTTGGATTATCCGGATTGATCAGTACCAAAGTATTGATTTTGTGGGCAGAATAAAATTGCATCAGATCCTCAACAGTATAATGCATTGCTTCGCCTGCCGGCACAAATGGCACGATACTCTCTTTCTTTAACCGGTTCGGATACTCTTCAAAGGTCGGATAAATACATCCCACCTTCCTGTCTGCATTTACAGATAAATATTCCAGCAGTCCCTTGATCAGCTCGGCTGCACCATTTCCCACAATAATATGTTCCGGGTTTACCCCAAAGGCTCCCGCCGCCAGAAGTGCATTTACCTCCATTCCGGAAGGATATTCCGTAAGCAGAGTCTCAAAGTTGGATTTCATCTCCTCCTTTAACTTGACCGGCGGATAATACGGATTTACCAGATAACAATAGTCCAGCAGTTTCGGGTATCTCCAAAAACCGCCATAACGTCTTGCTATTTTCTCATAATGCTCGGATTCACTTTCGTTGAATAACGATTCTGCAATATTCAGATCCTGAATATTGTCAATCTCATACCACACCTGTCCCGTCAGTCTTTTCGCCTGTATTTCCCTGGTCTCCAGCATAGCAATTAGCTTGATCACAGATTCATAATACTCATTATCACCCATTGCTTTCTCATAGGCAGTCAAAAACGGCACATAAATATTTTGGGAAAAATCAGCACTAAACTTATAAATATTGACTGTTTTATAATAATTCTCTTTTTCAGAAAATTTTAAATATTTCCCCGGAATAAAATTTTCAATATGATCATTTTCATCCAGTTCCATGCAGGTTCCATCCATCCAGCTTTCAAATTTATCAACCAGAGCAAGATTGGCACGCTCATCCTCTAACAAAGCATCGATCACACTCTCCTCATAAACAAGATCCGACTCCAAAAGCAGCGTGTCCTCCGCACACAAATACTCCTTTGCCAAAGCCAGTGAATAAATATTATTTGTCTTATCGTAAACCGGATTGTCTATAAATATAATAGGCGTTTTAACCTGTAATGTACCTATAAAATCGATCAATTTCTGTCCCTGGTATCCAACAACAATGACGATCTGAGACAGTTTCTTGTTGTCCAGAATACGCAGTGCCCTTTCGATCATGGTAACTCCATTTACCTTTACCATGCATTTTGTGTTCTCGTTGGTCAGCTCCTTCAAACGCTTTCCCATGCCCGCTGCCAGAATAATCCCCTGCATTTTTAACCTCCATGTTTCCTTCATACGTATAGCCAGACTGCCATATCAGTATGCAAAATCCCGAATATTTTCCATAACAATTGCCTTGCATTTCTCCATAATGTCCGGATCCTGAAACTCCTGATCCTCCATATCCACAAGCTTCACATAAACCCCTGCTGATATTTCTATCCGGCAGTCCTTGTCCACCTTTTGATAGCTTTCCAGATAAAAACGATAATCCTTTGTCCCAACAAATGCCGCATATTCCCGGTCCGGGTGCTGGCTTTGGGCAAAAACATATTCCTTCTCTGTCCCACCGCAAAATGCCGGAAGATTTCCATCATTCTCTGCAAGACTTGGATCCTCCATTCCTGCCAGATGACACAAAATATGTCCATAATCCACAGATTCCACCAATTCATCACAAATATTGTGTGAAAACTCCGGTCCATAGATCATTAACGGCACATTCTCCCTCTGCCAGGATAGAAACGGCTGTCCCGCATCCACGTTAAATCCATTGCCGTGATCCGAAAATAATGTAACAACCACTTCGTCCCTGCTGTAATGCTCCTTAATATAACGATACAGAACACCTAGCTGACGGTCAATATATGCCATTTCCTTTAAATACACCTCTCTCCGGTTCGGACTTGGTGTCTGGTATAAGGTTCCCGGATATCTTCCCGTAAAATCAATCTCATTCACATGAATCGGGCACGATGTCTGCACCGACAATGGCATGTCCCACACCCCCGCCACATCATGCAGATCCGGAATATCCAGCCAGATAAACTGATCCGTCTCCTGAAATGCTTCCATATGTTCTATCGTCTGATGTACTGCTTCATGTGCAAAAAAATCTTCCTGCCAGTATTGATACAAAAAACGGTCAATTCCTCTCATATAACCAAAGTCCGGAATCACAGAATCATTTCCGCCAATCTTGGCTGTAAAATATCCTGCCTCCTGAAAGATTTCCGGAAGGACCTTCCGATCTGCCGGCATCGCCCTTTTCACACTCTGATTCAGCATCTTGTGATGTGACGACCGAAGTCCTGTCCAATAGCTGGCGATACTGGGATATGTAAATTCACTGCCCGCATAAAACTCATCACATATGAGACCTTCCTGAAAGAAATCATATGTATTTGGCATACACTCTTTTAACGAATGCTCCTTGATCACCTTCCAGTTAAAGCTATCCAAAAAAATGGACAAAACCAGTTTTTTCCGCTTTGGATCATGATGTAACGGAATTGGTTTACCAAATACTGTTATATTTTCTGCTGTAAAAGCAGTCGGTTCATCTATCCTGTAATAATCATACTTTTTAAAACCATATGCCGGAAAAGAATACCTGTCTGTACCAGTTTTTATCTCAAATTTATTCGGATAATTTTCTGTGTCCGTATTCGCAACAACCGGAACAATGCATGGAAATGAATCAACATACGATTTATCTTTTGATATCGCCTCAATCTGATATATATCAAATTTATTAGTCAGACAGCTTCCTGAATCAGTCACATTCATATAAGAATCCCCCCAGGTAAGATATCCGGCCATATAATAAAATCTGCCATCCAATGATAACGGACGAAAATATCCCTCTATCGACTTATAAGAAGTAAATAGATTTGCCTGTAACAACACGTAACGATCATCAATCTGCTGAAGTTGCTCCTTCTGCTCATGATCATCCCTTTGCAGCACCATTTCCTTTGCCTGCATGGTCATCTGCTGCAACTCCTCTGCTGAGATAACATTCTCCTGATATGTATTCTGTAAGTTTTCCAGAAAGCGAAGATCTGCATAGGCCTCCAGCCAGCGATCCGTACAGGAATTTGCAATTGCAGAGAGGTAAACGGTCATTAGATGATATGGGTTTCTGGATCTTGCCTCTTGGGCATATATCTCCATCATATTATATTCCTGCTGATCATAAAAAAACAAACATTTCTTTAAAAGTTCTTGAAAGGGTAAATTTATCATATCATTTTTATCTATCATCACACACAAGCCCCCATTATAATCCATGTCAGAATTCCAATAACAATTTTAATCGGCTCATCTCAAAATGTCAATGTTAAGTGTACGTTTTCTTCCGGCTGAAAATGTTATTTGAACTTGTTGCATTTTCCGTAATTATTACGTATACTGTAAATAAGTTATTGTCTTGTCAATCATCTCGGCTAAAATATGATAAAGTGTATGTTTCGCTTCCACAGACATTCAAAGGAGTATAAAGTATGATCGTTTATATCAAAGAATACCCAGGAAAACTGACACAATCAACTGTGCGTGTTTGGATAAAAGATTTCATTCCTGTTTCCCTGTATAATGGAGAATGTACCTCTTATCAGGATTATGTTATTATTTCAAAATATGATAATCATAAAAATATTACTGGAGATGCCACAATATTAATTTATGAAGATTTTTTCGAGTCTTTTTCCCAGAATATACTTGAAGAAATCAATTACAATTACGATTATTATTACCTTTATAACGCATTAGAAGAAGCAAAAAACAATACTGCTATTGACACCATTGTTACCGGATCATCTTACGGATTATTTGGAATTGATCAAAGTCTTCCATCATCCGTTAATTTATCTTTAATGTCACAGGATCTATATTATTCTGTTATGGGGATTAAGGACGTTTGTGAATATAATCATAATATTAAAAACATCGTATTGTGCTGCAGTTATTATTATCTGTATAGTGATTTAAGTATGACTCAAAATCCAACGGAAATATCGCGTATTTCGAAAGTTTACTATCCACTATTTCATGATTTACATAATACGTTACACCTTCCTCCAAAAATCAATTTTTTGCCAGAAAGCAAACTGATTGATATCCATAAAGTAATCCAACTGTTTTCCCGGGAAGAATATGTAAATCACTATTTTAATAACGAGCGTCCAAAAACTAGATTTGCTACAAAAGTATGGGACGATATATCAAAAACATGGCAACAACTTTCTGAAGAAAATCGAAAACAGGCTGGAATCATAAGAGCTGACCTTCATAATAGCGGTATCAAATATGTAAACTCTTTTAAAGAAAATGAACGGATCCTGGAAAATCTGTCTCAATACTGTGATGAGAAAAAAATCAATCTGGTCATACTTTCAACACCAATATCATCTTATTACAGAGAGGCTTCTTTACCGCAATATAAAGAGGATTTTTATAGAGTTCTCAACAATATTCAAGGGACAATACATCTTATTGATTTATATGATGACTTGTCATTTACTATTGATGATTATAATGATACTGACCATTTAAGTGATCTCGGAGCAGCAAAACTAACTTCAATATTACAGGAAGTTCTCAATAAACTGTAATATTACTATAAGGCTGCCAACAACTAATATAATATGTGTTACGACTTTATAATAAGCTTTCACATATTTTTGCCTTTTTCCTCACGTGAATAGTGAATATTCCGTAGCACCTTGAGCCACTTGTGCGGAGTTTGAGAGCCATCATAAGCTGACTTATTCCACGGTATTCTTGACACGGAGCCTCTATCGCATGAATCACTTAGTACTGCCGACCAATATGCTCTTTTAGCACCATTGCCATAGTTAATAGCCTGTACTGTACTACTCTCATGTCAAAAACCTTTCACGGCATAATGCCACGCTCCTCACTAACTTAGTCCTGCTTCTAAGAATACTGACGAGGCGGCTCCGTTGCACAAAAATATTCACCGTATTTCGGTGTCTTAATTTATAAAACTATTATAATACAGCTGGAACTCTCTCCCTCGGAAAACAAATGTCTTTTTGATGATCATTATAAACTATATTGATTCAATCCACACCTGCCCTACCTGCAGTAAATATGGTTTTGATATAGAAATTTCAATTAACACGTCTAAATACTTTATCAGAAACTTATCGTTATCATATTTTAAGATTATAGTATTATTTTTTTCTTTTTCGAACAATTTATTAACATATTTATTTTCTATCGTGTTTATATTAAAAACGTCGTACTCACCTTCCTTACATCGCACCTTAGCATATTGACCATAAATAGAAAAAGCTTTAATTTTTCTTATAATTGTTTCCATAGAATCTTCCTTTTCAAGATAACAGTCCTCTTTTTTTCTGGAATAATAAATTTCTTTTCCCGTAAATAAATGATTTTCTATTTTATGAAATTTATTCTTAAAGGCCTTTTCAAACACTAAACCCTCAGATATAAAACTAATTTGGTAAAGCAGCCCTAAACTTATATCATCTGACATAGGAATTTCAATTTGTGCAATAACATCGCCGCCATCAATGGTGTCGTCCATGTAGTGACATGTAACTCCATGTTTTCTTCCAAACAATACTGCTCCATTAATCGGACTTTTACCTTTGAGATCTGGCAACAGCGAAGGATGAATATTGATAAATTTTTTACTTGAATTTTTTTCTTTCAATTTACTGATTGGCAATATATATGGACAACCATTAGAAATTAAAACATCATAATCATCCGTCAATAAATTTTCAATAAACTCCCTTTTTTCAGGAAGTACTGTATAGGTCATTTGTCTTTTTTTAAGTTCTATTTCAACAAAAGACCCCTCTGGAACATAAATTTTAACGATATTTAATTTATGTTCCAGCATTTTTTCCAAAACATAAAAACGGTTTCCGACAAATATATATCTTTTCATGCAATGTACATTTCCTTTCCCAACTTTTACAATAAAACATAATTCTTAAGCATATTTTGTATTTCTTCCACTGAATTAAACATCATAACATCTAAAATAGACAAACCGGAAATAAACTCTTTCTGTCTACTTTGTCTATATGCATTTAAATGTGTCTGAAGAAATTTAATATCAATTCCCTCGTTATAATATTTTTCCACATTATAAAACTCTTTTCCTCCAGGAGCATTAATATAACATTTTACGTTGTCAAATTTCTTTGACACCACAAGCCCCCAATCATCTGGCTCTTTTACATTAGATATGTCTATATCCATCTCTGACAATCTATATATTTCTTTATTAATTTTCAAATATTCCATTACAAGCTTTGTTGCTTGTATATTCAATTCTGATATATTTTCATACTTTTTTTCAAATAAAGACTCCATTATTAAAACCACCTGTTTATAATGTGGTGCTTTCTTTTTATAAAAAGATAATTGAGCCATAATTTTATCTTCCCAATTCTGCTCATAATCTATCAATGTCTGATTTATTTTATTAGTATAATCCCCTTTTTTAATAGGAACTACCATATATGTCCACTTACCGTCCCCACATAAAATTCTATTTCTATTCACCCAACTATGCCTCATATATTGCATAGTATCTGAATGCACATAAATGTCACTTGCATTTAATACTGCAAAATATCCGATATATGGGAAAAAATATGGTTGATGCAACGCTAATTTCATACTGTCCTCTCTTTCATAAAGTTGTCAATCAAATAACATATAGTTAACATATCATCTTCATCGTACCTTTGGTCACATGGAATCGGTAAAATATTTTCTGCCATATCATATTCCAAATAACTTCTCGTATACTTTTCTATCACATTAGGCCAAAGAATCGGAATATAAACTTTTTGTTCAATAAGTTGTTTTCTAACATTTTTTCCATTATGTACCCATAACGGATACATAAACGGTCCATCTCTTTTGGCCAACTTTAATCTATTAAATTTCTGTAAATATTTTTCTAATACTTCAAAATTTTTTTCTCTTTTTTTCCTTATGCAATCATAATCCAGACTACATAATATATTTTGAGTTAATTTAGACATAAATTTAATAGGCTCATTTTCAAATTCTTTTTCTCTATTACAAAATTCAGAATAAAAAGCGGAAGCTCCACATTCAAATCTTCCCATTAAGTAGTGCATCCTTTCAAATGATTGATCATATTCTAAACTTTCGAAATGCGATGTATCAATATACACTATTCCACCATCTGAAACACCAAAAAATTTTCTACAGGAATACAATGTCACCGCATTTTTAATAGGCATTTCATAATATGATTGAGTAAAGTCAAAAATTATATTATGATGATGTTCATACAAACTATTCATATATTCTCTAGGTAATTGACCATAATAATTAACCACATATACCCATTCATTGACATCTATATCATTTATAATAGGTCTAAACTTTTCATCTATATGATAAAAGTTACATTTTACATTATATTTTTTACATATTTTTTCGATACTGTCGCACAAAAAATAAGGCAGATATATTTTTGAGATTTTTTTCACTTTAAATACATATGCCAAACAATTTCTACCGCAGTTCAACTTAACACCATTTTTGTGCAGCATATTGTCTGAATATCTTTCAAATTCAATAAAACCACCAATTTCTTTCATTTTTAATATCTTTCCATTCATCTTATTATCCCTAAATGGGCTGTCAATTAAAACCTTATCCTTTTATCTTCTTTAAAGAGTAAACTCACTACCTTTTTTGCACTAACCAAATATGCAAAATAAATTGTATATAATAATTGCTGTTTACTACCATTTATAATATTTCTCACTACTTGATAGTCCCGTTTATCTTTTGAACGATACCATTTGAATACCGCAGAAGCAAAAACTGCTTTTTTTCGAGCAGCAAATGATATTTCACCATTAAATTTGTTTTGTAAATACATTTGACTTTCAAATATCTTATCTCTGATATTATTATGTTCATTTCTTGCACTAAAACTACTTCCTGAATCAATTACCTTTCTATAACAGCTCATCACATCTGGAAAACAATATATTTTGCCTTGTCTAATAAGAATTGAAACAATTGTAATATCACCAAGTAAATTACTAAAGTCACACAAAAAGCCAGTATCTATACTTTCATCTTTGTATATATTTTTAAAAACTAATGCATTAATATGTGATGGTAAAATCCCCTTTTCAAATTCTTTTTTTGTATATATCTCCCCTTTAAAAAATTGACACTCTACGTCGCGATCATAATATTTTAGTCCCTTTTCGTCAACTACATCAAATTGATGACAACATCCAATATAATCTCCATTGGATTCAAGGAAATCAACCTGTTTTTGTAATTTATTATTGTCATTCCAGTAATCATCTCCCTCTAATGAAGCTATATATTTACCTTGAGCCCTACAACTTAAATCATATATGTTTGACATTGCCCCCATATTTTTTTCTCTATAACAAACTTTTATAAAATCATACTTATTATCATAATATCTACATAAGTCTCTGGAATGATCTGGTGAACAGTCTTCTCCGATAAGTAACTCTATTTTAAATGTAACTTTTTGATTAATAACACTCTCTATTGCCTCTTTTAAATATCTTTCATGATTATATACAGGCATAATTATACTAACCATTATATTATTATTTTCCATTTTATTTTCTTGTATGATAATTAGGAAGCTAATTACCACACATTTCCTTCCTTATTCCAACTGCATATACGAACATCCCCTCTAGGATTAATATAGGCATGTTCAAAAAATCTTGTACATAATTTCATTTTTCTCCTCCTTCTAATTATCATACAACAGCATACAATACTGTTTCCTCATAGTTTTTGCTGTGATGCCGAATATATAATTTATATTCCGGCACAAGTTCATGAATATAAAACGGTATTTCCCATAAATCACTATATTTATGATACAAGCATATCGCAAGTTTTGGACAATCTCTCTTGATTATTCTTTTCCCCCCTTGAAGAGCTTTCATTTCCGCACCTTCTATATCCATTTTAATAAAACTAACTTTGTCTGTCACATAATCATCTAACTTTACGCATTTTGCCTCTTCTGCTCCATCCTCTATCAATTCGGATGCCCTTCCGTTTCCAGCAAAATGCAAAATTGTATTCTCGTTCCATAAACCATAATTACAAAATTGCACCCTATCATCATATTTTGATTTAACAATCATATTCAGATTGTCTTTATCCATTTCAAATGCATAAATTTTTTTAAATCTATTGTTTGTAAATTCTATGAATTCATCAATAGTATCCCCATTATAAGAACCTCCATCTACAAAAACCTCATTTTTTTCTCTATTTATGATATCTTTTACAAAATATTGATTTTCTTCATATATATCACTATAATCTCTATTATTTTTTTTTCGTTTACCCACAATTTTGTTAACAATATCAATAGATTTTTGATCAAACAAAATTTTTTTTAATCTTTCAACATTTTGCTCCATAATATCATTTTCCTTATTGTCACACACCATTACAGCCTTTTTGCGAAGGTGCTGATAGGAATATACTTTACCCTTATATTCCATCTTTTTTAATTGCTCAATAATTTCGTTGTAATATTCACTTGTAATACATAAGATACCATTTTCCCCCTCTTTTTCTAACTCTTCTGGTGATTTTATCTGATATTTTCCGTCAAATAATTTTCCATGTTTATTCGGGTCATTATCAATCAGATATTTAATGTCAATTTTGATATTCAATTTATTCAAAAAAAGATCTGCACAAGAAGATGCACCAAATAATACTAATTGTTTTTCTTGAGCGGTCTTCTTAAAGTCTTCCCAACTTTCATTTAATAATAATTTCATATATGCCTCCCTGTTATAAAGAATCAATAAATTACAAATTCTATTTGTTCATAATTCTTATTTTTCTTAATCTCTTTCCACTTTTCTTTCAATATACCTGTTGTGGTTACATCATAAAACTGACCATTTTTATATATATGATCCTTCAGTACCCCCTCAATTTCGCTCCCACACATTTGATGAATTCGTAACACCGCTTTATTAAAAGAAAAAATTTCTCCCTCTAACTTGTGCATTCCAAGTTCGTCAAATACATAATCATACAAATTCCATTCTATTGCCATAGCTAGCGGCAATGATCTCTTTTCTTTCACTGCCATATAATATCCCCAGGAACACCTATGATTCACATGATCAATATCTGTTATATTTATAATTCCTGACGGAACTTTGTCAACTTCAATCATAAATGTTAGTATGTCATTTCGTTCCTTTAAAGAATAAAACCATATTTTTTGTGTTTCCAATGTCAATTGTGGATCTGTATACATAAATTTAGTAATGTCTGGTCGCATTCTCCATTCCATTACCATCTGCAGTTCTTCTTCTCTGATTGGTCGAAATAATGTCATGTTCTCCTCCTTGTTTTACATGATTGTTAAACCATCTACTCGAATTACCTGCCCTGAAATGTATTCACTCATACCATCTGCCAGAAACAATGCTGCTTTTGCTACATCCTCCGGTCGTCCAACTCTTCCCATACAAACAGAAGAAAGCCTCTGTTTCATTTTATCCTCAGGAACATTATCAAGCAATGAAGTCTCAATAATCCCCGGCGCAATCGCATTCACACGAATTCCATCCTTTGCCAATTCTTTCGCAGCCGACTTTGTAAATGCAATGACCGCTCCTTTGGTCGCCGAGTAAACAGATTGTCCCGCATTCCCTTCTATCCCAATAATGGATGCAATATTGATGATACATCCACTTTTTTGTCTTTTCATAAACCTTGATACAAGCTGGGTCATTTGAATTACAGAAAAAACATTTACACTAAACATTTCCTGTATCATTTTCTCAGAAATCATTCCCAAGAGTGCATCGTTCATTATCCCGGCATTATTTACTAAAATATCAATTCTATTTTCTTCTTTGTAAATATTCATCAAAACTTTTTTTACGAAATCTACTTGCGTAATATCCAGTTCTATAGAATGTATATTTTCAGCATAACTGTCTATTTCAGCCAGTGCCTTTTTATCTCTGCCAACTGCATATACCACAGCATTTGCGTCTGCATATTGATATGCGATTTTCTTTCCAATCCCTCTTGTCGCACCTGTTACAACAGCAATTTTTCCAGAAAGCATCATTTTCTATCCTCCATCAAAAGTTTATATCATACTTTTGCAAAATCTCTTTCCCTTTCTGATAGGAATTAAAATCAATGATATCATCCGTATCCATCATAATCCCAAAATTATCCTCTAACTCTGCTACCAAAGACATATGTCCTACCGAATCCCATTCAGGAATGTCCTGATAATTCAAAGAATCCTCTAACTTATCCTCTGTAATAGAAAGAGCTTTAATAAAAGACTGATTATACTTTTCTAAGTTACTCATATTTATACCTCCTGATTTATGATTTTTATAAATTTTTTCTAATAACATCTACTATTCTTTCTACTTCTTCATTCTTCAAATCTGCATAAAGAGGTAAAACTAATATTCTATCCGAATAATATCGAGCTTTCTGTAGATCCTGCTTAATATATTTATTTTTAAAACATACCTCATCAGAGGTTAATGGATAAAAATAGCGTCTTGAAAATATATCATTTTCTTTTAACTTTTCATATATATATTCTCTCTGCTCTTTTGTCTCAAAAACAACCGGATAATATGCATAATTTGATTTAATATTCGTTTTTTTATTAAGACATGTTATTCCTTTTATATTTTTCAATAATACATTATAATACTCAACAACTTTTTTTCTTTTCTGGATCTCCTCCTCCAAATGCCTTAGATTACACAATCCCATAGCAGCCTGAAATTCATTCATCTTCGCATTCGCCCCTACTGAAACAACCAAAGATTCTGAACGAATGCCAAAATTTTTCAAGTTATAAATTTTATCCCACATCTCCTTGGAATGACAACATACTGCCCCTCCTTCTATCGTATTAAACACTTTGGTAGCATGAAAACTAAACACAGATAAATCTCCAAACTCAGCAACATTCTTTCCATCATATTCTTCACCAAAAGCATGAGCAGCATCATAAATAACCTTCAAATCATACTTCCATGCTATTTCCTGAATCTTGGTTATATTGCATACATTTCCATATACATGCACTGGTAAAATTGCTACTGTTTTTTCTGTAATCAATGATTCTATTTTTTCCTCATCAATCGTAAGATCATCATCCTTTATGTCACAAAACACAGGTTTCAATTTATTGCGAATGATCGCATGTGTTGTGGAAATAAACGTAAATGGAGTTGTTATAACTTCTGCACCTTCTGGAAAGTTCATCGATTGAATCGCCAATTCCAATGCCATGTGACCATTAACTGTCAATGAAAGATACTCTGTATGTAAATATTCTTCAAGTTTTTGTTCCAAGGCTCTGTGATATTCTCCCATATTGGTCAGCCAATGACTCTCCCAAAGGGGCTTAATCATTTCACAATACTCCTCATAAGAGGGCATCGAAGACCTTGTCACTAATATCTTTTTCTCCATTTTCTTTTCCTCTTTCATTACTTATTTCTCATTTTTATCATCTGATATTTTAGCTCGGCCAATTTCCAATCTGACTCATTATCAATATCCTGCACTTCCATTTCATCTACGATCACAGGCACGATCGACTCTGTCATCTGTCCCTTTAATCGTACAAAAGCCTCTACCTGATACATATAAAACTGTCCTGCATCATGGTACATTTTTTCCAGATCCTGGGATCTTTTATTGTAATTTTCCTTCCACTTCATCTCCAGCATGTTCCCATTAAGAACATAGCTTCTCTGAGGCGGATAAGAAAACGCTACAACCGGCATCGCCATGACTGCCTGCTCCTTCGTCAAAGTGTCGTATGCACTCTGAAGCTTCTGTGGTGTCACAAAGGGTGCCGTCGGATAAATGCAGCTCATCACATCAAAGGTTCTGTCCATCTCCTGATACCGCTCCAGCACCTCCATCAAAACGTCGGCTGTTGTAGCAAAATCATCCGATGTTTTGGCACTCCGCATAAACGGCACCTTGGCTCCATATGCTCTGGCAATCTCTGCAATCTCCTCACTGTCCGTGGAAACCATAACCTCATCAAAGATTCCGGAATCCAATGCTGCCCGGATCGAATATGCAATGATCGGCTTCCCACAAAATTCTTTGATATTTTTCTTGGGAATCCGCTTGCTTCCTCCTCTGGCGGTAATGATCGCAATCGCTTTCTCAGACATTTCGCTTCCCCCTTTGTTTAACCGTAGCTTTCATACAAAATACTGCCTTATTCTTCTATCATGATCTTTCTCGACAATGTGCCGATAATATCATATCCATCCCAGTACACACCAATATCCATGGCTTTTCCAACCGGTATGATCCGGTCAATCCCCGGTCTTCCAGACCGGATCATTTCCTGCAGAAGTGCCTGACGGTCTATTCCATAGGTCACACATGTCTGGGTTCTATCTGACAATACTCTGGAAAGCGCCTGCCATCCAGTCCACTCTGTCTCATAAAAGAGACCAAATTTTCCACGGATCTGCTCCAGATCCTTTGATATATCCCTCACAGAAACCACATATAATACATTGTCAGTCTGCCTGCTTAATTTCCAGTCTGGATGGGATGCTGCCATTTCGCACAGCATGGTATACTTGTCCATGACTTTCTTTTCCGCCAGATCATACTTCTGCTTTACCAGATCTCCCAATGCCTGCCAAAATCTGTTTCGTCCCCCGCTGCCTCCCTTTTCGCTTTTCCAAAAAATCCAATGTGGAGAGGAACAGGCATTCTGATCCATCAGATAGGTATCATTATAAAACTGTTCTGCCAGATTTCGTAATTCTGCATCCTCCAGCCTGCTGATCTGATTCTCATCAAAGACAGCGAAGGAATAGCGGTCTGCAAAGGTAATCTCGGTTGCCCTGCACTTTAGCGGTGACTTTCGAAGCTCCTGAATCGTCCTGTCGCCTCCCCATATCACGCGCATATCACAGATTTGGGAATAATGATCATTCCACTGGGAATCATGCGGATACGATACTACCTGATTCTGCTTCTGCAGCACTTTGTATTCGCTTTTTTGCAAAAGATTATTCAGATTCCGGCAAATAATAGAAACCTGTTCAAACTGTTTTTCGGATACCCGCACAACATTTCCATTTCCTGCCAGAAGTCCAAAGGCAAGGGAAAATGCAAAATTAACCGGCACATTTGATGGTGCAATATGAAAAACAATTCCTTTCCCTATCCTTCCGATGGTATCTGTATACTGTTCCTTGAGACGTACCAGATTTGCCTTACGACACCAGAACGCAAATGTCATAATATCCGGATATCTCCTGGCTTCCGAATCATTTCGAAGCTCCTTCGACAGATCATTGAGAAATGCCAGAACCAGATCATCATAAACCGGCAATGCTTTTTGTTCGATATTTTCTTGTCCCACATAATATATCAGATCATTTTTGCTCATATGTATCACTGCACCCTCTGACTTCCGCATTTTTGATTCTGCCCGTTATCTTGAAATATTTGCCCAGTCTGCCACAGGGACAATCATCCTCTCCCAGAATAATGCCCTGATCCTCGGTCAAAATAGAATGACCCGGATAAGATTCCGGAATCGTGGACAGAACCTGTATCATTCCTTCCTCTCCTGTCTCACAGACCGAGAAATCCTTTGCCCGGCGTGTGATCACATCGGAAAAGATGCTGGCATGCAGATGTCCACATTCACATTCCATATAAATGCACCCTGTCTGTTCCACCATTCCATAATAATCATGCACCGAGGAAATACCACAGACTTCCTTAAGCCGCGCCTTAAACTCCTCCGGCTCAACCGCTTCATTTTTCAGCTTTTTCCATCCGCCTCCATGGATCAGTACCCCATTGGAAAGATCCAGCCTGTGGGTATTTTTGCATAACTCCTTATAAAAATGCTGCCATATCATAAAGGTAAATCCAAACAACAGTATCTTTTTCCCTTCATGCTTCTTAAGGAACTCCTCAATCCCTTCGTAATCAATACTCATATCCTCCCGCAAGGCATATTTACGGTCAGATGCCAGTATCGAAAATCCAAGGATTCCTGCTCCTCTGGCAGAAAACATTTTGCGATCCTTCACCACAGCAGGACTGTCTATGATCAGCATCGGCAGCCTGCCACGCCCGGTAAACCCGCTGACGATCTTTACCATGGTTTTCTGCTGATTCGCTGCCGTGGTACGGTCAAGATATATCCTGGACACCTGCTGCCCTGTAGTCCCCGAGGATGTCATGGTCTTCATGATCTCATCCTTTTCTACACTGCAAAGCTCCATATCCTTAAACATCCGGACCGGTACAAAAGGAACATCCTCTATCTCCTCTGCCACATTGTCCTTTCCCAGACATTGGAGCAAATTTGCATATTCTGCACACTTTTCCTGATGATGCTTTGTCAGTGTGTTCATTCTCTCACAAAGAAGAGCTCTTTTTTGCTGTCTGTCCAGAGAATAGGGACGAATCTGCACAATCTCATCAAATTCCATCATAAAAATCCTCTAATCTGCTATATAATGTCTTTCCTGCCTCATTCTTTGGAATCTGCTCCAGATAGCGGATGGTAAACGCCGACGGATGCAGATTGGTCTTCTCAGATAAGAACGATCTGATCTCATCCCGTTTTGTCTCATCCTCAATGGTAACAAACACATATAAATGATCATCTACTCCACCACAGGCACAATCTACACCGGGCAGATACTTTTTCACCATCCGCTC